>Ga0105048_10001548_pt1 | contig 37177 bp, 30 predicted proteins | sample MAT05_FD_78382 | JGI IMG/M metagenome (GOLD analysis project Ga0105048, IMG submission 78382) | Freshwater microbial communities from Lake Fryxell liftoff mats and glacier meltwater in Antarctica - MAT-05 | ecosystem: Environmental > Aquatic > Freshwater > Ice > Liftoff microbial mat | place... | reverse complement strand
ATTTTAATGCCAATGATTAACGAGGCTATCTACACCTTATTTGAGGGCGTGGCAGGTGTAGGCGAAATTGATACCGTAATGAAGCTGGGCATGGCCCACCCCATGGGGCCATTGCAACTGGCCGATTTTATTGGGCTTGATGTATGCCTTAGTATTTTACAGGTATTGCACAATGGTTTTGGCAATCCTAAATACGCCCCGTGCCCGCTGCTGGTAAACATGGTAACTGCGGGCTACCTTGGTGTTAAATCGGCCGAAGGCTTTTATAAATATACACCTGGCAGCAAGGACCTTGTAGTAAGCGAACGGTTTGCAAAAACTACCCATAGGCTGGGTGATTGTTAAGGAAGTTTTGAAGAGATTGTAGAATTTTATTGAAAAAAAAATGCTCACATACTTTTTGATTCGGGTTGGAAGTATATTGACAATTTACCTGATTTTTTGTTATTTGGTTAGCAATTAAAAGGTTGATAGTAAATGCTGTATAGCCTTGTTACAGTAGTGAGTAAGTGACATCTGCCCGGCTAATGCCAATCGGTAGGGCTACGGTGCGGAATAAAACCAGGGCCGGGTATCAAAAAAAGAATGACTATCCGCAATCTGGTTCTGTTATTTTGGATCCGGGTTTTATAGCTGTTTTCATCACTCGTTGCTAGCCCGGCTAACGCCCCGCCACAATGATTTCGTCGGGCTGGCAGTCGCATGAGCGTCGTACACATATACCGTTTTTAATTTTATTTAGCATTACTTATCGTTATTTTTTATTCAGTATTGCATGTATTAAATAGCGGATAATCATTAAAAAAAGAAAATTCCGGCTTCACGAAAAGTGCCATTATGCTACTTATGTGAAATTTACAGTAGCGGGATTGGTTCAATCAAAAACAAATTGTAGTTGTTTTATACCTGGTATATCTACATTCAGCAAACCTGCGTTAAACAACCCATATCCATTGCTACAACAACCTAAATGAAAAAGCTACTATCTGTTATAACCGGTTTTACCGTTACTTTTTTTACACTTGCACAGTTGTATACCATAAACAATATGAAGCAGATACCGCACGGCACCGCTTTTACCGATAACAGTAAAGTAAAACTTTGCCTTCAATTGCCGGTCAAACGGTTAAAAATAAATTCCGACCCGGCTTTGCTTTATGCCAATAAAAGTTACAGTATAGCCACAGCCATTAACTTTTATGAAGGGCTGGCAAATGCGTGGATAATGCAGGCAGACATTTATAAATTAATGGGGGCAAGGGAGGCACGTTTACCGTAACACTGCCACAGGAAACCTATTAAATCAGCGGATTTATTGATAATTATAAAAAGGTACTTTTCGGCACCTTGTTCCATTTCACCTCTGTGCTACTCCACCACAACAACTTCAACCGATCTCAGTTCTTTCAACTTAAAAACTACTTCGTTTTTACGGCCTATGGGCACGTCCAGTAACATTTGGCAAAACAACAAGGTTTGCTGGTTGGCCACCTCGCACCCAAACTGCTTTACTACCATCATTACATTGTTCATTAAGGTATAGTTGAACTGCAGGCGAAACTGTATCATTACCTGCTTTTGTACCAATGGCGTTAATTGCAATGCCATTGCTGCGGCCGATTTGTACGCATTTATTAACCCCGGCACCCCCAACAACAACCCGCCAAAATACCTTATCACTAATACCGCTGCATTGGTTATGTCGCGGCTGTCAAGCTGCCCAAGTATGGGCTTACCTGCACTTCCGGCAGGCTCTCCATCGTCAGACGAGCGAAAGGTGTTGCCATCGGTACCTATGCGATAAGCAAAACAAAAATGCGATGCCTTGGGATGCTCCTTTTTTAATTGCTGCTGGTAGGTTTTAAAGTCGTTGGCGTGCTGCACCGGAAATGCATAGGCCACAAACCTGCTACCGCGGTCTTTAAACCCAGCGGTCGCCTGCCTTTCAATGGTGTTATAATGCAAGGGAACTGTCATAGTGGTTTATCCAAAAGCAATTAATAAAATAGAAGTGGTAGCCAACACAATACCCACGATATTGGTAACACTAAATTTTTCGTTAAAGATAAACTTTGCCACCAACGCACTACAAAATACGATGCCCATGTTGTTAACGGCCAATATGGCGCTGCTTGGCAGGCTGCTTTACCGCAGGTATTTTACAAGCCACCATATTGAAAAATAATTTGGCACTCCAATGCAAAAGCCGGCAACAATATTTCGCCAGTCAAATATTTGCTGACGCCTAAGCAAACGTATGCCTAAAGCAACCAAACCCGCTACTGCCGAGGTACCAAAAGCACTGCTTAGAAAAGCATCTTTATTAGTATCGTTTAAAAACGAAAATTCAATATATTTTATGAGGGTATCCTGTATACCGCTACCTATAAACAAAATGGTTGGCAATACCACCAGCAAGGTTTTATCTATGGGCAATGAAGACGCAATTTTTGTACCGGAACAAAAGTTAATACCACCGCACCCAACGCAAGGGCTATGCCCATGTACTGCCATACGCTTAATTGCTCGCCATACAAATACACACCAAACATAGCAGGAATAATAAGCGACACTTTATAACTGACTGCCGCCACGGCGGCGCTAACTTTTTGCGTTGTAATGCCCACCAGGTTGTACAGCACTATAAATATTAGCCCCATTAATATTGCCCACACAAACCAATTGGCCGACACATTTTGCGGACCAAACGGAGACGACCGGTTTAAGTACGAACCCAGCAAGGCGCAGGTTATATAATTAAATACAATGGCTTGAAATACGCCCAAATTAAATCGTTGAAGAATTTTAAAGGCAATTATCAGAAAGGTGGTTAAAAAGATACTTGCAATTAAAAAAATCATGAAGACAAAGGGGTGTTATAATGGGCACAAGCCTTTGGCCAAGGCCACTATTTTACAGCAGTGTACTGCGTAAATGATTGATGTAAAGATAAGTAGGTAGCTATTCTATCGGTGCCATATTGTTGAACAGCTATTTTTTTTGCCAGCGGTAATACCGGCGCCGCCACACCGTTGGCAATGTGTAACGCCTCGTTTTCAATAACCACCGCCTCATCCCAGCAGCCGCTGTCAATAAACGATTGCAACAGCCGGCCTCCCCCTTCTACCAATATGCTTTGTATTTGTAGCTGGTAGCAATGAGCCAGCACCTGCTGCACTACCGGTTGGTGCCTTTGTATGGTTACGTATTGAATATTTGTAGCGTTTTGGCGGGGCTCATATACAAATACAACAGTGGGTTGCGTTTCATCAAATACTTTTAAATGCAATGGCAACCTCCCGTTTAAATCCAGTACCAGCCTCGTGGGGCTTTTACCAGCCCACCACCTGTTGTTTAGTTGAGGGTCATCCAAAAGCGCGGTTTGCGTTCCTACCAATATGGCTGCTTCGTCGTGTCGCATTTTATGCACCATTCTGTCGGTTACACCATTACTAATCTTCAACCTTTGCACATCGGGTTTGCCCATCATCCGGTTTTGGCTTTGCGCCCATTTAAGGGTTATGTAGGGTCGTTTTTGTAGGTGGTAGGTAAAAAACCTTTTGTTCAGGTCCCTACATTCCTTATCTAACATGCCTTCAACTACATTCACTCCTGCCTGTTTTAATATATCTATTCCTCTTCCATTTACTTTTTCAAAAGGGTCGCTACAGCCTATTATAACGTTGGGTATGCTTTCGCTTACAATTAAATTGGCGCAGGGGGGCGTTTTGCCAAAGTGTGCGCAGGGCTCCAGCGACACATACAAGGTGCTTAGCTTAATAAGGTGCCGTTGGTGGGGCGGTATACTATTTAAACAATTTACTTCGGCATGCGCCTGCCCATACTGTTGGTGATACCCCTCGCCCAAAATAATAGCATTGTAAACCAACACTGCACCCACCATGGGGTTAGGGGCTACCATACCACTGCCCAACCTTGCCAGGTCAATACATCGTTTCATAAATAGTTGGCTGGTTTGCATTGCAGGCCGCAAAAGTAAAATAAAAATAGAGTAGCATTGCAACATGACCATTCAGTTGGAATATAAAAGACTGGTAGCTGCTTTATACGACCTGTACAGCGACCGCGAGGCAACCAACATTGCCGATTGGGTAATGGAACATGTAACCGGTTTGCCCAAAATTGAACGCATACTCAACAAACAGTTTCCACTAAACCCCCAACAATTAGCCCAATTAACCGATATAAAAACCAGCCTGTTACAGCACAAACCCGTGCAGTATGTACTTAACCATACCTACTTTGCAAACATGCGTTTGTATGTTAACCAAAATGTGTTGATACCCAGGCCCGAGACTGAAGAGCTGGTACAATGGGTAGTGACCGACGTACACAACATTTGGCCACGGAAAGCTGAGCGCCTTTGCCTGTTAGACGTAGGTACCGGTAGCGGCAATATTGCGCTGGCCTTAAAAAAACAACTTCCTGCTTACGATGTGGTTGCTGTAGATGTTTCGGACGCTGCGCTTGATGTGGCAAAAAAAAACGCCTCAACCCTTGCTCTTTCTATTACCTTTTACCAGTTAGATGTGTTAGACAGCAACCAGCGGAAACGACTACCTAAGTTTGATGTTATTGTAAGCAATCCCCCGTACATAACCCAAAGCGAGGCAGCAAAAATGAACCGCAACGTGCTGGACTTTGAACCGCACCTTGCCTTATTTGTGGCCGACAACGACCCATTGATTTTTTACAATGCCCTTGCCGATATGGCCCTTGAATTGTTAACCGCCGACGGGCATATTTACGTAGAAATAAATGAAACACTGGCCAACGAGGTGGCGCAGCTTTTTAGTGCAAAAGGACTTTTGCAAACCACCATTAAACAAGATATGCAGCAAAAAAACAGGATGGTAAAAGCTGGCAGAGGCCAGGGTAAGCCCGATGCTAATAATTGCTGAATTATTTTGATACAGTACAAGGGTGTGACACAACCGGAGCTAAATTTATATTCCAATGACGGCCCCCAAAAAAAACGATCAAAGTAAAAATATTAGACTAAGGTTTTTTTAGCTGCTCAAAATAGTAAACCCCTTTTTTGTTGGATACTACAATGTCTTCAAGCCCGTCGTTATTTACATCGGCTACTTCAAAACTATTGCCCACACCTGAGTTATCGTCAATTAAATGAGGTATCCATTTCGGCTGTTTACCCGGCACAAATTCAAACCAATACAACACCGAAGGCTCGTACGATCCTGCATCGTGGCCATCGTGGTGGGCAAGGTACCGCTTGCCCGTTACCAGGTCGGCATGCCCGTCGTTATTAATGTCTTTTAAAATTAAACTGTGCGATTGCGAAAAAAGCTTGCTTATCAGGTGCTCCTTCCATTGTAGGGTTCCATCGGCCAGCTTTACCTGCTCAAACCACCACATACCATAATTGTGTGCCGATGAACTGATCACATCAGCCATTCCATCGCCATTACAATCCAGTATATGCATGTTAGCGCAATCGGCGCCCAGGTTACCTGCGGTAAACTGCCAGTTGCTTTGGCTGGCATTCGCCACGGCCTGCCACCAGCCGTTTTTTACCACCACATCGTGTAGCCCATCGTTATTTATGTCGCCCACCCCCAGGCCATGTGTGTACCGGTTTGTGGCCAGTTGCGGGTTATCGCTAATAGTAGTTACACGCCAGGTAGTGTCGTTTTTTAACAGTGGCGCCTTTAACCAAATCACTTTTTTAGCCGCGGCGTCATTACACACCAGGTCGTTTCGGCCGTCGTTATCCACATCGGCAAAGGCCGGGTTTTCAATGCCAGCCAATGCCAGCAACACGCGGCCCTTCCAAAGCCTGGGGGTTTTTCCCGGGTTTTCGTACCACATACAAATACCGCCCGGTTGGTCAAAGCGTATCAAATCAACCCGGCCATCGTTGTTTACATCAAGGCTATAATTAATAAAGGTGGTGCTATATCCCTTCACCGGGTTAAGTGTATCGGCGTGTATAAGGTAGCGGGTCCAGTTGGGTGCTTTGTACCAATAACAACCCGCCAAAATATCTTTCTTTCCATCGTTATCAACGTCGGCCACGGCTGCCCCTTCGGATACAAATGTTGCCGACACCTCGTGTTTAATAAACCGCACTTCTGCCCTGCCGCCGCCCATTTGGCCATACATGCTTACGGACATCAACACTATAGCAAACACCAAAAGCAATATTTTTTGAACACACAAACGGCAAGCAATCATACAAATCATTTTACAAAATTAAAAAACATATGGCCGTCTAAACTTACCACCAAAACATCGGTTACTAATGGCTTTCGGCTCAAATTAGCGGTTAGCCATATAAAACAATCTTGCATTGTTTTGTCAACTGGTAAAGTTTTTACGGCCTTCGGTTGCCAGTTATTTTTTGCAAAGTATTTTTTTTGGCCCGGGCATTTATTCAGACGTCAACAGCCGTTGCGTCGCACCCTTGTACGGCAACAATTCTATTCATCTTTTTTTTATTATTGCTCCGGAGGCGCAACCTGTTTATATATTAAATACAAAATGGATTAGCATAGCTCCGCAGGGGCTTTCTAACTCAATTATAGGCGGCACTTACCAGGCCTAAGAACTTACTCTAAAGCTTTTCTTTAACCAGGTTGCTCCCCTGGAGCATTAACCGTTTTATTGTTCCGGCTTTGTGGCAGCAGGCAATACCTGTTGCTGTCGGCTCAATGGTCTTAAAGGTGGCACTACCCGACCGAAGACCTCAACCGGGCGGGACTGTCCAAATGGTTTCAACCGAACAAACACTTACCAATGGCCTCAGCAGGGTTAGCACTTACGAATGGCGTCAGCGGGGGGGGCTGCCGAATGGCCTCAGCCGGGCGGGGCTGTCCGAATGGCCTAAGCCCGACAGGCCCCTCCGAAAGGCTTCAACCGGGCAAACACAGCGTACTACAACAAAACAATTTAGCTTCACAAAAGCCTTTTGGCAAATCCAGGTATTTAAAACGTCCATCGCAAAAAATACCCAACAGCCACCAGTTATAATATGCCGCTGCTTTCTTCAACTTTCAACAAACCATCCATTTTGCCAAATATCCGCTAAGTGTTTAGTGTTATTCTTCAAAATTTTACGCGGCTTATTTGGCTACATTCGTCTCTCACTTTATAACAGGTTCTATGCAAAAAATAACAATGGTTATACATGGTGGCGCGGGTACTATAGTAAAACAAGATATGACCCCTGCCCTTGAAGCCGAGTATGTAAAAGGCTTACAAATTGCCTTAGATGCCGGCTACGCCGTGCTTGAAGAAGGTGGTTTGGCAGTAAATGCAGTAAAGGCTGCCATTGTTATTTTAGAAGACAACCTGTTATTTAACGCCGGCCGCGGCTCGGTATTTACCAAAAAAGGCGTACAGGAAATGGATGCTGCCATTATGGATGGCACCGACCTTGCGGCAGGCGCCGTGGCAGGCGTACGCAGCGTACGCAACCCTATTGAACTTGCTACCGAAGTTATGCGCAATAGCAACCACGTTTTTTTAAGCGGAAAAGGCGCAAACGATTTTGCCATTAAACAGGGCATTAAGTTAGAACCCGATGAATACTTTTTTTCGCAGTTTCGCTACGACCAATGGAAGGCCATCAGGGATTTTGATACGTATTCGCTTGACCATACCCACTCCGATATTGACGAGCTGATGAAAGATAAAAAGTTTGGTACCGTTGGCGCAGTAGCCTGCAACCAGCATGGCAATATTGCCGCCGGAACCAGTACCGGAGGCATGACCAACAAAAAATATGGCCGCATTGGCGATAGCCCGGTAATTGGTTCGGGCACGTACGCCAACAACAAAACATGCGCTATTAGCTGCACCGGCCACGGCGAGCTGTTTTTGCGTGCAGTGGCCGCTTACGATGTAAGTGCCATAATGGAATACAAAAACGAGCCATTGGACAACGCCTGTAAAATAGTGGTACACCAAAAACTACCGGCCATGGGTGGCGAAGGTGGATTGATAGCGGTTGATACCCACGGAAACGCCTCTATGCAATTTAATAGCGCGGGCATGTACCGTGCAATTAAAAGCAGCGATGGACTTAATGAGGTGTCGATTTATAAGTAGGAGCGGCTGGCGTATATTTTAACTATTACAGAAAGTATGAACGGGTGGCTGCTCAATTTTTAAAAGTATTGTTGTGGGTTGGTGCTATTTGTTAAATAAATAATCTGCAACTGTCATATTATATTTTACCGAAAGGAGTAATAACAAGCAGAACCTTATCGCCTGTCAACATATGCGTGGCAGCCCCACTGATAGAAAGCCACAACAAAAAGTTATCCTTGTAGTCTCGGCACATATTAAAACGGGTGCTGACCGGCACCATTTCCGCTTCTTGTTTTAGGGTTAAATAATAAATCAGTTAGTTCAGACAGGTCAGAGTACTTTCTACATTTTGGCCGCTCAGCCCCTTCAACAATTTCGCCCACAACTGCTGACTTAGTAATTAAGTTGTTGTGTCTGCTAACATGCACCGGTCAAGTTTGGAATAGTTTTTGGCCAGCAAAAAACTAACCCAAAAATTTGTATCATTAACACCTATGTTTTTCTTTTTGCATAATGATCGCCTCTTTCTGCTTCTACTTTTTGCGTTATTTCATCCATTGTGGGCGGTCCAGGTTGTTCAGCTTTAACTTGTAAATTTTTTCCACCACCTGCATAAAACCGTTGCTGTTTGTTAATTTAACAGCAATAAGGGTTATGTCTGCAAAATCCTATAAAAGTTTGTCAGCCTTTGGGTTTAAATGTTTACTTGATATGTTACCATTTTAAAATTTACGGCAAGCTTATAACAAAGTGATTGCCTGGCATAACTCATTACTGTTTAACCCACATTTGGTGAGGTTTTAAATATTGATGCAATCAAAAATAAATTTAACCCGCTGCAAAAGGTACTTATTTCCATTCTTGTCAATTTGTAAATGGAGGACGAAACCTTCTTTAAAACCAATTAACTTTAAGGTTTTACTGATACCCCTACCCACCTAAACCCGGCATTCTCAAAAAATATGGTCAGGGTGTTTTTAGCTTTCGTATCGGCCTTAATAATAATATTTTGGGCTAATGCCCTGTTCATCATTTTTCGCTTTGCCTTTACTTTTACTGCCATTACTTCGGCAGCCGACCAATCGCCTTTTTCCTCAAAGGTTTCAAAGTCGGAGGGGTTTATGATCACATCAATAATAGTAGCCTGCGGAACGGTGATCCATAAACTATCGTTTCTTGTAACAATATCGGAAGCGCTTATATTTTGAAGGTTGGTACCGCACAACACCTTTCCCTTACCAATAAGTACCAGTTGTTTTGTAAAAGAAGGCAGCACCCCTAGTGGCGTGGTGTTACGCAACACATCTAAAAAAGAAGCAGCCCTGGTAAATATAACTGAATCGGCCACCACCTCGTCGTACGCTGCAACACTAACCAACTGCCCAATGGACCGTATATTTTTTATAAGGATGGGGGTTTTATCAATGACCACCGGTTTTGAGGTAAAAATGGAACCGAAGGAGGGCATCCCCGGCCACTTTTTTACCAGCCACAAAGCTGCTACACCTATTATTATTACAGCCAATACTTGTAAAATGGTGGGTTTTCTCACTCCAAAACATTTTTAGGGTTTTGCACGCCGTAGGATATACTTACTAGTGTAAAACCTGCCTGTTTTAAAAAGTTTCCCACTAATAACGAAGTGCTTACTTTTGCCTGTTCTAAAATGCCCAATTCGGCAATGCTGTTTTCAATTTGCTTTTGCGCCTGGGCGGCAAGTTCATCCCGTTCGTTGGTTTTAAACGGGGCTCTAAAAAAACCTATCTGCTGATATTCTACCTTAATTTTTTCGGGTGGCAAACTAATGCTTATGACCTTAGGGGAAGGGAGGTTTATTTGTATACTGGTGTCGGTAGTGGTAAAGTCGCTTTTGGTCAACAAGCTTAAGTCAATACCTGCTTTAATAGTAGCCTCGCAACTTATTAAAATTTTTCGGTCGCCTACTTTAAACCACGTTTTATCGTCGCTGGCCTTAATTATTTTGGTTACGGTATACTCCACCGTTGCCAGTTCGCTCATTTCCTTTAGCGTTAATATATCGGTTGGTGGCACTACGGCTGCAGGCTGGCTACAGGCAAAAAACAATCCCACAAAAACTACTATAAATCGACCCATTACCAACTAAGATAAAAAAATATGCCACCGCCAACAGTAATTGCAGCTTATATCTTTATTTTCAGTTTTTTTTAAGCCTTTATTTTTATGGATAAATATGCAGTAATAGTGGCAGCAGGCAATGGCAGCCGAATGGCCAGCGCCTTACCAAAACAGTTTTTACCTCTTGCGGGTAAAACCGTGATACACCATACGCTGGCTGCTTTTTTACAGGCGTTTAGCGACATACAAATTATTTTGGTGTTGCCAGAAGCACACTTACAAAAGGGCCAGGAAATAGCAAACGAATATCAATCGCCTGCCAATAGCATAGCGGTGGTGGTTGGGGGAGCATCGCGTTTTCAATCGGTGTTTAACGGATTACGACATGTTACCAGCAACTCAATTGTTTTTGTACACGATGGGGTAAGGTGCCTTGTAAGCCCAACACTTATTACCAATTGCTACCGGCAGGCTTTGGAGCTGGGCAGTGCCATACCTGCCGTGGCAGCCACCGATACCATTCGCATTATGAGCGGGCAAAACAGCCAGGTGGCAGACCGGCAATTGGTGCGGTTGGTGCAAACGCCGCAAACTTTTCGCTCGTCTATTTTATTGCCTGCATTTGCCCAACCCGAATTAACCGCTTTTACTGACGAAGCCTCGGTAGTTGAAGCAAGCGGCAGCAAGGTTTTTTTAATTGATGGGGAGTACGATAATATAAAAATTACCCGGCCATTGGATCTGATGATTGCAGAAAAAATTATGCAACATCAACTAACGCTTAAACAACCGTAATGGCCACGGCAATGCGTTGTATTTTACTTTTAGATAGGGCTGGTTTTCCCCACCAAAATTTTGGTAAAAGGCCTTTACGCCGGGCAGGTCTGAGCCTTCAAAATCAAGCAGCAGATCGCTACCGGCAAATTCAGCAATCAGTTGGTGAAGTAGTAAATGATTGGCACTACTTTTTCTTCCTGCCTCCGTTGTTGAGTTCATAATATTGTACAAACGCCTGCCATCATTTAAAAATAAAGCAATGGCCATAAGTCCGTTGTCCTGGTCTACCACTTTTCGGCACAACACCATGCCTTTTAATGCGGCGGCGGTTATTAGCCCAGCCCACTGGTGAAAGTTGGCCGTGGTTAACTGTGGCATACGGCTTTTATACTGCATATGGTAGGTTTGCAAAGCCAATGTATGATCGGTGCAGGTGGTATACTCCATCCGGCTTCGGATAGCCTGCTTTACATTACGGGTAAGGTCGTTGCTAAAGTTTTTTTCAAGTTGGTTAAAAGCGGGGTTTAATGGCAGTACAAGGTTGGTACCGCTTACTAGCTCAAAGGGTGGTTTAAACAAAGCTGCATCGATATTGAAATTGATGTTCAACTCCCAAAATATAAACTGTTTTTGAAGTACTTCAATCGCAGGATGCCAATTATCCATTTCAACACCGGGTAAAAAAAAGGGCCCCAACTGCTGTGTAAAATGAGGTTGGTATAAATAGGCAATACCATATTTTTTTCGGGAAACAATGGGCCAAACCCATTTGTAGTCAAGGCCTATCAACGCGTCCCAGCCGGGGCACATTTTATTAAGATAAAAACTTTGGGCATATACCAGGCTATTGGCTGCGTTGGCCACACAATTATCCCATTGCTCTTTATTAATATTGTTATGCGTAACAAACTGAAAGTTTTGTACTGGGTGCATTGGCTAATTCGGTCGCTTTATGGATGGTGTTTCCGTAATTAAAACGGGCTGCCCGGAATTACTCTTTTCAGGTCTAGCTTTTGAAGATCGATGCTAAAGGAAATATTCTTCAAAAATCTTTTTTCGGTAATGGTACTTTTAAAATAGTTACTATACACCTTGCTGTATATTAACGGAATATAAATGTTGATGAACGAGTTAAGGATGGCCACCTGTATGCCCGCATCGTATAAAAACCTGCCTGTACCAGCATTTACTTCCCATGCCCCGGCATAAGTGCCCACATCTGCAAAAAGTTTTAATGGTATTTTTACCGGCAACACCTGTAACGGGTTTAACGAAGCAGGAATATCCGTTACAAGGTTCATACTTATTAACCAATTGTCGGTTTTTCCAATCTTATTGCTTAACAAATCGGTACGCACTTTAAAAAAGCCATCGCGTTCCATTATCTGCTGGCTGGCATAGCCGGTAAAGTCATTTCTACCTATAAAATAGTCGCTGTAAGTATAATCTTCATTGCCCTTTGGCCCCGTCATATTAAACAGGTACCGGTCCACCGCTATTTGGTTGGTAATGGTTTTGCTACCAAGGTAAAAAAACTTGCCAGCAAAAAGCCTTATGTCTAAACCCGTTTTATTGTCGGCATAATTAAAAAACGCTTTGGCGGTAAGCCCCGCGCGTATAAAATTTTTACCCTGGTCTGTTACAAGGGCAACACTGTGGGGGTATAACGTCCTGCTGTCGCTATACCCAATTGCCAGCCTGTTAATGAGTGAATTATTTTTCTTTAACCCTACCTCATCGGTAGTATCGCTTCCTGTAATAACCGTTCTAAAATCAAGGTTGTTTTCGCCCAAAATGAAAGATTTAAAAGCAAGTGTCAGCCGCTTGTCATAACCCGGATCGGGTTTGTATAAGGTAAGTTTAACAGAAGGTACCAACCTTGCTACCCTGGGGTAAATAGTATTATTGTTAAAGGTAAATGCACTTTTTGACACATTTAAATGGCTCAGGGCTACTTCTACATCGTACAGCCTATGGGTAACGTTGTACGATACCCGCGAAAAAGAGTTGACCTTACCCGAACCTGTAGCATACATGGCGCCGGCAATAAAATTTAAGCGATTTAATGGTAGCTGGTAATTATGTACCATGCCACCAATCATTACTTTATCATTTCTGTTAAATCCAATAACCGGTGCAATATTTATATAATTATACTTGTCCGTTTCTCTCAGGTTAAATAATCCTGATAGCTTTAGCTGCTTTTTGTAAAGAGGTTTTTTTAACCTGTCGGTTTTATATAGCCGAGCAAAAAGCACCGTTAAATCTTTTTTTGTTGATGATTCAATTGAGCGTTTAAAATCGGCCGGGTAGGGATGTTTAAATTGCCATTGGGCATAGTAGTCCTTCATGGCCGTATTAAAAACGTCTGCTCCCAAAGTATCTTTTAATTGTTGCATCCATGCCGATGCTTTTTCGTACACCGACAACTGGTAATTATTTTCGCTAAAAGCGGTCGATGGCTGGTCTATGGGTGCATCTTTCTCCAATTTTTGCAAGCTGTGCAAAAACAGGGCAACTTCGTTATTGGGCACTTTACCGGCAAGGCCACTAACCGCCTGGTATAGCGCTGACTTTGCTCCGTATTTACCGGCCTCATATTGCTTTTGGTAAAAGGTATTCATCCCTTCATCCATCCATGGGTGTGTACGCTCGTTGCTTGCCAACGCTCCGTAAAACCAGTTATGTCCTGCTTCGTGTACTATGGTGGCGTCCAATGCCCTGCCCGTATCGGCTGTGGTAATAAGTGTTATGGTGGGGTATTCCATACCGCCGCTGGTAACGTTGTCGGGGCCTTGTACAATTGTAGCCGTTTCGTAGGGATAATCGCCCAGGGCATTACTATAAAAGCGCAAGCCATTTTTTAGGTAACCGAGGGTTTTATTCCAGCCTTTGCTTCCCTTTTTATAATAACTGGCCACCTCCACCACTTTACCCGATGGAAGGCGGAGGGTATCGCGATCCTCAAAATAATTTTCAGAAGCAAACCAGGCAAAGTCGTGCACTTTGTCCTGTATATAATGTACGGTCTTTAATGCCCCGGCTTTTTGAGAAACACCCAATGCTTCGCCCTGGGTTTCGGGCTGTAAAATACCAGTTGCCGCCACAACGTAATTTGCTGGTACGGTTATCTGAACATCAAACTTTCCAAATTCGCTGTAAAATTCGCCCTGGTCAAGGTAGGGCATCGGGTGCCAGCCTAAGGCGTCGTACACTGCTGGTTTGGGATACCATTGAGTAACCTGGTAATCGCCGTTTGTATGTCCGCTTCTGCTAACATAGGCAGGTAGTTGCACATTAAAAGGCGTACTGATTACAACGGTAGCTTTGGGTAATAATGGCTTTGGTAAAACAAGCTTTACCACATCAATATCAGCCGAGGGTTCAATAACGGCCGCAATATTGTCGACCATAAAATTTAGCTGGTTAATATATCCCTTATCTTTTGGCGCCGAGAAATAAAAGTCGGTGCGGCCGTTTTTTAATAATTGCTCGCTGAAAGCGGTCCGGTCGTTTTTATACCCGTTTGGCCACAGGTGAAACCAAATAAAATTAAGTGTGTCGGGCGACCTGTTGGTGTAATTAATTGTTTCGAACCCTTTAAGAGTATTGGTAGCCTCGTTTAACGAAACATTGATACTAAAGTCGGCCTGTTGTTGCCAATAAGGTTGTTGGGCCTGGCCTGGTAAGGCAAGTACACAACAAATAAGCGCCATAATATTCTTAACCACCCTTTTTTAAAATGAAGATAGATAAATGAAGTAAGCCAGCACCATAATTGTGTGCTTATGTGTAGTGGCTGGTAAGGTTCAAGCTTTAGTCGTTGTTCAAATGTTTACGAAAGCACGGTTGTTGGATAATAACACATAAAATGCCGGAGCTACTTTTTACCGTTCTTCCGTTTCAACATTTCCTGTAGCTTTTTTCGGTTTGATACTTTATTACCATGCGCTCTTTCCTCAATTGGGGTCAGCAATAAAAAAAGCCTTTTGTGCTTATTAAAGTGGGGTACAGGTTTAAACAATTCATTAGGTTTTGCAGGGCTTAACATGACGGTTATTTTATTTTATCAGAACCAATTTAAATGTAGATGTTATAAGGCTATTATCATTTTATAAAATTGTGTTTAAATCCAAAACAGTTTAAGAAAAAAAACATCGAAAATGAAAAAAAATTTTAACCGGAGTTAAAGACCAGCTAATCAATTACGGGGTAAGCTTTCTATTTCAAGGGGAAATGAACTGGAAAACATTACTAGTTGCAAACCAACGTTAAAGATGCTATTGATCTTATATATTGTAAATGTTAATAATTTAATAGGTAAATTAAGATAATAATTCAACAGGATACATTAACAGCGGCATTAATTTTAGAATATTTTAGAACTATTAAAAAGCCGCTCACTTTTGATATCAAAATAATAAAACGTTCAACAAAAAAATCATTTTTACACAAAGCAAACAAAAGCGATAGTGTGGCGTACAATAAATTTTTTTATAGATAAACAAGGCTAAATTATTAATATTACACACACCTTAAAAAAAATTATTCCAACACCTTTTTCTGCAATACCGTATCCTACTTAATTTCTGCCCAATTGCAACTCCTGCAAAAAAATAATAACAATAGCGATGTATGCAATTTCTGGACCAACCTAAGCCGCATATTTTTCCCAAACGAGGCAGCGGTTGTGTTTTTTTAATTTTTTAAGATGCTTAAACCAACGGCTGCAGTCTACAATCTGAATATGGTTTTTAAAAACTTGTCAGGCGTATCATCCTCCACTTACCCCAATAATTGGGTGCTGGTTTGGGTTATTGCCAGTAAAGCCATCGGTGCTTTAAAATCCATTCTACAACTTTTTGAAAAAAAGGCGGATGGTTTTCCACAATACCACCACGTCATAATAATCGCCTGGCGGCACATTTAATAAATACTTAAAATATAATAATAGTAAACTTGCGTTATGGCAACACATAAACCCGAAGTTTGGCAACGCGGTCCAATTAACGGCATTAATACTTACCTGCAGCCGGTGGCACATGCGCTGCTGCAAGCCAGTGAAGAAGTAGTATGCACCATGGCCCATTTTAATGATAGTAATTTATGGTTAAAACCTGTAGGCATGGCCTCGGTTGGCTTTCACCTACAGCACTTACAGGGTGTGTTACAGCGGCTGTTTACTTATGCCAACGGGCAACAGCTTACATTAAAACAGCTGGCTAATTTAAACAAGGAAGGCGTTGAAGATAACAACCTCAACAGCCAGGCTCTTACTTTTAACTTTACCAATCAAGTAGCTGCTGCTATTGAGCAGTTGAGAAACACAAATGAAAATGATTTACTGGCACCCCGCGCACTTGGCCGTGCACAAATACCAACCAATGTATTGGGTTTGTACGTGCATGCTGCGGAACACACCATGCGCCACCTGGGGCAACTAATAGTAACAGTAATTGTTGTTTCAAACAACACCGGTGTTGTAGTTATTTAATCAACCGCCACGTAAATGGATATTTGTACAATTTACCTTCGCTGGCGCGGATAGTAGCTATAATTACCAGAATAAGCGCCGCAATACCAACTGCCCAAACAACTAATAAACCAATTACGGATATTACAAGAAGAATACATACCAATACCACTGTTATTTGAAAGTTTAGCGACTCTCTTGCATGCCAGGCCACATAGGAAGATTCATCTTTTTTTACAAGATAAATAATCAATGGCGCCAGTATAGGTGCCACAATGGTAAGTATGTGTGATAATATGGCCATTGTACGTTCGTCGCTGGTGGGCGGCACCGTTGGGGTTTGGTCGCTGCCCAAATATTTGCTTTCTTCCATAAATTTTTATTTAGCCCTGGTAAAATAAGCAATTACTTACTCAATAGGTAACAATTGTATATTTCGGCAAAATAGCCTCACAGGCACATGCCTATGCGGGACAAAATAAAATACTGATCCTTTAAAAAAATCAACCCTATAAAATACAAAACTTTATTAACGGTTTTAAAAAATACCGTTTCAACGGTATATACACCAATTAACGGCTGGATACATTTGAATCTCAAACAAATGTACATCATGAAAAAAATTTTGACACTGCTTGCCATTGCGGCTATTGCAGGCCTCAGCGTTCGGGCCAACAACATACAGGTGGCCAACATTTCTATTACCGACCAAAATACAACTAACCGCTCTTCAATAGTGCGTTTTGACGTTAGTTGGGAAAACAGTTGGCGTACCAGCAACAACGAAAACAATTACGACGGCGCGTGGTTGTTCGTAAAATTTAGGAAAAAATCGGCCCAACTTTGGCAACATGCCACTTTAAACTATGCCTCGCCGGGCAATGCAACGGTAAGTGGCCACGTACAACCAACAGGTAGCACCATTACAACCCCTGCCGATGGAAAAGGCGTTTGGATATACCGGTTGGCCAACGGCATTGGCGCCAACAATTTTATCAACGGCGGTCTTAAGTGGAACTATGGTGTTGACGGCGTGCTTGACAACGACAGCGTAGAAGTAAAAGTTTTTGCTTTAGAGATGGTTTACATACCACAGGGATCTTTTTTTGCAGGCTCTGGCGGCAACGAAACCAACTGTTTTAGAACCGGTGCCAGTACAAATCCCTTTCTTGTCCCTTCCGAAAGTTCTATAAACGTAGCTAATACTGCCGGCAATCTTTACTACACCAATGTTACCGGTTTTGGTGGGGATATATCAGGGCCTGTACCAGCGGCATTTCCAAAAGGTTTTAACGCATTTTGGATGATGAAATACGAAAGCAGCCAGCAGCAATACGCCGATTTTTTAAACAACCTTGACCTTGCCAGGGCAAACGCCAGATACGCAGGACTATTTACAGGTACGCATCCAAATCTTGCTGCCCCATTTGCCGAAAGAGCCTACGTAAATGCAAGTTATAGCGACGCATCAGCGTTTTACGATTGGGCAGCGCTACGCCCATGTACTGAGCTTGAATACGAAAAAGCTGCCCGCGGTTTTAACCAAATGGCCACCCCTAATGAGTATGCATGGGGTAACACCAGCATAACCCCACCGGCAGTTACCAACGATGGTGAAGCAAACGAAACAGCTGGCGGAAATGCCAATTATGGCATTCCCAATTACCGTGCATTGCGCACCGGTGCCTTCGCCAACGACACATCCGATCGCGTTAAAAGCGGAGCCGGTTATTATGGCATTATGGAACTTTCGGGCAACGCCTTTGAGCCTGTTATTACAGTAGGCACAGGCACAGGGCGGTTATTTACTAAAGCCAATGGCGACGGTAAAATTGATGCAACCGGCGAGGCCGATGTTGCCACATGGCCAACGGCGGTAGCGGGTTGGGGAATAAGAGGTGGCTACTATGGAAGTGCTGCTGCGCTGCTGCGCATTTCTGACAGAAGCAATGCAAGTAGCGGCGGCGGCTATGGTTTTGACCAGCGGTTTAATTTTTCACTGAGAGCCGTTAGAACAGCCGAATAAAATCCATTTTCAACAACCTGTTGGTGGTGTAAGATGTAAATTTAGTTGGCCGGCATTTGTACAAATATGCTGCTCCGGTTACCCGTCCGAACGGCCCAGCCGGCGGATGTTAATCATCAGTACGATTACACAATATGATAGCAAATAAAGCAAACGTTTCTCAAGTAATCTACACACAAATTATTTAGATACCAGCCATGGTTTTTTATGGGATCGTCCGTTGCGTCGCAATCCGTTCATCTGTAGAATATATGGCATCGGCTACCTTCAAAGAAAATAGTCTAAACCAAATGCACACAGTCTGTTACCCTGGCTTTCATCTTTACACTTATGCTGCACAACAACAGGTTCACTTTCAAACTACAAATAATGAAATGGAAATATAAAAACAGCATTGGTTGCTACATGGCTATGTTGGTAGCCTGTACCGGCTTTGCCCAAAACAACCCCATTTTTAAGGGGGGACAAGGTGATGGCTTTGCACGGGCCGGGTACAAACAAAACACCGCTAACGTTTTTAAAGGCGGTGGCGGAGATGGTTGGAGCGCCAAAAGCTATAAACAAGCAACTACTAACATTTTTGCAGGCGGTACCGGCCACGGCTGGAGCACTGCGGCGTACCTGCAAAGCACCACCTCAATTTTTAAGGGTGGGGCAGGCGATGGATGGGGTAGCAACAAGTACGTGCAAAACACCGTAAGCATTTTTAAAGGTGGCCAGGGCGATGGTTGGAGCAAAGCACAATTTGAGCAGCAAACTGCCAACATCTATACTGGCGGTGCTGGCGATGGATGGGCATCGAGCTATAGGCCACAGGCACCGCTGCCGGTAACTTTTGTGTTTTTTACCGCGCAAAAACAAGGCGAACATACTGCCCTTGTGCAATGGAAAACAGCCACCGAGTTTAATGCCGGCTGGTTTGAAGTTGAACGTAGCGGCGATGCGGTAAACTTTGAGTTTATTGGTAAGGTTTTGGCTTCGTCCAATGCTGCCGGTATGCTCTACAGCTTTACTGACAATAGCCCAATAAAGGGTTTAAACTATTACCGGTTAAAACAGGTTGATAAGGACAATAGATTTACTTATACCCCAGCGCGGCTGTTAAAGTTTACTGAAACGGCGGCAGGTATGGTAAGGTATTATCCTAACCCAACCAACGGTATTTTAAACATTGAGATCAGCAGCCAGATGCGTACTGAAAATTTGATCATAAATATCAGTAATTCAAGTGGCGCGGTGCTAAACCAGCTAAAAGTAGCTGCGGGTGCATCTTCGGTTTTACAGGTTTATTTAAACCGCTATTCAAAGGGTATTTATTTTATACAGGTAAAAACACCATCAACCAACAGTACACAAAGGGTGGTGTTGCAATAACAGTTTACAACGTTTATACACAGGAGCCTGCTTGCAAAAGCGGGCTTTTTGTTATGTTTAAAGGGTTTGGATTGAAAACTGAATTTTGGATAATGAGGACAAAATTGATTTGTTTTAGCAAGTTGTGCCGATCACTTCGTATTTAGTACAGCGTTTCAGGTTGCAGCGTTCGGTGGCCATAGATCCAACATGTTGGTAGCAAATTGAGGGAAAATAAATTTTTGCGTGCCGTGGGTGCGCCCAAATGATTGCAGAGATGTTGCCATTGACATGTTGGCCCTACGGGACAAAATATTACCCTTGCGCATTTTTTGCTACCAACGTGTTGCCCCGAAGGGGCAAGTACCAAGTGATATTGGTTTTTTAGGATAGTGACCCAACATGTTGGTAGCATAAATGGAACGATTTGGTTTTTGCACGCCGTAGGTGTGCCATGGTGTTATCAGGGTGTTGCCGGTGTTTGCCAAGGGTAAGTTCACTTGGTTGAAATAATGTTGCCGGTAACATGTTGGCCCTACGGGACAAAATATACCGAATACATTTTTTGCTAACAACGTGTTGCCCCTAAGGGGCAAGTACGATGTAGCATTGGTTTTTTGGCCAGAGGTCCAACATGTTGTTTACATAGAAGACGAAAAACGCTCAACCGTACACGCTGTGCGACGCAACGGCTGCCTCCACAAAGCTTTAAAAGCCGGGCTCAAAAAAAATCTTGTTTACACGAGTGCCTTTTTGGGTTTAATGCTTACCTGCTTGTACATGCGGGTGAGGAATTGGTGCATGTCGTGCATGCTTTTAACGTCGTTAACGATTAGGAGAAAGAGTTTGCCGGCCTGCTTTAGTTTGGCTTTGTTGGTGCCGGTTTGCAGAAAGGTCAGGATGTTTTTAAAGATGTCGCTTTCGAAGTAGGGGCTATCGGGGCGGTTGATGAAATAGCAACGGAGGGTATTTTCTTTTAGCGTCATTTTTTCGTAGCCGAATTGTACGCCTAAGCGGCGACATTGTACTGTGGTAAACAGGTCTTGCACGGGTTGTGGTATGGGGCCAAAACGGTCGAGCATTTCTATTTTAAATTCCTCCAGTTCTCTGTCACTTTCGCAATTATCGAGGCGGGTGTAGAGCGAAAGACGTTCGGTGATACTATCGACATAGCTATCGGGTATGAGTATCTCCAAATCGGTATCGATGGTGCAGTCGCTCACAAAATCGTCCTGCTGTTGTATCTCGTCTTTAAACAGTTCTTTAAAGTTGCTGCGCTTGAGTTCGCGGATGGCTTCGTTCAAAATTTTCTGATACATTTCAAAACCTATTTCGGCCATAAAGCCGCTTTGCTCGCCGCCAAGCATATTACCCGCGCCGCGTATGTCAAGGTCACGCATGGCTATCTGGAAACCGCTGCCCAACTCGCTATGTTGCTCCAATGTTTGCAGGCGTTTGCGGCTATCGCCTGGCAGGCTGCTCATTGGCGGCGCCAATAGGTAACAGAATGCCTTTTTATTGCTGCGACCAACGCGGCCGCGCAACTGGTGCAAGTCGCTTAAGCCAAAGTGGTGGGCGCTGTTAATGATGATAGTGTTGACGTTTGGTATATCCACGCCGCTTTCTACAATATTGGTACACACCAACACGTCGTATTTGCGATCGATGAAATCCATGATACGTTCTTCCAGCTCGTGACCTTCTAATTGGCCGTGGGCAAAACCAATACTCAGGTCGGGGCACAGGCCCTGTATCATAGCGGCCATTTCGCCCAGGCCGTGAACGCGGTTGTGAATAAAAAATACCTGGCCGCCACGCTCTGTTTCGTAATAAATGGCTTCGCGAATGGCATCGGCACTAAACACCTGCACCTCGGTTTGTATAGGTTGCCGGTTGGGTGGTGGTGTGTTGATAATACTTAGATCGCGGGCACCCATCAAACTAAATTGCAAAGTACGTGGTATAGGTGTAGCGGTAAGCGTTAGGCTGTCGACATTGGTTTTAAGTGTCTTCAGTTTTTCCTTGGCGCCCACACCAAATTTTTGCTCTTCGTCAATAATCATAATGCCGAGGTCCTTAAATTTCACCTCTTTGCCCAATAACGAGTGAGTACCGATTACAATATCAATTTTTCCTTCTTCCAGCCGTTTGTACACCTCCTTCTTTTCTTTGGCAGAACGAAAACGGTTTACATAATCAACAGTAACCGGAAAATCTTTTAAGCGATCGGTAAAGGTTTTAAAGTGTTGAAAAGCGAGAATGGTAGTAGGTACCAATATTGCGGCCTGTTTTCCATCGAGGCATGTTTTAAACGCTGCGCGAATGGCTACTTCGGTTTTACCAAAACCCACATCGCCACACACGAGGCGGTCCATAGGCGAAGCGCTTTCCATATCCTTCTTTACATCTTCAGTAGCCTTACTTTGGTCGGGTGTGTCTTCGTAAATAAACGATGCCTCCAACTCGGTTTGCATATAGTTGTCGGGACTATGGGCAAAGCCTACCTGGCTTTTACGTTCGGCATATAATTTTATCAGGTCAAAGGCTATTTCCTTTACCTTGGTCTTCGTCTTTTCTTTTAGCTTGTACCACGCATCGCTGCCTATCTTGTTTACTTTGGGTACAGTGCCTTCCTTGCCGGTAAACTTGCTGATTTTATGTAGCGAGTTGATGTTTACATACAGTATGTCGTTGTCCTTATAAATGATGCGGACAGCTTCCTGCAGGCGGCCATTTACTTCCAGCTTTTGCAGGCCGCTGTAGGTGCCCACGCCATGATCGATGTGGGTTACGTAATCGCCCGGCTGCAGCTCCCGCAGGGTGCGGATGGTAAGCGCCTTATTTTTATTGTATGCCTGCTTAACCCTATACTTGTGGTACCGCTGAAATACCTGGTGATCGGTATAGCAAACTACTTTGGCATCCTCATCAATAAAGCCGCGGTGGATGGCGGTGCCTATTGGCGTGAAATGCACTTCGGCTTTCAGGTCTTCGAATATGCTGTGCAGCCGCTCCAATTGTTTAGGGTTGTCGGCAAAAATGTATAGTTCAAATCCTTTACTTTCCCAGTCTTTCAGGTCTTTAATCAACAGGTTGAACTGGCGGTTGAAGGAGGGTTGTTCTTTGGTTTGGAAGAGGACCTCACCCCGGCCCTCTCCAAAGGAGAGGGAGGAGGAACCTGGGCTTTTGACCTCACCCCGGCCCTCTCCAAGGGAGAGGGAGGAGGAACCTGGGCTTTTGACCTCACCCCGGCCCTCTCCAAAGGAGAGGGAGGAGGAACCAACTATCGAATTAGATCCTGGGCTCTTTACCTCACCCCGGCCCTCTCCAAAGGAGAGGGAGGAGGAACCAACTATCGAATTAGAACCTGGGCTCTTTACCTCACCCCAGCCCTCTTCATGGGAGAGGGAGGAAGAACCTGGGCTCTTTACCTCACCCCGGCCCTCTCCAAAGGAGAGGGAGGAGGAACCAACTATCAAATTAGAACCTGGGCTTTTGACCTCACCCCGGCCCTCTTCAAAGGAGAGGGAGGAGGAACCAACTATCGAATTAGAACCTGGGCTCTTTACCTCACCCCAGCCCTCTTCGTGGGAGAGGGAGGAAGAACCGGAAGAAGGGAATGTACCGTGATGGCCAAATATTACTACGTGGCGGTTGCCCAGTTGTTGTTCGATGGTGATGGCGGTTACAAAGTCTTCTTTGTTTACGTCTTTTAATACTTTGGTGTCCTCATCATCTGCCTCTTGCTTTTTATCACCGCCTTGTGCCACTAATTCCAGATACATGGCCAGGTCGTCTTCCTGGGTTTCTATGCGCTCTTTTGCAAATTGCCAGTCTTCCATCCACACCACGGTGTTTTCGGGCAAAAATTCGAGCAACGAAACTTTGTCGCCGGTGTCAAATTGTGTTTCAACGTTGGGAATAATGTTTACGTTCAGCAGCTTACGTTCGCTTAGCTGGGTTTCGGGATCAAAAATGCGGATACTGTCTATATCATTGCCAAACAGTTCGATGCGGTAAGGCTTTTCGTTGCCGAACGAATAGATGTCGAGGATACCTCCCCGCAGGGCAAACTGACCGGGCTCGTACACAAAATCGGTGCGGTCAAAACCATACATCACAAACAGCTCCATAATGCTGTCGAGGTTGATGGTATCGTTTGTTTTTAGCTGTATGATATTGCCCGACAATGTTTTAGGCAGCACCACTTTTTCAAACAACGCTTCGGGATGGGTAACAATGATTTTTTTATTACCGCCGCCCGATAGTTTCATTAATGCCTCGGTACGCAACATTACATGGCTGCTATTGAGCAACCTGAAGTTTTTGCGGTTTTTAAACGATGAAGGAAAGTAGAAAAGGTCGAGGGCGCTGGTGAGGCTTTCTAACGTGTTGTGAAAATAGGCCGCATCTTCGGCATCGTTTAATACAATTAAATGATTAAGACCTGCTGCCGATGGGTGACTAAAAACCGATGAAACAACAAACTGGCTGCTGCTGCCCTGCAGGTTTTTTAAATGCAATTGTTGGGGTTGGGACAAAGTAAGCCTGTCCACCAGTTGAAAAAGGCGGGGGTTATTGGTAAACTTTTCTGAGAGATGCTGCAAATTCATGCTACGTTACAACAGTAGTGCTCCGGGTTTAGTTCGGGGCATTTTTTTAAGTTTGTAAAGATAGCGAGGTGGAGGTTAGTGATGAAAAGTAAGGTTGTTACTGTTGGTTTTTGCCGCGAAGGCGCTAAAACGGGAAGGGGCGCTAAGGATTTTGGAGATAGGTTTGTTATTGGAAGAAAAAAGCTATTTCAAAATCGATCATTCCGGAACAGACAGTAAAAGTGCAGTCAATTCTTCATCAGATAGGCTTTCCTTTTCTACTTTATCATAAATAGATAGCAGATAAACGGTCGTCTCTGTCACGACAAAATTAGTAATCACTCTTGCCCCGCCACTTTTCCCTTTTCATTTAGAAGAAATAGATATACATATTTTAAAACAGCTTTTGCCAATTGCCGTGCCCTATTCAGGGTTTTACTTAAGGCCCTGCACCAAAGCCAAAAGTTCCTGTTTTAGCAATGGAAATTCTTCTTAATCACCTAGCCTGCTTCTCAAAACAGGCTGACGGATTTTACATCATAACTCATTTAGAAAATCTTCTGCGTTACGGGCTTTCTTCCTGCCTGCCCTAATGAGTTTCATTTTTTCAAACGCTTCCCTCATTTCTTCCATAAGTAAGGCTTTGGTATCAGTAAGTTGCTTTGCCTTTACATACGAAATACGCTGCAAAACCTCCAACAACGACAATGCTTTATTATCGGGGATATCTAACAATATTTTCATTATTGAAAATAATAAGTTTCCTTTAAAAAATATTGCAACTTATTGAATAGGATTAATATGACATATAAACTTGAATTTACCAATTCCCTTTATTCGGCTAAAAATAAAAAAGATGTCCAAATTGGCTAAATTTCATTTATTGAGATAAACGTTTAAGTACCCTTTAAAGAAATACTTTCTGCCGTATGAACCATGAGCAAGGCTGAAAAAAGAAAGCTGGCTTTGGCATTGGCGGAAGAAAACGAGCAGTATGACGAGGATAAAGAGCGTTTTATTGAGATGTTGTTGAATGGTCCGGTTTACAGCGAAAAGAAAATTAGAAAAATTGAACAAAACACTCAAAGCATAGCAAAATGGCGGACCAAAGCCTAATGGTCTATTCCACTAAATTGATCGATTAATTCCGCAAAAGTGATAAAAGTAATTCCCGACTAATTCGGCATTTCAAGAACTACGACCAATTATATATTTCAACTGTCACCGAGTTTGAAGTAATTAACGAGGCAACCCAAACGCACCTTGAATTTTGGAATAGTTGCCCGCAAGTTTTTATGACCACCTCTAAAAATTTATGAAACAAATTCCCGGACTTCTTTTAATGTCTTCTATAATCTCTTGTAGTGACAGAACGCAGACGACAAATACGGATGATACAACCCCTGCAACTAAAGAGCAAATCAAGCAAGTAATTGCACCTGCTGTTTTTAATCCATATGGTTTTGACACCACCTATGACCTTTCAAATGAACATACGCCGCGTATTGTAACAGGCTTTTTCAATTCAGACGAATTTTTAGACACTGCTATTATTGTGCGACACAAAACAACAGGCAAGGACGCCTTATTTATAAAACACGGTGGGACAGACAAATCTTTTATGCTAAAAAATGGCAAAGAAGTTGGGAGTGAATTTCCAGACTATAATTGAATTGGACAATTTGAAGTAGTTAAGAAAGGAACAAAGATTTGGGACAATGTGATTGACGGTGAAATTGTTGGTGAAGACCAAGTGCCTGACAACAAAAAAATCCTTTTGACTAATGACGGCATCTTTTTTCATGTAGACGAGGCTAGTGGTGGTGGAATTATTTACTACAATAACGGGAAATATGTTTGGGTGCAACAGGATTAAACCAGCAGGAAGCAAAGAAACCGGATATTACAAAGATTTATAACTCTACATTTTAATTGCAGCGCTGCAAGAAAGGCTGCAGAAATTGTAAAACAATTGATAAAAGTTAGGAAATGTATAAACAAGTCCGACCTGTTTATTGCATCCACCGCTTTCTGCAAGAAAGGCTGCAGAAATTGTAAAACAATTGATAACAGTTAGGAAATGTATAAACAAGTCCGACCTGTATATTGCACCCACAGCGTTGGTAAATTATTTAGTCCTCAAGACGTTCAATATGAAACACTTCATAAATATTGACGGACCTGAGCTTTTGAATGTCTGAGGTTTCAAACGCCATTAAAACTTTCAACCTAATTTACCATCATAAAATGCGAGCGGCTAATGAGCAATTTAGAAAAACTAGACAACCCGATATGGTTTTCGCTGTTGGAAACGCACAGGTTCCACGCTACAGGTAATGATTCCATTAAATTTTACCAACCTGACTATTGCCCGTTTGGCGGAATGGTTAATGGACCTGAGGCAATAGAAGAAATAACTAATTATGCAACCCTGACAGATAGCTTTTTTATTGTCGGGGAAAAACCAACCCTTCCAGCACATTTGCGATTTATTAATGAATTGGTATGTTGGCAAATGGTGTATGAAAAGGAAGTTGAAATAAACTTGTCAGAAAGTATTACTCATCTTACCCAACACCACCACACCGAATTATGTACACTGGTGAACCTCGTGTTGCCCGGATATTTTAAAAAACGAACCGCCACACTGGGCAACTATAGTGGCATATTTAAAAATGGGAACCTAGTAGCAGCGGCCGGTGAACGCATACAGATGGACCAGTTTATTGAAGTGAGCGCGGTGGTAACCCACCCTGACTTTACCGGACTTGGCTTTTCCAAACAACTGGTGGCATATGCTGTACAGCAAATTTTACTTCAACATAAAATACCCTTTTTGCATGTAGCTGCAACTAATGCAGGCGCCATTGAACTTTACATAAAATCAGGGTTTGTAAAAAGAAGGGAGATTAGCTTTTGGCATATTGGTAAAAGATGATTGACGACTATGTTTAACAAAACCAATTTTTGACAATGGATCACCAGTTATTATCTTTCTTAAAAACACCATGTCATATTGCAGTGTTATCGAAAATATGTCTGCTGAAAAAAAGGCCATTCATCAACCCTACCACGATACCCAATATGGCTTTCCCATACACGACGACAGGGAATTGTTTTGCCGGCTGGTGCTGGAAATAAACCAGGCTGGCCTTAGCTGGGAAACCATTTTAAAAAAAGAGGTTGGCTTTAGAAACGCCTATCACAACTTTGATGTGGGTACGGTGGCGGCGTATGGCGATAAAGACAGGGAACGATTGCTGAACGACACCCGTATTATTCGCAACCGATTAAAAGTTGAAGCCGCCATCAACAACGCAAAGGCGATTGTACAACTTCAACAGCAGTTTGGATCGTTTCAACTGTGGCTCAATCACCATCACCCGCTTTTAAAGGAAGGCTGGATGAAATTGTTTAAACAGACCTTCACCTTTACCGGTGGCGAAATTGTGAACGAATTTTTGGTAAGCACGGGATATTTGCCCGGTGCCCACGACGAAGGTTGTTCCATTTATAAAAAGATAGTTAAAGCAAAACCGATGTGGATGAACAAACCATGATGAAGTTCGTTCTCTACCAATAAATACTTATTATTACCAGGTTGAAGCGAAGTATATTTCAATGCAAATCTTCTACCTGTTTTTAGGCTAAAATACTACCAATGACCAATAAACGACATTTAGTAAACACTTTGCAATCAGCACTTTCAGGCATCTGCCTGTTGTTGATGGTCCATACCGCAAACGCCCAAACCATGCAAGACCATTACCGGATATTTTCCGTAAAAGAAAACAAGGAAGTTACGTTGGATGCAATCGTAAACGACATGGCCAATTACGATGTGGCCTTTTATGGCGAAGAACACAACGACTCAGTTGCACACTACCTGCAGCATACGTTATTGGAACAATTGTTTGCGAAGTACAACAGTCAAATGGTGTTATCGCTGGAGATGTTTGAACGCGACGTACAACCGGTAATGAATGAATACCTGGCCGGTGCCATAAGGGAAAAGAACTTTTTGAAAGATGCAAGGGTTTGGAATAATTACAACGACTACAAGCCCATGGTAGAATTTGCCAAAGCGCATAATCTGCCAGTAATCTGCGCCAATGCAGCCGGACGTTACAGTAACCTTGCAGGCCGCAAAGGGCAGCAGGCGCTTGCTGATCTACCCAAACAATCAAAGCACTATTTTGCTCCCATACCCTACCAAATAGCCACCGGTAAATACCTTGAAAAACTGGAAGGAGTAATGGGTCACTCACCTGCGCCTGCGCCCACCGACAATAAAAAAGCTGCACCAGCCATGCCTTCCATGGGCGGGTTCAATTTTATTACCTCCCAATCGCTATGGGATGCTACAATGGCTTATTCAATAGCTGAGTTTCTCAAAAAACACAAAGGCAAAAAAGTGTTGCAGGTTAATGGACGTTTTCATAGCGATGAAGGTTTTGCGGCAGTTACGCAATTGAAAAAATACCGGCCCAGGGCAAAGTCATTGGTAATTTCTTCGGGATCGGATGAGGCCTTCCCCAACATTGATTGGAAGCAATATACCAGCCTGGGGGATTATGTGATTATTACGGACCCGAGGGTGGCGAAGACGTTTTAGGGAAGTTGTTTAGCAGGCAATGGTACTATGATTAAAATTTGGTTGCGACGCTCCGTTCAACTGCTGCGTCTATGGCATCTTTTATAATCAACGTCATTTAAAGAGAGTGAGAGTGAGAGTACTTTTGGAACTCTCTCCTTAAAATCAGAACTCCTTACCCCATAAACTGAAATACATATTAATTCGCAAAATAAAAAATCTGCATAAAGCACTTCCGGTATTCCGCTGCCCCGGTATTGCGCAACCTGCGTTACAAAAAAGATATAAAGATTGGTTAAAAAAAATAATTTAGCCGCACGTCAGTTTGCGTCAGGTAAGGAGAAGTGAAAATAAAGGTTCGTTTACTCCACCACCACCCTAACCTGCCTCACCTCGTCCCCACTGCTAATTTTAACCACATACACCCCAGCCGAAAGCCGCATATCTGCAACATTAATTTGCACTTTATCCGGAAAACCCGACGCATTAACGGTGCGGCTTATTAACACCTGCCCGAGGGTGTTTATCAACTGTACCTCAATTTTATTGCCTGCATTGGCTTGTGCCACCACCTGTAGCACATTACGTACAGGGTTGGGATATACCAGCCAGTTGCTGCGACTGTCAAACACAACCACTTTTACTTCGCTGTAGCGCACCTCGCCAAAATTATCAACAATTTTTAGGCGGTAATATCTTGCACCTGTTTTGTTGGCTTCATTATCGATATAAGAATACGATGACTGGGTAGCATTCCTTGCCGGTTGTTTTTGCAGCACTTCAAACTGGCGGGTGTTGAAGGCTGTGTTGCTGCGGGCCACTTCCACTTCGTAGCGGTTTATATTGCTTTCGTTTACTGTGGCCCATTGCACTAATACCTCTTTATTTTGCTTAACTGCGTTAAACGACGACAATAAAACGGGCAGTGGCAAATTGCCGGTGATACCCCCATTGTTTAACCAAAACTCCGAGAAATCTTTCACCTTAAACTCCGCATAATAACCCCTGTCGTAAGGCACTTTTACCACCCTTGCCGCAGTAATAAAACTGTACATGCCTGATACATTGTCGGCCAATTCCCCGTTCTCTTTTGTATCGTCGGCATCATTGTATTTGGTTACGCCCAACCCGTAGGCATCGGCTGGTTTGGCGCAACCGTTGCAACTGGTGGCTCTTACCAAAGTATCGGTTTCGGCATCGGTAAAATAATAGCGAACACGGGTGCTATCCGGTTGCGCTGTATTGGCAGGCTTAACGGTAATACTTCTATCCAGCAGGTACTGGCCATTGGTATATCGCACCCCATCAAAACCACCTTTGTTAATAAATACCTGTACACCTGCGCTACCTAAATTATTGTTTGCCGGGTTAATATCAGCAATCACTTTTCCGCCGCTGGTAAAATGGTTCCAGGTGTTTGCCGTAAGGGGTTGCGTTACCGGCGTAGGCACAGATGGTCCCGTATAAATTTCAAACTGGCGGTCGTAAATATGAATATCATCTATGGCAACACCTTCTTTTATCAATGCCCCATCGGTGTTTATTACTACCCTCAATTGTACGGTTGACAACCCTGCCGGAAAGGCAATACCTGCGCTGTGCCATCTTATAAAACCACTACTATCCCACACATTATTACCGGGGCGGTTGTACCAGTTAAGCCCTGCGCCCTTTTGCCCCAGTTTTACCCAACTGGTACCACCGTTGGTACTATATTCTATCCATGCCTGGTCGCACACAAAATCGCCACATTGCTCTATATCCATAGCCATGCTTACGCTTAGCCACGGGGTAGCCAATGCCGATATATCAAAGCAGGGCGAGTACAGGTAACTAAGCTCATCGTCGTTATAGGTACCACGCAAACTGGTTTTCCATGCATTGTTTCCGCTGGCGGCTTTGGTTATTTTTAGCGAGTTGGGCTTACCAAACTCCCACGAACTGTTGCGCCCTTCGGCATACCAGTTGCCCTGCCCATTTTCAAAATTTTGCAGGTAAGGGAAGGTGGTTATGATTGGTTGATTGATTAGCGCATAATTTAGCAGGCTATCATTTTGCTTATAGGTGTCGGTGGCAAGCCCGGTATAAATATTTAATGAATGATTGCCAACAGCCGACAGGTTTACCGTTTGGCTAAAAGTATAAGTAGCCGTATCCAGCGCAGCAATCGAAGCGATTGTCTCTGTTGTTAGTGTGCCACCGTCCACCTGTAATGTGATAGGAATATTGCTAATGGTTTGCCCTGAATTGTTGGCTACCCTAACGCTTACTACTGCATTGCTACCAAGAGCGCAGTTTTTTTGCGATGGTGACACAACACCGGTTACCGCTACATCGTTGGCTGCTACATACAACCTAACATCATCAAAAGTATATCCACCATTTTTACTATCGTCGGCCATACTTATAATTCCCAACTGGCCTATGCGCACCTGTAACGATGGCGAAAACTGTTGTTTAGCCGCTTTCAGCAAACGACTAATACTTATGCTTTGCGATCGCTGCCATGTTCCGTTAAACATGGCTTTGTTTGCATCAGGATTAAAGGCGGTTATCCATGCAGCAGAGTCGTTGCCGCGAATGGCTATCCTGTTGTTTGCGTTGTTAAACTGTCCGTGGTCTTTCCACCAAAAATCCAATCGTATGTCGCCGGTTGCAGTATCGTAGTTCTGCATATTAAAAGTACCGGTAACATAATTCAGGTTGCCTGTTTGTATAAAATGAGCCGCATCAATGGTTAGGGCTTTTGTACCATTAAGCGCAATGCCACTATTTACAAAAGTTCGAACCCTGCCCAGGCTGGTAGTGCGGGCAAAGTCCCAACGGTTAAGACCGGGCAATCCAACCAAAGGCTTATTCACTACATCCTGCGTAGCAGTTTCAAAGGTTTCTACAAATGGAAGCACCAAAGCATCATTGGGCAATTGTTGTATAAAGGCAGCCAATGTATCGTTGGCAGGTACTACATCGGCAGTATTATTTTTTACAACTCCCACCACATTATAAGGTCCGGTCGCAGTTAAATCCACTCCCGTAAAAGTGTGCACGTAAGTACCCAGCGCCGGAATGGTTGCCACAACAGCAGAGGTAACAAACGGTCCACCATTAATAGAATATTTAACCTGGAAACCAGTGACAGGCATATCGTCAAGGTTTTTTATACGCACCAAAAGCTGGTTGCCGGTAATGGCCAACCGGGTTTGTTTTCTGCCTGATGTAGGCATTAAAATAGAATCAAGTTTCAGGTCATTATCCGAAATGCTACCGGCACAGGCACCCTGGTTAGGTTGCAACTGCACCGCCGTTGATCGCATGCCCGCCGCCCCATCAATCACTGGCCTTACCGTCATCCAATAAACACTGTCTTTGCTCAACCCACTCAACACAAAACTGGTTGCTGTGGTAGTTGCCACCGGCACCAGTTCGGGGCCGCGTTTTACCAACACCTCATAGTCGGTGGCATTGGGTACAGCGCTCCATTGTATCGGCATGTAACCTTCGCATAGGGTAGCGCTTATTGTTAGGTTTGCCTGTGGCATAATTGGGAATGGATTGCTCTCATCCGTTAACCCGGTACCATTTCTCATTAACCGCATTTTGGCATTTTTTACCGAAACCGAAGGAACCGTCCACTGAAAATACCGTTGAGTGCCAGTAATTGCGTTAGAGATGGTAGTATAGCTGGCACCGTTGTCAATTGAGTATTCCAACGTAAAAGTGTTGGGCGAATTATCCCACGCATCCCAAACAATCAACACCACATCGTTGCCTACCATGGGGTCGCCAATTGAGGGAAACGTGAGGTCGATGGCATTTGGCAAAAAATCGTACGCAATAAAATATTGTTGCGATGCTCCTTCATTAATACCCGTGCCTTTTATTTGAACAGTGTAATTTCCGGCAGCAGGGTTATCAATGGTTACCTGCTCCTGGTTGTTTACCTTGTCTATGCCTCGTGTGGCAAGCGCCAGTACATTGGCCGCACCCGGGTCCAATATCCACGGAAGCACCGCAGCATTGGCGGGTGTAGTTACTACCATGTCAACATCGTTTACCAGGGTGGCGTTGGCAAATACAGCCGCCGAGGGGTCGTGCCAATACACCATCACCTTTACCTGGCTGCTACCTGATGGTACTGTAATAGTATGGTTGATGGTAGCGCCCGGCGTAATATTTCCCTGTATAAAATGATTGTCTTTTATCATGGCAACACTACGGTTCAGGTTAAGAAATCCAAAGCCACTTTTGTAATCCGGACCGGGGTTGTCAATATCAGTTGCACCATTAAGCAACAATGCCTTTATCAACCCGCTTGCAGGGTCCGCACCACCATTTAGTTGCCGGTATTTCTCCACCAACAACACTGCACCACCAGCCACCGCCGGCGATGATAAGCTGCTACCATAATCGGTAACATAACTGTTGTTGATACCCGTACTACGTATTTCGCTGCCACTGGCGGTTATTTGGGGGTTGATCCTTCCATCCATTGTAGGGCCATGACTGCCCGCATTGCTGGCAATAGGTATTTTTTCGCCCCAACCAACCGACAATATGTTTTTTGAACTTTGATAACCACCCAACACTGTGTGGTAACTAACCGGGTAGTTGCCACAGGTAACAGAGCCATCGTTTCCTGCCGCAAATACATGCAACAGTTTTGGCATCAAAAAGGCCTGCTGATCCAACACTGTTGAGTATAGGTCGTACACACCCGCGTAGGAGCAATCGCCGGTAATTGAGCCGTACGAATTATTGGTAACTACCATGTTGTAGTCGGTTACGTACTTTAGTGCATTTTGATAAATACCACCAAACAACTGGGCTACCAAAGTTGCCTTTGGCGCAACGCCTTTATACAGCGCTTCCTTTATACCGGCACCTGCCGCAACACCGCTCATTTGCGTTCCATGATTTAAATAAATAAACCCCGAGCGGTCTATTACCCTATCCGCAAGGTCAACATGGCTGGTAATATCGGCATTATCGCCAATACCTATCACCACGCCTTTGCCTTGCAGGTTTTCGCCGCCGGCAGATATAGGAGCGTTTAATACGTTGGAGCGGGCATTGTTGGTCAGTTCGTCGTTCAGCTTTTTATCGGCCGGCGATATGGGTTGTATAAAGTTGATAAAAGGCAATGCTGCCAACGCGGTTAGTTTTGATTGCGGACACCTAATCATCAAAAGTTGATAGTTATAAAGTGGGCCAACTATCACTTCAAACGATGTACCCGCCAACTGCCGCCGGGCATCGGCCACCGATAGCCCTTTTTGAACGCTTACCAATACATCAATCGTTCCCGGCCGGGTAATGGCGTATGCAGGCAATGGCGCCTTCAACAGGCGATCGTCCATTTTAATTTGCAGCGGCAAATCGGTAATGGCCAGTATGCCCGCAGACTGCAAAAAGCTTTTATCAATGGCCTGCCATATGGCCACCTGCCAGGTGTTGTTGCCAATATAATCGCCAAGGGTTATGCCTCCATTAATCAGTTGTTTTCGCAAAACCTCGCCTGGCGTAGCAGCAAACACCGCAATGGCAAATCGCTGCCCCTGCACAGCAGTGTGCGTTGCAGCAAACTGCTCCCAGTTAAAAACCGACACATTTTCCTGCACAGTTATGCGCTGGTTACGCAACTGAAGTATAATGTCAGTTTTTTGCTGACTATACAATAACCCGGAGGTAAAAATGGAAACTAAAAGCAGCAAAACGTATTTCATAGATAAATTATGGTTAATAAAAATACCCCTTATTACTGACGTACCATTTGAAGTGGCCAATCAGTTTACCCAAAGTATCCAATGACACTTACACACAACAACTATTACCACAATAAGGCTACCAACAGCCAATATTAGCTGCCCGGCTATAAAATATCCTACGCTGTACAACACACAATGCATGACATTTGCCGCCAACGCACATTTCATGCAAAAGTCAGTCCGCCAACCACACGTACCTAATATTGAAGCCGTACCTAAACCCTACCGATATTTTGCTATTAACAAGCCCTACAAAATGGTTTCGCAGTTTGTAAGTTCCCACCGGGTTACGCTGCTGGGCGACCTTGATTTTACCTTTCCCGAATATATCCATGCCATTGGCCGGCTTGATAATAACAGCGAAGGCCTGTTGCTGCTAACCACCGATAGGCGCATTACTAAACTACTTTTTGAAAGTGATACGGCACACCAGCGCACCTACCTGGTGCAGGTAAAACACGAGGTGCAACCCGACACCCTTGAGCGATTGCGTACCGGTGTAACCATACGCGTAAAAGGAGGCGGCGATTATGTTACCCTCCCCTGCGAGGTTAACATTATAACCGAACCATTATTATATTTTAACGACACACACCCGCTGCAACTACGTCCGCCATACACGTGGCTGCTACTAAAACTAACTGAAGGCAAATTTCACCAGGTACGCAAAATGGTCGATGCCGTTGGCCACCAATGCCGCCGCCTGGTACGCGTTGCCATCGAAGATCTTTCCATTGGCGATTTACCCCGCGGCGGGGTTAAAGAAATGGAAGAAGCGGAGTTTTACAGGTTGTTAAAAATTTGATTACGAAAGGTTTTTTTTGGGAGCCAGGCATTTTTTATCTATAATACTTTGGTTGCGTCGCACTCGTGTACAGCATTGCACCATTCTGCAAAACCTAAAAAAAGTCTCCAATTGCAAACTCAGCGTCATCCTATAATTCGTTTTTTATAATAGTTTGAATTACCACCTTAAAGCCCGGTAAATCATTTTGAATTACTGCCCATACTGCTTCCGGTTTAACATTAAAGTATTGGTGGGCAATTAGGTTACAAAACGCTTAACCTTATACCATGGATTTTATAGGCAGTAGTAATGGTATTGGAGAGATGAACGCTTGCTTCGCCAATTATCACAAACTGTAGCAAAACCGCATCATGTAACATCTGGTTACTACAAAAAATATTGAACGATTGACCCTTTGTATATATCTCTATCGCCTCAATTGCTTTCTCAATATCCCGCAACCTTTGCAGGTTTTGATCAAAAAGGTCTTTCATACAAAAGGGTTAGGTCAGACTGAATATTTTTCAACATAACCGGCTTTAAACTACCAATAAACCCAAGATCAATTTTTGTGTGAGCAGCGTCTTCAAGCTGGTGTTGAACATCAGCTAAATCAAAATAGCTAAAACCAGGTTCCGTTTGTATTGCCACATCTATGTCACTCTCACGTCTCTCTTTTTTCTGCGCAAACGAAACAAAAATCCATGCCTTTTGTATTAGGGGAAAACTTTTAAAAACCTTTACCAAAGAGGCAACAACCGATTTGCTGTTTTCTTTAGTATTTGGTAAGTAGGCAACCAGTTCTTCGGCAACCTGCAAGCCAGGTAAAGCTTGCCTGTTATTGTACGACAAATAGGAGCTACTGTCAATATTAATCATGTCCAATAATTCAGAACCCTTCAACCCTAAAAACCGGGCAATACTCAGCCCTTGCTCTCTTGAGGGGGAATGATACCCTTGTTCAATGTTATGCAGTATTTATACGTCAGTTGAAGTATTGTCCGAAACCTCCTGCAAGGAGATTCCGTCCAGTTCCCTCGCTTCCCTTATCAATTGCCCAATCGTTTTCATTTTATAGCTGTTGACAGTGTATTATAAAAGTAAGCGAGTGTATCAACAAATAATATTCATCAAAAGCTTAAAAATATTTTCCTACACCAACTCCCCCATCTGTGCATTCATTTCTATACCCAGGTACTTATCTATGTGTATAACTGTTCCATCGCTTCATCCAAAGTATTTCCCACTAAGTTGCCAGCACAAAAAATCCATACCTTTTTTATCTTCATGGTAACACTAAACACAATATTAAAACAACTCAAAAATGTGCCGGTTGACCGCCTTGAAGACTCGTACGCTGTAATTTAATCCCTGAAGAAAAACACAAAAAAATCAAACAAGAACCGGTAGAAAATTTTATCCTTTGCAGGTTCGTTTGGTGACCTTGCTGAGAGTGATTATGAAGCGTATTTGAACGAAATATAATGCACCAGAAATAGTCTTTTTAGCCGTGAAATCGATTTATGAAACCTGTACTTGTTGATACCGACATCCGTTCGGGATTTACCCTGCATGTATGATGATTGCGATAAATACCCATTGCTCCAACGCCCAGCAAACCCTGAAGCAAAACCTATGTT
>Ga0105048_10001544_pt1 | contig 37264 bp, 32 predicted proteins | sample MAT05_FD_78382 | JGI IMG/M metagenome (GOLD analysis project Ga0105048, IMG submission 78382) | Freshwater microbial communities from Lake Fryxell liftoff mats and glacier meltwater in Antarctica - MAT-05 | ecosystem: Environmental > Aquatic > Freshwater > Ice > Liftoff microbial mat | place... | reverse complement strand
GGAAACAACACCTCGCGCGCCTCATTCGCCACCAGCATGCAGCGCCCGTTATGCCCGCAATTCGACACCTGAACCAACCGGTGCTTGGCGCCGAACTTCGCCGTAATATACGCAAAATAGTCCACCCCGCGCTGCACTCGGTTCGGCCCCTGCGCCATCGCCCCGCACGTCGCATCAAACCCAAACCGCGGCGTCGTATCATACCCGCCCAACAGGTAAACCACGTCGCGCCGCGCCAAATTACCACGCATCGCATCATCGGCAATCGGAGCCGCATAACCCGTGCGATTCTCCAGCCCGTACTTCCATTGATTGAATCCAACACAACCCTGCGTCGGACCCGGCCGCGTCGCATCCAGATACAAATAACTCGAAGGATTCGAAACGACATAACGCACCGACACACCCGCCGGCTCCATCTTCGACGCCGCCGCATACCGGCTCAAAAACTGCCCGCCCGCCGAATGCCCCATCAACACCACATGCTTCAACAACGGATAACGCTTCTTATCCGCGAACCGGCGAATCAACTCATCAATCACGTCGTAAGTCGTGACCGAAGCCACACCCACGCCCGGCCCGCCGCCCCGCCAATCGTCACCGCTACAGGCGAAGCCGATCTCCCCCGGAGCCATCTTGTCGTCGCAAGTCTTTGACCCCGTTCCCGCAAACCGCGGCGCCACCACAATCGTCTCGTCCAAACCGCCCGCTAAATACGCGCCCGCCATGCCCGACGGAAAGTAGTCATCCGCATTCCGGCTCGCGCCATGAATCACCACCAGCGCCCGGCGCGCCTTCGCGTGGCCCTTCTGCAGCGGATGCGACCGGTACATCATCACCGATCGCCCGCCGCCCATCGGCAGCGGCTCCAGACACGCCACGGTCCCGCGCGAACAAGGCTCCGCTATCGCCACGCCCGCCATCACCAACAAAAGCACCGCCGCTCGCGCCATATCCGCTCCTATCGCAACAGATCTTCCAATTGAATCCGGGCGTCTGTCTTTGCGTCCCGATACTTCACGATCACCGGTGTATAGAGGGAAATGCCCCAGTCCTTACCGTGTCCGCTGGTAACCGCTCGCGAACCGGCAACCACCACGGCCCCCTCCGGAATCACCAGCGGCTCATCATCCGTCGCTCGCAAGACTGACCCATTTACCAAATCATACACGGGCGTCGACCGGTTCAAAATTGTCCCCGTTCCCAACACCGCCCGCCGCTTCACCACCGTCCCTTCGTAGACGCCGCAGTTACCGCCCACCAGCACGTCTTCCTCAATGATGACGGGCATCGCGCCAACGGGTTCCAGCACGCCGCCAATCTGCACCGCGGCCGACAAATGCACGCGCGCCCCTATCTGTGCGCAACTCCCCACCAGCGCGTGCGAGTCCACCATCGTCCCCTCGTCCACATACGCGCCGACGTTGATGTACATCGGCGGCATACACGTCACCGCCCGCCCCACGAAACAGCCGTCGCGAATCGACGACCCGCCCGGCACTATCCGCACGCCGCTATCCACGCCGAACTCCTTCACCGGATACGTCGCCTTATCGAAGAACGGCTGCCGCGAACTGTCGATCGACATATCGACAATCGAGCCCAACCGGAACCCCAGCAATATGCCCTTCTTCACCCAACCATTCACACGCCATCCCGTCGCCGTCGTCGCGTCGGGCGACGCCGCTCGAATCGTCCCGGCGTTCAGCGCCGCCTTGAACGACGCAAACAACCGGAAGTGCTCCTCGCCATACGCGGCCGGCTTGTTATCAAAGGCCTCTTCTACGGCCACTTTCAATTCATCAATGAGCGGCAACTGCATCCTCCGTGGCCAGCAGGCCGCAATTCTCCAACACGGCGTCAATCTTCTTCTGGCTCGCCTCCGATGGAGGCACCAGCGGCAGTCGCCACACCGGTTCCAACAGTCCCATCCGCGCCATCGCGTACTTCACCGGCCCCGGATTCGACTCCACGAAGTTCACTTCCATCAACGGCAAATACTGCCGCTGCACCGCCCGCGCCCCGCCGAAATCGCCGCTTAACGCCATTCGCGCAATTTGCGACATCGGCCCCGGAATCTCGTTCGACGCCACCGAGATGATCCCCCGCCCGCCCAGCGAAATCAGCGGAATCGTGATCGAATCGTCTCCGCTCAAAACCGCGAAATCGGACGGCACATGGTACAGCACCGAAGCCATCTGCGAGATGTTCCCGCTGGCCTCTTTAACGCCGACAACATTGTCGATCGCCGCCAGCCGCTTCAATGTCAACGGCTCCACATTGATACCCGTTCGGCCCTGGACGCTATAAACCACAATCGGCAACCGCGTCGCCGACGCAATCGCCCGGTAGTGCTGATACAGCCCCTCCTGCGTGGGCTTGTTGTAGTAAGGCGTAACAGACAGTAAGCCATCCGCGCCCAGCGCCTCCAGCTCCTTCGCCAGCTCAATCACTTCCGCCGTACTGTAACCGCCGCACCCGGCCATCACCGGCGCCTTCCCTTTCGCTTCCTCCAGCGTGATCTCCACCACGCGCAGATGCTCCTTGTGCGTCAACGTCGGGCTTTCGCCGGTCGTCCCGCACGGCACCAGGAAGTGAATCCCATCCGCAATCTGCCGGCGCACCAACGCCCGCAGCGTCTCTTCATCCAGGCTCAAATCCTGCTTAAACGGCGTTACCAACGCTGTGCCGCATCCTTCAAACATGTGCCACCTCCTCTAGAAAAGCGTCTCGCTAAACTCGTAGAATCCCTGCTTGCCGACAACCCACCGCGCCGCCTGCAGCGCCCCCCGCGCAAAGCCCTCCCGGCTCCTCGCCGTATGCCGCAGCGTGATTGTATCCGCCGCGCTGTCGAACCCGATCTCATGCGTCCCCGGAACCCGGCCCGCCCGATTCGACGACACGTCGATCTGCCGCTCATAACCGGCCCGCTTCATCTCGTCCACCAGCTTCAGCAGCGTTCCGCTCGGCGCGTCTTTCTTCGTGTCATGGTGCAGTTCCCACGCCCACGAGCCATACTCCGGCTGCTTGGCCAGCAGCTTCGCCGCCTCCGCCACCAACCGGGAAAACACGTTCACGCCCACCGAATAATTCGGGCTCCAAACCGCCGCCGCGTTGCCATTCGCGACCGCCGCCTTCACGCGGTCCATCTGCTCCAGCCAGCCCGTCGTGCCAATCACCACCGGCACCCCGATGGCCGCCAGCCGCTCGGCGTTATCCACCGCCGCCTCCGGCGCCGAAAACTCAATCGCCGCGTCGATCCCGGCGAAGTTCTCTCGCGTGATCCCCGCCCCGTCCACGTTGTTATGGACGTCCAGAATCAGCGTCACTGCAAAGCCATACTCCGGCGCCAACTGCTCCAGCATCCGGCCCATTTTCCCGTAGCCAATCAGCGCCAGCTTCATGCCTCAAACACCCTTTCATCGAGCGTCGAAAAGAACTCCGCGTGCAATGCCTCAACCGCCGCCCGCAGGTCCGTGTCCGCCACCACCAGGCTCAAGTTCAGCACCGAAGCCCCCTGCGCGATCATCCGCACGTTGATCGAGCGAAGCGCGCCAAACACCCGCGCGCCCAACCCGGCCGTCTCGCGAATATTATCGCCCACCAGGCAGATCAACGACGAACTATCGTCCACCGTCACATCCGCGATCTTCCGCAGTTCCGCGCAGATCTCCTCCAAATGCACCCTGCTGTCGATCGTTAGCGACACACTCACCTCGGACGTCGTCACCATATCCACCGGCGTCTGGAACCGGTCGAACACGTCGAAGATCCGCTTCAAAAACCCGTGCGCCATCAGCATCCGCAAGCTCTGGATGTTCACCACCACAATGTTCCGCTTGCACGCAATCGACTTCACCGCGTTCTCGCAAGCCACCCGCTCCGCCACGATCCGCGTCCCCTCATTCTCCGGGTTTCGCGAGTTCAGGATCAGCACCGGAATGTTCTTTTCCACCGCCGGCGCCACGGTCGCCGGATGCAGCACCTTGGCCCCGAAGTAGGCCAGCTCCGCGGCCTCGGCGAACGAGATCATCTTCACCCGATGACCGCCCGGCAAAATCCGCGGATCGCACGTCAACATCCCGTCGACATCCGTCCAGATCTGGATCTCCTCCGCCCCGATCCCCGCGCCAACAATCGACGCGCTGAAGTCCGACCCGCCCCGGCCGAGCGTCGTCGTAAACCCGTCCTGGGTCGAGCCAATGAAGCCGCCCATCACGACCACCTTGCCCGCCAGCGCCAACGGCCGGACCTTCGCCCCCAGCTTCGCGTACGACCGCGAGTACAACGGCGCCGCCTGCGTATGGCGCCGGTCAGTCACGATCACTTCCCGCGCATCCACTTGCACCGCATCCATCCCGGCCTTCCGGAACGCCGCCGCGACGATCCGCGAAGAGAGCCGTTCCCCGTAGCTCGAAATCAGATCTACATACTGCACCGGAAACTCCCCGATCTCGGCCAGTTCGTCCAGGAACGCCGACAGCTCTTGAAAGTGCTCTCCGATGAAGTCGTCCTCGCCCAACCCGGCCGCCTCGCCGAGCGTATAGGCCGCGAGTTCATCGAGCAATCGCGCCGCCTCATCCCGGTCTCCAGAGCAGGCCTTCCCGGCCAACGCCAGCAGGCGGTTCGTCGTCTTCCCCATCGCCGACACAACCACCACCGGCTGCCGGTCCAGCCGTGCCTTGACGATCCCCGCAACTCTCTCCATGGCGGCCGCCGACTCCACCGACGTGCCGCCAAACTTCATAACGATCATTTACAGCAGGCCCTCCGCCAGCATCAGTTCCGCGTTCAGGACCGCGGCGCCAGCCGCTCCGCGCACCGTGTTATGCCCTAATGCGATGAACTTGTAATCGAACACCGGACACTCGCGCAACCGGCCCACGAATACGGCCATTCCACGTTCGCGCTCCACATCGCGCCGCGGCTGCGGACGGTCCTGCTGTTCCATGTAGATCACCGGCGCCGCGGGCGCGCTCGGCAGGTTCAGCAGTTGCGGCTTCCCGCGAAACGTATCGAACGCGTTCCGCACATCGGCCAACGACGGCTTGTTCGCAAACTCCACCGAAACGGTCACGGTATGCCCATCAACCACCGGCACGCGATTGCAATGGGCGCTGACCTTCGCCGCCAGCGGCACGATCCTCCCGCCCGCCACCGAACCCATAATCTTCTGGGTCTCCACCTGCATCTTCTCTTCCTCGCCGCCGATATACGGAACCACGTTCGCCGTGATATCCATCGATGGCACGCCCGGATAGCCAGCCCCGGAAATCGCCTGCATCGTAGTCACAATGATCCGCTGAATACCGAATTGCGCCAAGGGCCCAAGCGCCATCGTCAACACGATCGTCGAGCAGTTCGGATTCGTCACGATCAACCCGTCCCAGCCGCGCGTCGCCTTCTGCTGCGCCGCCACTCCCAGATGCTCCGCGTTCACTTCCGGCACCAACAGCGGCACGTCGTCGTCCATCCGGTGGTTCTTCGAGTTGGACACCACCACATGCCCCGCGCCCGCGAAGGCCCGCTCAATCTCCGTCGCCACCGACGCATCCGTCGCCGAGAACATCAGCTTCGGCGCATTGCCCGGCTTGCACTCTTCCACCGTCAAATCGGCCGTACCAGCCGGCATCGTCCCATCCAGGCGCCACGACGTTGCGTCGCGGTACTTTTTCCCCGCGCTGCGATCGCTGGCGCCCACCCACGTCAGCTCAAACTGCGGGTGATTCTGCAAAAATTTCACGAAGTGCTGCCCCACCATTCCGGTGGCGCCGAGCACGCCTACTGGTATCTTCATGCCTCGCCCATTCCTTCTTCTTCAAGTAATTGCCGCACAAGCTGCGCATACAGCCCGGTGGCCTTCAGCAATTCCGCTTTCGGCACCCGCTCCTGGCTGGTATGGGCCACGTGGATCGTGCCCGGACCCAGCAGCAGCGGCGAGCCCCACGCCCCGCCAAACGCCGGAATATCGGTCGTGTATTTCATCACATCGGTCTCAAATCCCGGCCGCGCTTCCATCAGTATCGCCGGGATACAAAGCTGTTCTTTCGCCTCGACCAGCCCCTCGCACGCCGTCAATACAGCCGCCCGCACCGGCGCTGGATCGTCAACCAGCCGAATCAAAAGCTCGGCCCGCGCATCGTCCGGCACCACGTTCGGAGCCCGCCCGCCCTTGATCGTCCCGATGTTCAGCGTCGACGGCCCCAGCACCGGATGCACCGGCCACTCGATGCGCCGCAGGCGTTCCAACGCGTCCAACAGCTTCTCAATGGCCGACTCGCCCAATTCCGGATACGCCGAGTGCGCCATCCTTCCCGAGGCGATCAACTCATAGCGCAAAGCACCCTTGGAACCGAGCGCCAACTTGCACGAAGTCGGCTCGCCATTGATCAAATACTTCGACCCGCGCGACCGCCCGGCCATGAAGTAAGCGCCCGCCGAGTTCCGCTCTTCGCCGACAACGAACAGCAGCGCAAACCCGCGCCGCCCTTCGGCCAGCAGTGTTTTCGCCGCATGAATCATGCAGGCGATGATGCCCTTTACATCGCAAGCCCCGCGGCCCCAGATGAACTCGTCATCCTCGCGCGATGCGAAAAATGGCGGCACCGTATCCAGATGCGTCGACAAGGTGACAACCGGTTCGCCCCAAATCGCCAGCAAATTGTTCCGGTCCGGCTCGACTTCGATGCGCTCGAGCGTTCCGCCATATTCCGTGACTAGCGGTTGCAGATAATCGAACAGCCAATCGCCGACAGCCTTCTCGTTGCCGGTGATCGATTCAATGTCGATGAGGGTTTTAGTGAGCGCGAAAACGTCCATACTCTCCATCCTTGGAAGCAAAACGCCGGGAGAGTAGACAGGTAGCGCCCGTCACTTCTCCGTAGCGCCCCATCCGGCCATACAGTGGCATTTCGCCAAGTGTCCGAATGACAGTGAGCCGGTCTTATCCGTACTCCCCAACTTTTCCGCGTGCCGCCCCGCAGGAAAAACTTCGGCGAAGTTGCCCTTTTCCAAGAACCTTCCGTGCGACGGAAACCGCGGTTCGTGTACTTGTGACCTTCGCTCCTCTACCGAGTTCTCTAACAGGTTAGCGAAGCCATGGCCGGAACGTCAACATTCCGCCTAAACGCAAAAACGGCCGGATCCGTCAATCTCTCTGGGGATTGTGATGAAACCACTACTCGCGCTTGCCGCCCTGTCGATCGCCGCCTTTGCGGATTCTTTGACCCGGCCGCCGCTGCTCATCCGCATCCTTCAGACCATCGGCGCCAAGCCTGCAGTCGATTTCCCTGCCAGCGACGTCGCCGCCGGCATCTTTCTCTTTGGCATGACCGCCCTCACCGGCCCACACACCTCATTCGCCGGGCTGGAGCAGTTCGACAGCGGAGGCTCTCACCCCGGCCGTAGGTGATGATTCCCGGGCGCGCCATCGTCCGAAGGAGGCTATCCAGGCGCTCCGCAAGGCCCGTTATTTTCAGGTATCGCTCTACCGCACGGGAATTGGTTCAGAGGCCGAATTCGCGGAGCTCCTTCGAGCCCGCAAGGCCAGTCTCGATTCCATAAATCTGGATCGCCCCGACATGGTTTATCAGGTCATTGCCGGTGCTCCATCGGGAACGTATCTGGTCCTCTCGCCACTCCCGTCGCTGAAGGTTTTGGATGACGGCGTGAGCCGCTCCGCCGCCGCGTATCTGCGCTCCACGGGAACTCCTTCCGCGCGCGCCGGTTCGGCTCGTCCCGGCACCGATTTCAGCCACGAGAACATGCTCTTCCGCATCGAGCCGCGGTTCAGCCAGGTCTCCGAAGAGTTCACCGGCGCCGACCCCGAATTCTGGCGCGCCGCCCGCCGGCCTCGATAGCGCTTAGCTCCGCCGCGGCAAATCCATCTCCTCCATCTTCGCCCATAAAGTCCGCCTCTGCTCCGCCGTTAGATTCGCCCGCGGCGCGCGGCAGTCGCCGCATGGCACGCCCTGCCAGCCGAGCATCTCCTTCGTCGCCGCGTGTGCCGGATACTGGAGTCCAAGCTCGATCACCGCGTTGACACGGCTCTGCATTGCTCGGGCTTCGTCCCACTTCCCTTCCTTCGATAGACGGTGGATCGCCACAAACCACTCAGGAACAACGTTATAGAACGTGCCAATCCCGCCATCCGCCCCCATTGCCAATCCGGCGACGAAGATCTCATCGAAGCCATTGAAGATCGTTGCCCCGGCCCGTTTCAACTTCCACATCGTGAAGAGATCGGTGCTGGTGAACTTCAATCCCGCCACGCCGCGAATTTCGCAGAGCCGCATCAAGTCGTCATACCCGCCGGGCCGCGCCGCGAATCCAGGGAAAAAGTAAATGAACAATGGCAATGACGTCGAGGAAGCAATGGCCGCGTAGTAACTGTTCACCTCATCGATCGAGTAAGATCCTCCGGGTGGCAACGACGAAATCGAATGCGCCCCGCAACTTTCCGCGTGCCGCGCCAACTCCACCGCGTCCGCGGTTGAGGCCGCGCCGATGTGCGCCATCACCATCTTCCCCGGAGGCGTCGCGCGCACCGTCGTCTCCACCACGAGCTTCCGCTGCGCCACCGGTTGTTGCAGGCCCTCGCCAGTCTGCCCGCAGACGTAGACGCCGTCGACATCGCAGGAATACAGCGCCGCGCACAGCCGCTCCATCATCTCCGGGACGAAGCGCCCTTCGGCATCCATCGGCGTCAAGATGGCTGGCAGCACGCCGCCCGTTACAGGAATTGACATATCGTGCCAGGATATCAAGATGCCTCGAAGCACACCCTGGCTCCTCGTGGCCCTCCTCGGCATCGTCGCGCTGCTGAACTACCTGGACCGCCAGGTTATCTTCTCGCTCCTGCCGCTACTCCGCTCCGATCTGCAACTCACGGATCCACAGCTCGGTCTGCTGGGAGCCATTTTTCTTTGGGTGTATTCGCTCTGCAGTCTCTTTGCCGGCTGGACGGCGCAACGCTTCGGGCATCGCAAAGTCATTCTCTTGAGCCTTTGCGCCTGGTCCGCGGTGACGGCGCTGACGGGGCTGAGCATCGGGTTCGCGACGCTCTCGGCGACACGCGCCGCCATGGGCATCACCGAGGCCTTCTATATCCCGGCAGCGCTCGCCCTGGTCACCGCCGCGCATTCCGAACGCCACCGGTCGCTTGCGGTTTCGCTGCATCAAAGCGGTATCTACTTTGGCATTTTGCTGGGAGGCGGTCCGGGCGCCTATGCCGGTCAGCAGATCGGCTGGCGGAATATTTTCTTCGTCCTTGGCGCGATTGGCGTGGTTTACGCCGCGGTACTTTTCCAGGCGCTTCCGAAGGTTGATACGGTCCAGTCCGCCAAGCCGCCGAAGTACTTGAAGGCTACGAAGGACATCTTTCAATCTCGTGGTTTCTGGCCCATGTTCCTCATCTTCGCCGCCATTTCCTTCGCCAATTGGATGGTAGCCACCTGGATGCCGTTGTATCTCTACGACCGGTTCCAGTTCAACCTCCAGAACGCGGGTCTTTCGGCGACGATCTTCACGCAGGTTTCCGGCCTGCTCGGGATGATGTTAGGCGGTTGGATGGCCGACACGCTTTCCCGCACAAATCCTCGCGGGCGCATTACAACCCAGTCGCTTGGTCTCCTGTTGGCCGCGGTCTTCATGATCCTCACGGGCGTGGTGACAACGGCGCCAATCCTGCTCGCGGCGCTCTTCGTCTTCAGCTTTGGCCGGGGGATCTACGACTGCAACGTGATGCCCGTACTGTGTGACGTTGTCGATGAAGATCAGCGCTCCACGGCGTATAGTCTTCTCAACTTTGCGGGAACCTTCGTTGGAGGATTGGCCGCGTACGGGGCGGGCGCGCTGCGATCGGTTATCGGGCTCGATGGGGCGTTGCTGGGAGCTGGCGTGATTATTCTGCTGAGTGCACTGCTCCTTGCGGGTATCCCAACGCCAGCGCGCCAGCCACATCTGACGGTTGAGTGACGAATGACTAACTCACGATCAGGGCCGTGTCCGTTTCACGGGGAGTTGTGGATACCATAAAGTTCTGTCTGCAATTTTCATCGCCGTGAGCATTCTTATCGTTTACGGCTCACTCTACCCGTGGACGTTCGAGGCTCGCCAGTTTCCCGCAAATCCCCTCTACATACTGCTTCACTCCTGGGACGCCAACTCCCTTAGCCGCCGGCTGCTTTTAGACGTGGTTCTTAACATCGCTGTCTACATACCGCTCGGCGGATCCGCCTATCTCGCCATGCGTGGCTCTAAGTTCCAGACGTGGGCGGCACTGGCAGCGGTCGCCATCGGGACGCTTCTATCCGCCTCAGTCGAGATGGCTCAGCTATTCACGCCGAACCGTGTATGCAGCGCGGTGGATCTTGTGAGTAATAGCCTGGGCTCAGCCTTAGGAGTGCTGGCAGGGTTCGTCCTCAAACGAATTTCGGGTACGCGTGGCGAACTGCTCGGATTCCACTTCCGCGACCGAAGCGCCCTCGCGCTCCTTCTCTGTTGGGTGTCGTTTTTACTCTTTCCTCTATATCCGGATCTTTGGCTGGCCGCATTGCGGGCTAAGTTTTCCGCGGTTATCGACCCCTCGGGAGCAAGCTTTGTTCTGATCCTTTTGAACGCCGCGGAATGGTTCGTGGCAGGCCGTTTGCTGTTGGCATCGGGAGCCAGGTCACCATTGCGGTGGCTACTGGTCTTGATTTTATTGGTGCCGGTCCAGTTCGCTATCGTCAATCACAGCCCGAAAGCGGCCGATTTTTTTGGTGCAGCCCTCGCGGCTGTCGCGTTCCGCTACTTAGGAACAAGGCCGGGCGCGGACGGATGGGCAGCGACCGCGCTACTGATTGCGCTGACACTGCGTGGACTTGCTCCCTTTCATTTTGAAGGCCCCCCGCAGGCATTTTCATGGGTCCCGTTCGGCGGATTTCTAGGTAGTGAGTGGCAGAATACAATTTCGATCCTGCTGGGCAAACTATTCCAGTACGGCGGATCAATCTGGTTGCTCAATCGCGCCGGGCTGGGGGCTTCACTCGCAACTGCGATCGTGATCGCCATTTTGAGCGGGATCGAGATACTCCAGACGTGGACTCCTGGACATGTCGCGGAGATCACCGATCCGCTACTGGCGTTGCTGCTGTGCCTGGGTTTCCACGCGCTTGGCCGCCGCTGACGCTTTCGGGCGGCATTGTCATCGCAAGAATAATCGCTCCACCGTCCAATACAGCCCCGCCGCCATGATTGCGACGGACCCCCAGCGCACAATTAATTCCCGCCGGCCCACCCATTCCAACAACGGGACTACCAGCAGTACGATCCCTAGCTGGCCGATTTCGACGCCAATATTGAACCCCGCTAGCGCCCATCCCAGGACCTCGCGCGGGAGGCCGACCTCGCCCAACGCGCCGGCGAAGCCGAAGCCGTGGACCAAGCCAAAACCGGCCGCGTACATGGCCCGAATTCCTACTCCCCGTGTCCCGTTTGACAACAGATTTTCTCCTGCCGCCGCGACAATCGATAGCGCTATTACGCCCTCCACCAGCCACGGTATCGGCCGCACGAGGCCTATAACGGCCAGCGCCAGTGTCACCGAATGCGCCAGGGTGAACGCGGTGATGACACCCAACAATGATCGCCAACGCCCTCCCGGCAACAGCAATGCCAGCAGGAAGGCGATGTGATCGGGGCCGAACAGGATGTGCTCCACGCCGATTGGAATGAAGCGTCGCAATGCCGAAGAACTGCTTTCCTCCAGCGTCACCGGCGGCGATGTGGCGGAGAGGATCGCCTCGCCTACAGGGTTGTTGTCCCGCATTAGCGTGACCAGCGTCTTGTCGGTTTCGTCCTCCGGGAAGAGCGGTGCGTCAATCGTGATCGACTGCGGAACGCCGTCGCGCGATGCCTCCCAGGCGACGATTCCATTTTCCTCATGCGCAACAATCTTTCCGTTCGAAGGAACGAATAACTCGCCGTCCAAGCGCACGCGCAGGCGCTTGGCGAGTTCCGTCGCCGGGTCCTGGCCGCGAAAGTTTTTGAGATGCGCCTCCACCCGGACGTGCGTCTTTCCGCCTGCGACGCGGAGTAACATGCCGGTCACTCCCAAGTCATGCGCGGAGAGCGCGAGGCTGCAGAGCCAGAGTAATCTCATCCCAGCACCATCCAGCAAAACAGCGCCCCCACGGCCATCATCGAGAACCCCCAGGCGAGTAACTGATTAAACAATAAGCGGCTGGCGTCGCCCGCTGGAATCGACGCGATGCACAGTGCCCCGATTGTAGACAGCGGCGAGACATCCACCAGGTGTCCGGCCACATTCATTGTCTCCGCGAGACCGAAGCCGGACGCCAATCCGAGCTTCACCGCCAGGCCCGGCGCCAACGGCAGAAACGCCGGCAACACCACGCCAGATGTACTCGAATAGGCAGAGATCAGCCCCACCATGAGCGCGACCAGCGGAATCACCGTGCCCGGCGTAGCAACCTGCGCCAGCATTCCGGTGAAGAGTTCCAAGCCGCTCGTTTTCTCCAGCAAGCTAATTAAGACCGTCACGCCGCACACCATAATAATCGTGCCCCAGGGAACGCGGCGAATCGCTTCGTCTTCATCCGCCGCACGCAGCAGGCTCAGCAAGACTGCGCCGGTAAACGCTGCCATGCCGATCTGCATGTTGCCGAAAACAACCCCGACGACCAGCGCCGCAATCACTGCCAGAGTCAGCCAATGCGCCCGTTCCAACGGAACTCGCTCGATCTCCGCGCCGCCCGACGCCGGTTCGCGTAACAGCCGCAGACCGCCGAATAGAAAGTACCCGGCGAAGGCGACCAGCGAGTGGGCCGCCAGATTGAGCCCCCAGGTCGTCAACTCCAAGCCTGGCAACCCGATTTTTGTCATCAAGCCAGCGACGATCAGCCCGGTGGGGGCCAATGGCGAGAGCGAACTGGCATTGGCGCCATTGCCCACCATGATGGCCATCAGGAACGGCGAGATGCGCATGCGGAGGGCCGTCCCCATGGCCACTGGCGCCAGCAATCCGGTGGTGGCGATGTTACCCGGACCGCACGTGCCGAGCACCGCCGCTAATACGAAAAACATGATGGGAACCAGCCCGGCGCGGCCGCGGCAGAGGCGGACGGCGTTCTGCGCCACGCGTTGTAAGGTCCCGTTGACGCCCGCCTGCGCGAACAGGAGCGTCACGCCTGTCAGCGTTAAGAACAAGTCCACGGGAAATCCGGCGGCCACCGTTTTCACGGGCAGTCCAACAAAGTAGACGCCGATAATCCACGCGAGCGCCATCGCCAAAAGGCCGACGTTCAGGCGCGTCACGCAACTCAACAACACGGCCAGTCCAAGCGCTCCCAGAGTTAGCGCGCCGGGGTTCATCCCTTCACCAGTCCGCGCAACAGCACCGCCGGATGGACGGCTTCGACGCCCGCCAAATCATGCACTTGATGACGGCACGACGTCCCCGCCGCCGCCAGGACGGCACCGGGTTTCAGTGTCCGCGCGGCAGGCAATAACCGCCGTTCGCCGATCAATTTCGAAACCTCGTAATTCACATAACCGAACGAGCCGGCCATGCCGCAGCAGCCGGAATCCAGCGCCGTGACCTTTGCGCCCGGAACCTTCGATAGTAACGCGATCGCCGGCGCCGCCAGGCCCATTGCCTTTTGATGGCAGTGCCCGTGGAAGACGATCTCGGTAGGGCCTTCGGCAAACTCCAGCGGCAGCCCCAACAGATACTCTTCCAACAACACCGCCGCGTGGCCGACGACGCGAGCCCGTTCCTGTTCCTCCCCGCGGAGCAGGTCCGGGGCGTCTTCGCGAAGCGAGGACAGACAACTCGGTTCGCAAACGACGAGCGGCACGCCTTTTGCGGCGGCGGCATAGAGCCGGGAAACGTTTTCTCGAGCCAGTTCCCGCGCCTCGCCCAATAGCCCTTGCGAAATCAGCGGCCTTCCGCAACAGACATTCGGGGCCAGGCTCGCGGACACTCCGCCCTTGTCCATCAATTCCAACGCAGCGATTCCAATCTCGGGATCGTAGTGGTTCGTGAATGTATCCACGAACAACAACGCCTGCACGCCTGTTCGCGCTGCCTCTTGGTCCCGCAACGTACGGCGCCGCCATCTCGGGACGGGACGCCGCGCGTCGACCCCGATCATCTTTTCATTCATCCAGCGCACTGGCGCGGCATTCGCGACCATCCCCGACAGCGGCGCAAAGGCGCTGCCGAGCTTCGCCAGCCCGGCCGCATTCCCCAACAGGCGCGCCCGCAGCGACGGGCCGCCCTTTTTTTCCCATCGCGCAGCCAGAAATTCACTCTTGAACCGGCCCATGTCCACACCTACGGGACACTCCGCCTTGCAAGCCCGGCACTCCAGACACAGGTCCAGAACTTCTTTGACGCCCTCTTCATGCAGGCCCGCTTCGCCGAGCCTTCCCGCCAACGCCAGGCGCAAAACATTCGCCCTTCCGCGCGTGGAGTGCTTCTCTTCCCTCGTCGCCATGTACGATGGGCACATCGTGCCGTCGAGCTTCTTCCGGCATGCGCCCAACCCGCTGCACATTTCCACTGCGTTGCCAAAGCCGCCGTGCTCGACGAAGGAAAAATGGGTGACTGGCTTGGCGGTTACGTATGTTGTTCCGTAGCGGAGGTTCTCCGTCAATGGCGGCGAATCCACAATCTTCCCAGGGTTCATGACGCCATCGGGGTCGAACGTTTTCTTGATTGTACGAAACGCTTCGTAGATCCGGTCGCCGAACATCTTCCGGATGTAGGGGCTACGCACCATGCCGTCGCCGTGCTCACCGGAAAGGGCGCCGCCGAACTCCAGAACCAGTTCGGCCACGTCGTCGGCGATGGCTTGAAATTTCGCTATCCCCTCGGCGGTTTTCAGGTTCACGACGGGCCGGACGTGCAGGCAGCCGACGGAGGCATGCGCATAGATTCCGGCGGAGGTGTTGTGCTTCCGGATCAACTGCAGGAAGCGGTCGATGTAGTCGCGCAGTTTCTCAGGCGGCACGGCCGTGTCTTCCACGAAGGACAGCGATTTGTTGTCGTCCTTCATCGACATGGACAAACCGAGTGCCGCTTCGCGCAGGCCCCAGATCCGGCCTTGCGAAGCGGCGTCGGTGGCGTGATAGAAACGGTCGCCGAGTCCCTGGGCGCGCAAGTCTCGTTCCAATGCGGCCATTCTTGGCGGTAGCTCTTCGGCCGTGTCTCCGTAAAACTCCACGCAAAGAAGGCAGCCCGGTTCGCCCTCAATGAAAGTTTGGCGCTGTTTGTGCAGCGCGGCGTTCAGTTTTGTGTGATTCAGGATGAACGAGTCCATCACTTCGACCGCTGAAGGCCCGTGCTTCAAGATCGCCGGAGTTGCTCCCAAACCATCCAATAGCTCCGTGAACTGGATTGCCAATACCGCTTTCGCTTTCGGCAGGCGGACGAGCCGCAGTTTCGCTTCCAGCACGACGCCGAGCGTCCCTTCGGAACCGACCATCAGCCGGGTTAAATCACAGACGGTCGGGTCGCGAAACTCGTCCAGGTTGTAGCCCATTACGCGGCGCAGAACTTTGGGGAATCGGGCCTCGACTTCGTCCGCCAATTCGACGCCGAGTTTTCGAATCAGCCGGTATCCTTGGGCCGGAATGGAATCGCCGGTGCTGGCCGCGTCCAACTCGGCTCCTCGCAGCGGCTTTAAATCGGCAATTGAGCCATCCGCGAACAGGACGGTTTGTTCCAGCACATGGTCGATGGTTTTGCCGTAGTAGACGCTGCGCGCGCCGGAGGAGTTGTTGGCCATCATGCCGCCGATCGTCGCCCGGCTGGCGGTGGAAATGTCCGGCGCGAAGCGGAGCGAGTGAACCTTCAACTCGGCGTTCAGTTCGTCCAGAACGATCCCCGGTTCGACACGGCACCAAAGCTCGTCCGCGTTCACTTCGAGCAAGCGGTTGTAGTATTTCGAGATATCGATCTGGAGCCCGGCTCCGATGGCCTGCCCGGCTTGCGAAGTTCCGCCGCCGCGCAATGTCACTGACGTTTTGTGACGGGCCGCAATCGTCACGGCGGCAATCAGATCCCCACGGTTCCGCGGCACGACGACGCCCATTGGCATGATCTGGTAGACGCTGGCATCGGTCGAGTACAGTGCCCTTGAAACAGTGTCAAAGCGAACTTCGCCGGTTATCGCGGCGGTCAGTTCCTGCTCGATCATCGCGTCCAAACCTCAACAACTTCGTCTCCGCGGCAGGCGTATAGCTTTTCGTGCAGGTTCACGGTTGGGTCACAGTGGGGGACGACGAAGGCGACTTGCTCGCCGATTCCCGGAAGCACGTCAGCAAACAGAAAGCCGTGCTCATCGCCGGCCCAGGCCCACCGGCAGCCAGGGATGCCAATCGCCTCGGGCCCGAACGGCCGGTCGGTGGCGAAGGCTTTGAATCCGGCATCGACCGTAACGCGGTCCTTGTGCGAGGCGCTGATCACCGTTGCCAGCAGCGTCATCGCGACCGGGAACGGCACGCCGCCGATCTTGCCGTAGGCGACGTCCATCAACGGATAGGATCCGGCCTGCATTTCCGTTAGCTCGGGAATCGCGATGTCGATATCCCAGGTTCCGGTTGAGCCGCCGGTCAGGCGCGTTGCGTCGAGGCCCCGGCGGAGCAGTTCCTTTTGCACGCCGACCGCAAGTGATAGGGCAGCGGTGGAATGCACGATCCTTTCGGCGTGTCCCACGGTGTGCGATCCCGAGACGGAGTATGCCTGCAGGCCGCCAAACCTCAGATTCGGGGATGCGTCAACGGCTACGGCCAACGCGATTGCACGCTCATCGCAAGGCACACCGGTGCGATGATCGCCAATATCCAGATCGACGAGAACCGTCAGCTTGGCGCCGGCCGCTTCGAGCAATGCTACCTGCAGCGGATGGTCCACAACCACGGCAACATCGCCGAGAGCGGCCGCCGCCGCGATCCGATCCGTCTTAGCCCGCGAGGCCACCGGGGTCGTCAGCAAAACTCCAATCCCCGACCGGACCATGCTTTCCATTTCGGTCAGCGTCGCGCAACACATGCCGGCCGCGCCGGCCGCGATTTGGCGCCTGGCGATCTCGACTCTTTTGTGCGCCTTCGCGTGCGGACGCAACATTTTTCCGGCGCCCGAAACCGCGGCTTGCATGGCCGCGATATTCGTGTCCATTAAATCCAAATCGACCACGAGTGCAGGGGTCGAGAGTTCGGTTTTCCGCATTGGTCGATTATGGCGCGGTTCCAGCCGGCAGCGCCAGTTTGATTCCATAGCCGCTATTTCAAGCCGTACTCAGGCGTTCCTGGGAACGGGCGGGGAATGAGCGGCCCTCCCCTGTTATATCCGCGCCGCGTGTGCCACAATGAGCCCATGTCGGCCCCACAGAATCCGCAGCAGCCTTACTACCCGCCGCAACCGCAGCAGGGCTATCCGCAACAGCAGGGCTATCCGCCGCAGCAGGGCTATCCCCAACAGCAGGGCTATCCCCAGCAGCAGCCGCCGCCGAAGAAAGGCATGCCAATTTGGGTGTGGTTGATCATCGGTGTGTTCGCTCTCGCCATGCTCGTCGTGATCGGCGCGGGCGTGGTGGCGTACATGGTCGCGAGCAAGGCTCAAGAAGTAGCGAGGAATCCGCTCTCCGCCATCGTGAGAATCGCGGCGGCGGCCAATCCCGATGTCGATGTTCTGGACGTCAATGAAACTACCGGCAAGATCACGATCCGCGACAAGAAGACCGGCAAGACCGTCACCATCGACGGCGACGCCATTAAAGACGGCAAAATTACGATTGACTCCGATGAAGGGCACGCTGTGCTCGGGGCCGGCGCCAATGTCAAACTGCCGGATTGGGTGTTTATGCCGGCCAATACAACGGTTGTCGGCGGGATGACAGCGAACGGTAAAGACGGAGACGGGGGAACCGTGATATTCCAGACCACGGAGCCGGTGGAGGCGCTGAAATCGTTCTTCGAGGACAAATATAAGGCCGCAGGCTACGATCAGAGCGTCTCATCCATTGCGACGACAAACGGGGACCAGGCCATTCAGCTTGTCTTCCAGCACGAGGCCCGGAAACGCACGGTTTCGATTAGCGCCGCGAAAACGGGCGGCTCCATCACTTTCGCCGAGAACCAATAACGCTCAGCCGCCGAAGCAAAACACGCGCCCATCCTGCGACGCGATCACCACTTTGCCGTCGCTAATCGCCGGTGACGACGACAGGGCCGCGCCCGCTTCGAACTCCCAGAGCTTTTTTCCCGTCGCGGCGTCGAGTACGTACAAACGCCCATCGTTGGACCCAATAAACACACGGTTCCCGGCAACGGCCGGCGACGACTCCACGCGGCTTCGTGTCGCAAACGTCCAGGCGCCCTTCCCGGTTTTGGCGTCGATCGCGTGCACCATCTTGTCCCGCCCGCCGAGTATCACTTTGCCGGCCGCCAGGGTAGCGCTGGAATAAAAGGGAAACTTGCGTACCGGATGTTCGTACTTCCACACGATCTTCTTCGAAGCCATGTCCACGCCGAACACCTCGTTGCCGAATGTGCCGAAATAGGCCATATTTCCCACTAGGAGCGGCGAAGCCCCGGTGTAGGCGCCGCTGGAAACCTGGAACATTTCCTTCCCGTCGCTTATCCGAATCGCCCGAAAATGTTCATCGCACCCGGTGACAAACGCCACGCCGTTGGCAATCCCCGGAGTTCCGTGCACCGGACCCGACGTCTCAAATTTCCAGAGTTGTTTGCCGGTCTTTATTTCAATCGCGTACAGGTTCTGGTCGTAGGAACCAACCAGGACGCGGTCCCCAACTACTACGGGCGAGGACTTGATTTCGGAGAGCGTCTTAAACGTCCACAGCTTCTTTCCGGTGGCAATATCGACAGCGTGAAAACCTCCCCGCAGATCGCCGATGAACACCGCTCCGCCGCCCACGGCCGGGCTCGATTCGCCCAGCTCCGCCTCCGTTTTGTATTTCCACTTCGTCTTACCGGTCGCCATATCGATGGCCACCAGGTCTCCATTTCCCGCTCCAATGTAGGCCACGCCTCCGGCGATCGCCGGGGAGGATTCAAACGATTCTCCGCCCTCCCAAGTCCAGAGCAGTTTCAGGTTTTCCGGTGGCAGCGTCCCGGTCGCGATACCGGTCAACGACGAATTGCCGCGGAACTGCGGCCAATCGGCGAAGGCCGGAAATACGAGCAGGGAAAGCAGAATCAGAATGCGCATCGATACAGCTCCAGTGCCGCGACGGCGTCGAACGGCCGCGGATTGAATCGTCCAGTCCATTGTTGCGCAGCGGCGAGGGCCAGATCGGCCAGCCCGTCGTTCGTCACTCGGAGCGACGAGAGAGAGCCCTTGAGCCCAGCCACGGCCGCCAACTCCCGCAACCGCCCGGGGAGGTCGCGATGCAGTTCCGCGTACTCCGGCTGCGCGTTCCACTCAACCACGTGCGGCAACATTACCGCAATTGCCTGTCCGTGCGAAATTCCGTACCGGGCGGTCAGCGGATTCGCCAAGGCGTGAGTCGCTCCCAGCATGGACGCCTCGATCGCCGATCCCGCGAACCATGCGCCCATTTGCATATCCGCCGCCGCGCTTATGTCCGACGAGTCCCGCAGCAATCGTTCGAAGGATCCGTTCATCAGCCGCCATGCTTCTCGCGAGTAGCACAATGAAACGGCGTTTCGCTTCGTCGTCACCAGTGTTTCGACGGCATGCGAAATGGCATCGTACCCGGCGGTCGCGCGAACGGACGCCGGCTGCGTCAGCGCGACTACCGGATCCAAAATGGCCACGGCGAATGCCGCTTTATCATCTCCGATCGCCATCTTCACATGCGTCTCGGCGTCGGAGATAAGAGCATAGCTCTGCGCCTCGCTCCCCGTCCCGGTCGTCGATGGTATGCCGATCATCGGGAACATCGGCGCGGGAACTTTGCCGTGCCCCCAGTAATCCTGGATCGCGCCGCCATTGGTCAGCACGATGTTGATCGCCTTCGCGCAGTCCATCGACGAGCCTCCGCCCAGACCGATGATCGAATCGACGTTCAACTTCGCGGCGAAGTCGCGTCCATGTTCGACCATTTTCGTATCGGGATTGGCGTCAAAATTCGACCATGGCGACGATTCAATGCCCTCCCCGGCCAGTGCCGACAGGACGGTCGCGATATGCCCGGCCTGCTGCATGCCGTTGTCAGCCACAATCAAGGTGCGCTTGAAGCCCAATTCACGCGCATGCCTGCCCGCGGAATGAATGGCGCCGGCTCCAAACACTAAGCGCGTCTTCGAATAATATTCGACCGGGGTCATTTCGACTGGCGTGCCTTTAACACCATCGCCTTCACTTCCTGCATTAACTGTGGCGCGGAATACGGAATGCCGCCCTTAATGGTCCACATCAGTCCCGGCTTCACACCCGCATTCGCCGCCGCTGGATATAGGAGCTTGAAATCCTCCAAAGGGTTTCCATCGACCACCAGCATGTCGGCCGCCCACCCCGCGCGCACTCGGCCCAGTTTGGACTCCTGGCCCAATACGCGCGCGCCATTCACGGTCGCCTGTTGCACGATCTGTAACGGGTGGAAACCCGCCTCCTGATGCAGTTCCAGATTTCGAATCATGCCAAACCCATACATCTGATAGATGTACCCGGCGTCTTCGCCGATACTAATCAATCCGCCGCGCCGCGAAAATTCACGTACCGCTCGCATCCAGATCTGAAAGTTCTCTTTCCAGTACGCCTCGTCGGTGGTGGACCAGTTCAGAAAATAGGAACCGTGATTCTCAGGATTCGGCCGGAAAAAATCCTCCAGCACCGGATGCAAATAGTCTTTGAACCACGGCTGCGTCTGGGCCCGCTGCAGGTCGCGGCTGGCTTCATAAATCTCCAGCGTCGGATCCCACGCCACGTTATTGGCGATCATGGAATCGAACAGCTTCATCAGCTTGTCCCAATCCGCCTCGCGCCACAGCCGGCCCGCATAGCGAAAGCGGTCCGCCTCATTCATGTAGTTATAAGACGCCGGAAAATTCTGCACGCCGCCGGGGATCGCCGCATCGGGAATTCCGTACCAGTGTTCAATGGAAGTCACGCGGTTGCGGACAGCGTCATCGGCGCGCGTTTCCTCCACGCCGATGTGATGCGCCACCGGAAGACCAAGCGAATGAGCCTCCTGCAGGGCAGCGTCCATCGTATCGCGCCACGTGCCGACGATCTTCATACCGTCGGCGCCCGCCTTCTTAATGTCCTGTACCCGCTTTCGCGCGGCGCCGGGGTCGCGTACGCGGCCCAACATCGGATAGATGAACAGGCGCGGCGCGGCGATCTCGCCTGTCTCGCCTTTGGCTCGCACATGCAACGCCTGCGTCAGCGGACTGCCCACATCGCGCACCGTGGTGATCCCGCACGCCAGCCACAGTTTCAGAACGTAGTTGTAGTCCATCGGCACGCCGCCGCGCTCATTGTGCAGGTGGCCGTGCATGTTGATCAGCCCCGGCAGGACATACTTCCCCTTTCCATCGATTTCCACCTCGCCCGCCTGTTTCGGGACGCGGCCCACCGCTACAATCGTGCCGTTTTCAATCGCGATATCCAGCGGCCCCGCCGCCGGAGTGCCATTGCCTTCCACCACCGTCGCGCCGCGGATTACCAGACGATCCGGACGGACGCCGTGGCGCGGCTGCGCCAAAAGTACGCCGAATAGTCCCAAAAAGAGTAAAAATCTCATTACTCTCCATTCTGCGTCAATAGCTTCGCGATCAGCGCCGTCCACCCTGTCTGGTGACTCGCCCCCAAACCCGCGCCGGTGTCGCCATGGAAATACTCATAGAACAAGAGATGGTCCCGGAAGTGCGGATCGTTGTGAAACCGGGGATCGGACCCGAACGACGGGCGGCGTCCGTCCGTGCCTCGCAGGAACAGCGCCGACAGCCGCTGTGACAAGGCCATCGCCACTTCCCACAGGTCGAGTTTGTTTCCGCTGCCCGTGGGAAACTCCACCTTGAAGTCTTCACCCAGATAGTGATGAAACCGCTGCAGCGATTCGATCAGCAGGTAATTCACGGGAAACCACACCGGACCGCGCCAATTCGAATTCCCTCCGAACAGACCGGTACTCGATTCCGCCGGTTCATACCGCACTTCATAGGAAGCCTCGCCCACATTCAGCGAATAGGGGTTTTGCAAGTGATGCCGGGACAATGCCCGGATTCCGTACGGCGACAAGAATTCATCCTCGCTCAAAACCTTTTCCAGAATTCGGCGAAGCCGGCGCGGCCCAACCAGCGAAAGCATCCGCCGTTCGCCCACACCGCGCTCGGTCATTGAGGCCAAATTGCCGCACAGATCCGGCCGGTTGCGAAGGAACCATTGCATCCGCTTCCGGAATCCAGGGAGCTTGTCGATAACACTGGGCTCGATGTTCTCCATCGCAAAGAGGGGAATAATGCCGACCATCGATCGCACTTTCATACGGAACCACTCACCGCTCGGCAGACGAAGCAGATCGTAGTAGAACCCGTCCTCTTCATCCCATAGGGAATCCGCCGTCCGCCCATTCGCCGCGCTGGCGATGTACAGGAAATGTTCGAAAAACTTACTCGCGATGTCTTCGTACGTATGGTTGTATTGCGCGAGTTCCAGCGCGATCGTCAACATGTTCAGCGAGTACATCGCCATCCAACTGGTGCCGTCGGACTGTTCAATCGTTCCCCCGGTAGGCAGCGGCGCCGAACGGTCGAAAACACCGATGTTGTCCAGGCCCAGGAACCCGCCCTCAAACACGTTATTCCCCAGTGTGTCTTTGCGGTTGACCCACCAGGTGAAGTTCATCAACAGTTTATGAAAACAACCTTCCAAAAAGGCGTGATCCGCCCTTCCGTTCAGCCGCCGGTCGATCTGAAAAATACGCCAGCAGGCCCACGCGTGTACGGGCGGGTTCACATCGCCCAGCGCCCATTCATACGCCGGAATCTGCCCGTTCGGGTGCATGTACCACTCGCGCAGAAAGAGCGCCATTTGGCGTTTTGCGAAATCGGCGTCGATCATCGCCAGCGGGATCATGTGGAACGCCAAGTCCCACGCCGCGTACCACGGATACTCCCATTTGTCGGGCATGGAAATGATATCCGCGTTGAACAAATGCGGCCAATCGGAGTTCCGTCCATGACGCCTGCCGGGCGGCGGCGGCGGCGTATTCGGATCTCCCCGCAGCCAGTCCTCCACCACGAAGTGAAAATACTGCTTCGTCCATAGCAAACCCGCAAACGCCTGGCGGCACACCGCGTTTCCATCGGCGGATAGCGGTACGGAAGGCACCGACCCATAGAACTGTTCCGCCTCTTCAATGCGGGCCGCGAAGACGGCCGCATCGGACTCAGCCCCGGCCGCCGCGCGAGGCGCCAAACGCAGCGTGACACTCCGCGTCTCACCGGCCTTCAGCTCCCAGGTATACACCGCGCAGGCCTTCGTTCCGGTGCGATTCGGATTCACCGCGGCCGCATTCCCCTCAATGAAATATTGGCCGAATGCGTCCTTCGTAAAACTCCGGTTCGGTACGCCCCATAAGCGCAGACTGTTCCCTTCGTTCTCGGTAAAGAGAAGTTTTTCAGTGCCCGGACATGTCAGCGAATACTCCCCCAGCGTCGGCTCCGTCAGACTGACAACGTCCGCCCCATCAGCCGCCAGATGCGGCGGCAACTCGCGCGTCCGTCCCCAAGTCCAGGTATTCCGAAACCAAACCGCCGGCAGTAGGCGCAGGGTCGCCGCGTCCGGTCCGCGGTTCACGGCGGTGATGCGGATTCGCGTATCGTTCACATCCGCCTTGGCGTACTCGACGGTGACATCGAAATACCGGTCCCCATCGAAGACGCCCGTATCAAGCAGTTCGAATTCCGGATCCAGACGGGAACGCTTCCGGCTCTCCTCCGCCAATCGGGCGTAGGGAAACGCCGCGTGCGGATACTTATACAGCGCCCTGCAATAGGAATGCGTCGGCGTCGCGTCCTGATAGTAATAGAGCTCTTTGACGTCTTCCGAATGGTTGCCCTGCGGACCGCTCAAGCCATACAGGCGTTCTTTCAGTATCGAGTCCTGGCCGTTCCATAACGCCAAACCGAAACAGATCCGTTGGTGATTGTCACACCAGCCGAACAGCGCGTCTTCGCTCCACCGGAAAGCCCGCAAGTGGGCGTGCTCAAAGGGAAAATAGTCCCAAGCCGTGCCGTTTGGCGAATAGTCCTCCCGCACCGTGCCCCACGCCCGGTCGGAGACGTAGGTCCCCCATCGGCGCCAGTGCTGCTCTTGTCGTTCCGCTTGGCCTAATCTGTCCCGCTCAGCATTCATCTACAATGGATAACACGCTTGAAAAGTCCAGCGGTCATCCTTTGACGTTGAATTTTCCTCTTGCTGACGAAACGCTGGTTCTCCTACGCCTGCATTCTCGGCGCTATCTGGCTCGTTTTCGGGTTGTCACTGGGCAATGAGCGGATCGGCGACGATAGCGCCTTGCTCCAAATGCGCCTTGACCCCGGCAATGTCGTCGACGCCGCGCAGCTTTGGCAGGAGAACTACTGGGGCGCCTTGGATGACAGCGGCCTTTACCGCCCACTCGCATTGACGTTACTCTACGCGGAGCGTCTGGCCTTCGGCCTTACCGAATGGCCTTATCGTGCCGTGAACCTGCTTCTTTATTCCCTGTGCTGCATTCTCTGCTTCTCATTTCTGTCCCAGTTCACCGGCCGTATCGCCGCGCTCGCCGCCGCGCTCCTGTTTGCCGTTCACCCGGCACATGTTGAAGTCGTCGTCACCGCTTATGGGCAGGTGGAAATGCTGGCTTCGATACTGGTCCTGGCCGCACTGGCCGCTCACGTGAAATCCGTTCGCAATGACTCCCTTTTCTGGACGGCCATCGCCGCCGCGGCATATTTAGGCGCCCTATTGTCGAAGGAATCCGCGGTCTGTTTCCCGGTCCTCGCCGCCCTGACGCGCGGTTTCTGGATCGAATCCGTTCCGCCAGCCAAATGGCGGTGGTTCGCCCGGCGGGACGCACTCTATCTCGGCGCCCTCGCTATCTACGCGGCGATGAAAATTTCCACTCTGGACGTCATTGGCACGCCGGACCACGCCGCCACGCTATCCGGGTTCTCGCTGACGCGAAAGGTCTTTACAATCGCCACCAACGGCCTGGGAAACTACGTTCGCCTTTCCATTTTTCCGGAAAGTCAGTCAATCATTTACGACGTTTTCAATAGTCCGCTCGCCGATGCCTGCTGGGTTCTCGCCGGCATTTTGTTGCTCCTGCTTTCCGCCCGGATCCTCGGGACGAAACCTGTCTACTATGCCGCCGCCTGGTTCGCCGCTACCTGGTTTATCTTCAGCAATCTCGTCGTTCCCACCGGCGTCTTCGTCGCCGAACGCTGTCTCTTCCTCCCCATCTTCGCGGTCTGCTTTCTTTTCGGGCTCTATGCCGAGCGCGCCGCCACCGCGTCTTCCCGAATTTTCCCGGCGCTATTGGCGCTGATTCTCATCCTCTGTGCTGCCCAGTCCACGCGCACCGCCTGGAATTGGCGGACCGAGGAGTCCTCGCTGCGGGCCTCCATTGCGGAGCATCCGCTCTCGCCGGAGGCTCGATCCATTTTGGCGCTCACCCTCCTTCTGAAACACAATCGCTCGACCGGCGATAGCAAGGAAGCCACAACGCTTCTCAACGCGGTTCTCGAACGTTTCCCAGGCGTCCCCGAGGCGCACCGCGGGTTGGGACTGGCCGCCAAGGCGCGCGGCGACTTTTCCGGCGCGATCGGCCATCTGCGCCGTGCCATCGAACTCCGTCCCCGGGACGTCATGTTCCAACAGGACTTAGCCGAATGCGAACGGCTGGCAGCCGGACCGCCCTAGCGATCTATAGCAATTGCCGTTGCGCGAGCTGTGTGAATCTCCCGTTGGCCGCCATCAGCTCGTCGTAGTTCCCGGACTCGACAACGCGGCCTTGATCGAGCACGAAAATGCGATCGGCATGGTGGATCGTACTCAACCGGTGAGCGATCACAATCCGGGTGGCCCGGAGGGACTCCAGACTCCTCGTGACAATCGATTGCGTGAGGTTGTCCAGGGCGCGCGTGGCCTCATCGAGCAACAATATCTTCGGCCTGGCGACGATGGCCCGGGCCATCAATAACCGCTGCCGCTGGCCTCCGGAGAGGCTGGAACCGCTCTCCCCGGCAAGCGTATACATACCCATCGGCATCGCCCTTATTTCGTCGACGATTCCGGCTTATCGAAGCGCCGATGTCTCGGCGGCGGTGACATTCGAATTTTTGCCTTCGAATCATCTGCGCCAGGGCAAGCTGGACGAAGCGGTCGCCCAAGTGCGGCGAGAGACGTCGCGTGTCGTCGAGGCCGAGCGGCAAGTGCGGGTGGGAGTTCGTACGTTTTGGCCGGCGCTTGAGGCGGCGGCCGGCCGGTGCCGTCAGACGCGTGGCGCCGTTCGCCAGTTTGAGGCGGCGCTGGCCGGAGAAAGAGAAAAGTACAGATTGGGCGTGGGATCCATCGTAGATCTGTTGACGGTGGAGGATCGGCTCACCGCGGCAAGTGCGGCGGCAGTGGAAGCGGAGGGCAACTTCGCGGCGACATTGGCCCGGCTAGTCTTGGTGACGGGCGCCGCCATGCAGGATGGAGTGGGGACGGCGGATTCATTTAACTGGAGCTGGAGCGCTGAGCAAGCGGCCGGGGTGGGGCACGCGCCTCGGATGCAGGCTGATGATGTTTGCGCTCCTGTTTCAATCTGGAAAGATTTCCCAAACTGACACGGCGGTATAGTACCAAAGTGGTAAAAGTTCCCCGTTCGGCACGTAACGGTATGAATTTTTGATGAGGGAAAAGGCCAAATCGGTTTGGCACCCGAGTTGCTTTAAGATTTGCGTGACGAAACCGGGACGGGCTCAAGAATCGAAGGTTGTTCCTCCATCAATACCCCTCAGCAGCACACTTCCCTTCCCAATTACCCCTATCCATCCCACCTTTTCTACCCACCCAACCAATGTCTTGAGCCTTTTGCCTGGGTTCGTCGACGGATTATGCAGTTCGATCCGGTCAGGTTAGTTATTGACCTCGTTTCGTTCCCTCTCTTAGTAGTAAAAACTTCGGGGCCGGCGATGCCGGCCCTTTTTTTTTAGGGGAACAGCGACGAGATTTTGCCAGCTGACATCCCTAGTGGCGAAATATTGTCACCAGGAAATCTCTCAAACAAACGGCATCGTGAACGATAAGAGGATTTTGGAGGCTACTATGCAGATAAATATCGATCCCAAAGAGGCCGCAGGCTATTTGTTTCAGGTGGACTTGTTGAATCTCAACCTGCACCTGGCGGCAGCCGAGGTGGCGGCAGGACCGCAATTGACCGCGCACGAGGCGGCGGTCAACCAGATGCGGTCATTGGTCCAGGGTTAGACGAGCAACTTCGTCGCTACCGTCCCGTGAACATCGGTAAGACGGAAGTGTCGGCCCGCGAACCGAAACGTCAACTTGGTGTGGTCGACGCCCATCAGGTGCATGATCGTGGCTTGCAGATCATGAACGTGGACCGGATCAGCGGTGATGTTGTAACCGTAGTCATCGGTTTCGCCCAGAACCACTCCCGGCTTGATGCCGCCGCCTGCCATCCACATGCTAAAACAGCGCGGGTGATGGTCACGTCCGTAGTCCTTCTCGGTGAGACGCCCCTGACAATAGACAGTCCGGCCGAACTCTCCTCCCCAAAGAACTAGCGTGTCGTCGAGCATCCCTCGGGCTTTCAGATCCCTGACTAGCGCGGCGGCGGGCTGGTCCGTTTCTTTGCAACGCTTTGGAAGGCCGTCCTGCAGGCCTCCGTGGTGATCCCAGTCGCGATGGTAGAGCTGGATAAAACGAACTCCGCGCTCGGCTAAACGCCGTGCCATCAAACAGTTATAGGCGAAGGTACCGGGTTTCCGCGCATCCGGGCCGTAGCTGTCAATCACTGCCGCGGATTCTTTTGTCAAATCAACAAGTTCCGGAACGGACGACTGCATCTGGAACGCCATCTCGTACTGCGAAATGCGGGTTGAGATTTCCGGGTCGCCCAGTTCGGCGGCTTTGGCCTGGTTCAATTCACCGAGAGTATCGAGGTAGGCGCGGCGGTCCTCCCGTGAGAATCCCTGCGGATCTCGTAGATACAAAACGGGATCGCCGACGCTGCGGAACTTAACGCCCTGGTACCGCGTCGGCAAAAAGCCACTTCCCCACAACCGGTCGTACAACGGCTGGCCGCCGGTTCCCTGCCCCGGCGAAATCATGACGACGAATGCCGGCAGATTTTTGGCGGCGGCGCCCAATCCATAAGACATCCAGGAACCGATGCTGGGGCGGCCGGCGATCTGCGATCCGGTTTGGAGGAACGTCACGGCCGGGTCATGGTTGATCGCTTCGGTGAAGACGCTTTTGACAATCGCAATGTTATCAACGATTTGCGCGGTGTGCGGGAGCAGTTCGCTGACCCAGGCACCGCTTTTCCCGTGCTGGGCGAACTTGAATCGCGAAGGAACAACGGGAAACGTCGATTGCGTCGCCGACATGCCGGTGAGCCGTTGGCCCATGCGAATCGACTCGGGGAGTTCGGTTTTGTACTTGTCGGCCAGCCGCGGTTTGTAGTCGAAAAGTTCGAGCTGCGAGGGGCCGCCGGATTGGAATAAGTATATGATTCGCTTGGCTTTAGGAGCGAAGTGCGGGATGCCGGGAAGCGCGCCGGCGTCGTTTGCGAGGAGCGATCCGAGGGCGGCGGCGCCGATGCCGGTAGCGGTTTTTCCAAAGAAGTGACGGCGGGTCAATGAAATCATAGAGTTAGTCCTTGGTCACGGCCTCATCGAGGTTCAAAATCAGGCTGGCGACGGTAGCGTAGGCGGCAAGTTCGGCGGGTGGAAAAGGCCCTCGAAGCGATTCACCTTGCTTCAAAAAGGCCTCCGCGGACGCTAAATCCGCATCAAAACGCGCTAAAAAACGCTTAAAAGCACTCAAAATTGAGGCATTTTCGGCAGTCCGCGGCTGGCGTCCAAGCACTAATTTCCAGCCGTAGGCGAGTTTCGCCTCCGGATCCGGTCCGCCTTCGCGCATCATCCGTTCGCCCAGTTTTCGGGCCGCTTCCAGGAACGCGACGTCGTTCATCAGGTTCAGCGCCTGCAGCGGGGTATTGGTCCGCGTTTCCCGGACGATGCAGCCTTCCCGCGTGGCCGCGTCGAAATTCAAAAGCATCGGCGGCCCAATTGTCCGTTTCCAGTACGTGTAGAGGCTGCGGCGGTATAGCCCGTCGCCGGTATCCTCTTTGTACCCGCCGCCACCGAGTTCCTGCCACAATCCGGGCGGCTGGTATGGTTTTACCGACGGCCCGCCGATTTTCGGGACCAACAACCCCGAGACAGCGAGGGCTTGATCACGAACAAATGGCGCGGCGAGGCGGACTCGCGGCCCGCGGGCGAGGAGGCGGTTTTCAGGGTCGCGCTGCCAGGATTCGGGCGGCGCGGCGGAACTTTGGCGGTAGGTGTCGCTCATGACAATCAGTTTTTCGAGGGAGCGCTGGTCCCAGCCGCGGTCCATAAATTCGACCGCGAGCCAGTCGAGGAGATCGAGATGCAGCGGCCACTCGCCTTGCGAGCCGAAATCCTCCACGGTCTTCACCAGGCCCTGGCCAAAGAACATCTGCCAAGTCCGGTTAACCTGGACGCGGGCGGTGAGGGGGTTGGACGGGTCCACCAACCAGTTGGCGAGGCCGAGGCGATTGCGGGGCCAGTCCGGCTTCATCGGCGGCAGAACGCCGGGTGTGGCGGCTTCGACGGGATCGCCGGGGGCGTCGTAGGCTCCGCGTTTGAGTAGAAACGCCTGGCGTTTCGGCCCTTCCTGCATGACCATTACGGTGGGAATGGAGGCGTGGAACTTGTCGCGCTCGGATTGGGCGTTATCACGAGCCGTCAGCGTTACGCGCGCGCCGGCGTTCATGGCGGTTTCGATAAATGCCAGATGGAGTTTGGCGCGTTGAGCGGGAGTCCGGACAGCGTCTGGCAGAGCCGCTATGGTGGCGACGGTTTCGCGGGAGAAGGTCGATAGCGCTTCCTCTTCGGTTAACGCGCGATCGAAGACCCGGACGTCATCAATGGCGCCACGGAATCGAAGGCCGCCTCCGCCACCGATCAGAAAGGGAACCTTGGGTCCGAAGGGGTAGGTGAGTTCGTCGAAGGTCGTTTTGATCGTCGCCGGTTTGCCATCGAGCAAGATGCGAACGCCTTTCGATTTATGGCTGCCGTCATAGGTAAAGGCCACATGCTGCCATTGGCCCAGACGAACCTTTTCGGCGGTCTCCAGGCGCATGGAGATATCGGTATAGCGGCGGGTGGCGACGAAGTGCAAGTTGCCATTCTTCACGTACAACCCGTACCCCTCGCCTTCCCAATAGTCTTCAATTCGCGAGAGGATTGCGCCAGTTTCGCTTTCCGGTTTGATCCACACCGAGAAGCTGTACGGGGTCATGTAGTTGAACTTCGCGATGTCGCCGGCGTCGACGGTGGATTTGCCGTCGAACTGCATTTCTTTGCGGCCGCTTCCGTAGATCAGTCCGCGATTGACGTTCCAATCGGAAGCGGATTTGGAGAGCTTTTTCGCCCACTGCGCCTGTTCGCGAACGAGTCCGGGCTGCCAATCGTCCCAGTCCTTTTGGGCGCGGGAAAGCGTGGTGTCCAGTTTCTCCAGGCGGGATGCCATTTCAGCCGTCGGCGCTTTGATCATTGGCTCCTCATTGCCAAAGTTGTAGACCAAGCCGCGCTCGGGCACATTGTTGAAAAACGCGAACATCGAGTAGAAATCGCGCTGCTTCAGCGGATCGAACTTGTGATCATGGCAGCGCGCGCAGCCCAGGGTGAGGCCGAGCCAGACGGTGGAGGTCGTCTCGACACGGTCGGCGACGTACTCGACGCGGAACTCCTCTTCGACGATGCCGCCTTCGGCGTTGGTGCGGTGGTTGCGATGGAAGCCGGTGGCGATTTTCTGCGCGAGAGTGGCGTTCGGCAACAGGTCGCCGGCGATTTGTTCGACGGTGAATTTGTCGAAGGGCATGTTGGCGCGGTAAGCGTCGATGACCCAGTCGCGCCAGCGCCACATGTCGCGGACGCCGTCGCTTTGATAGCCGTTGGTATCGGCGTAGCGGGCGGCATCGAGCCAGCGGAGGGCCATGCGTTCGGCGTGGGCATCGGAGGCGAGCAATTTATCGACGACCTTTTCATACGACGAAGGATCACGGAGGAAGGCATCGACGGCGGCAGGGGCGGGAGGGATGCCGGTAAGGTCGAGATGGACCCGGCGGAGGAGGGTCTCCGGAGCGGCGGGAGGATTCGGATGCAGACCGTCTCGCTTCAGCCGTTCCTTTACGAAACCGTCGATCGATTGGGAGGCGCCGGGGCGCTTGGGCGCCACGAACGACCAGTGAGACTGCCAGGGGGCGCCTTGTTCGATCCAGCGCTTCAAGAGGGCTATATCGGCGGCCGGCAAGGCGGCATGTCCGGCCGATTGGGGGGGCATGCGAAGGGCGCCGTTGGCGGAAGTCACGCGCTGAAAGACGAGACTCTTTGCGGTATCGCCGGGGAGAATGCCAAAGCGGCCGCGGCCTAAGTCCTTCTTTGCGCCGGCTTCATTGTCCAGACGGAGCGCCGACTTCCGATTCCCGGCATCGGGACCGTGACAGGCAAAGCAGCGGTCCGAGAGGATAGGCCGAATATCCCGATTGAATTCGACCGGCTGCGCCACGACGGCGGCGGCTCCAAGCAGCGCTATTAAGAAACTGTACATTTAGGCCAGATATGATCAAATCAGACTCAGCGCGGCAACGCAACGTGACAGCGGGCGCATTCTGTGATATAAAATTTCAGATTGATAGAGAATTCCTTGACTACACCTAAACTTCTTAACGGCGTTTACCCGATCGCCAATACACCCTTTCATCCCGACGGGTCCGTCGACTACGACAGCCAGGACCGGCTTATCGATTATCTAGTGGATCAAGGCGCGCACGGGCTGGGGCTTTTCGGCAATGCGAGTGAGGGTTATGCGCTTTCCGGGCCGGAGCGAAGTGAACTGATGCGGAGGATCGCGAAGCGGGTGAATGGCCGCGTGCCCTTAGTCGCATCGAGCGGACATACGGGCACGGACGCAGCGGTGGAACTAAGCAAGGAAATGGAAGACCTGGGCGCGGATTGCCTGATGGTTCTGCCGCCGTACTTTTTGAAGACGGATGGCGACGGGCTGATGTACTACTTCAGCGCCATTTCGGACGCGGTACGGGTTCCGATCATGGTGCAGGACGCGCCGCTGATGACGCAGGTGGCGATGCCTCCGGCACTGTTAGCGCGAATGGGCCGGGAAATTGAAAACGTGAAATACGTGAAAGTGGAAGCGCCTCCGACGCCGGCGAAATTTACAGCGGTGACGAAACAGGCAGCAGGTTCCCTCACGTTATTCGGTGGTTTGAACTGTCAGTTCTTTATTGAAGAGTATCAGCGCGGCGGGCGCGGGCAAATGCCGGGAAGCGACCGGACGCGCGATTTGGTGGACATTTGGAACCATCTGGAAGGCGGGGAAATAGACGAAGCGTGGACCGTGTTTACGCGGGTGCTGCCGCTGCTCCGTTTCCAGTTGCAGCCTGGACTGGGCGTTTCGGCACAGAAGCACAATCTGGTGGCGGAGGGTGTGATCGCCTCCGCGCACGTGCGGCATCCGACCGCGTCTCTCGACGCCGAGAGCGTGGCGGAATTAGCGCATTTGCGGCGACTTGTGAGCCGCGAACTAGCAGTTGAAGCACTCAGCAATACTTAACCTATGCGCATCCCGCATCTACGCTGGTGGATTGCCGCACTACTCTTCCTGTCGACGGTCATTAACTACATCGACCGGCAGACGCTTTCGGTTCTTTCGCCGGTTTTGACCCGGGAACTGAATCTTTCCCCGATCGAATATTCGCATATTCTGACGGCGTTCCTGGCGGCGTACACGGTGATGTACGTGGGGTCTGGATTTCTGGTGGACCGGTGGGGCACGCGACTTTCGTTGAGCGTGTTCATGGTGTGGTGGTCGGTGGCGAATATGGCGCATGCGTTCGCGCAGGGCGTGTGGTCCTTGGGGATTTTGCGATTTCTGCTGGGCATGGGCGAGTCGGGCAATTTCATGGCCGCATTCAAGGCAGTGAGCGAGTGGTATCCGGCGAAGGAACGGGCGCTGGTGAATGGTCTGATCAATGGGGGGGCGGCGATCGGGGCCGTGCTCGCGCCGCCGGTTATTACCTGGATCAACGCGCATTATGGTTGGCAACCGGCGTTTGTTGTAACCGGTTCACTGGGTTTCGTCTGGCTGGCGCTGTGGCTGCTGATTTACTATCCGCCGGAGAGTCATCCGCGCATTACCGACGAAGAGAGGGCGTACGTGCTAGCGGATGCGCCGCCGGCCGTGGCCGGAGCGATAAAGACGCCGTGGCGGGAGGTTCTGAAGTACCCGCAGACATGGGGTCTGCTGCTGGCGCGATTTTTCTCCGATCCGGTTTGGTGGTTTTATCTTTTCTGGCTGCCGAAGTATCTGGTTGAACAGCGCGGCTTCACCATGGCCGAGATGGGGATGCTGGCTTGGATGCCCTATCTGGCAGCAGATGCCGGGGCATTGACCGGCGGGTGGATCAGCGGGAAATTGGTGGCGCGCGGCTACGATCCATTGCGGGCGCGGATGGCGGTAATGCTGCCGTTCGCGATGGCCATGCCGCTGAGCCTGGCGGTGAATCATGCGCCAACGCGGACGATGACGCTGACGTTGATCTGCCTGGTCACCTTTTCCCACATGGCGTGGAAAACCAATCAGGCGACGCTGACAAACGATGTGTTTCCAAAGCCGATGATCGGGACAGTTTCCGGAATTTTAGCGTTTGGGAATGGGCTTGGCGGCACGTTGTTCACGTGGATGACGGGCTATGTCGTCCAGTGGTTCGGGTACGAATCGATTTTTATTCTGATGAGCGTGTTGCATCCGCTGTCGTATTTCATTGTGCGGCGACTGGTGCGGCAACCGTTGGCCGTTTAGAGAGGGTTTGCGTGCATCGATTGCGAGGTTTAGTTGGAGATCGAAAACCGCTTGCTGACGCGGGCGGGCCGGCGGTTGCAGCGTGCGGGCCGGTGGTTAAAGCACGCGGATCGGCGGTTGCGGGAGAACTACGATTGCGATTTCCACGCATTCATCAACGACGATTTAGCCCGGCCGATGTGGTTTCGCACCGCGGTGTGCATGCGCGGAAGATCGCGGACTTTCAAGGCGGCGACGATTTCCTCGTGCTCGGATTGCTCGGCGGCGAAGCGTATTTCGATTTCCTGCGCGGGGCGCGGATCCTCGTTGGTGTTGCGTTCGGCGGCGTGGATGCGGGCAATGGTCAAGTGGGCATTGAGGCCCTTGTAGATTTCGGTGAGGCGGCGATTTCCGGCAGCTTCGATCAACAGGAGATGGAGTTCACTGTTGGCGCGCTCGTGCTTGCGCAGCGTTTCTTCACTCGTCACCGGCTTACCCAACAGTTCAATGAGGTCATCGAGTTTGTGCAGGTCGGCCGGCCGGATGCGCTCCATCGCTTTCTCCGCGGCCAGACATTCAAGGGCGATGCGGACATCGAAGGTGGCGTCAATGTCGTCGAGGGAGAGCGTAGCAACGAACGTACCACTGCGGGGTTTGATTTCGATGAGGCCTTCGGTGGCCAGTTGCTGTATGGCGTGCCGCACGGGCGTGAGGCTAACGCCGAGCCGGTCGGCGATCTCATCGACCTGCAACCGTTCACCGGGTTTGAAGAGCCGATTCAAGATGGCATCCCGGAGGTTTTCATAAACCTCGTCGGTCGCGCGCTTTCGAGTCAGGCGGCGTAGTTTCATTGCGAATTTTCTATTGTATATGCGGATTACATCACTAACAGCAATTCCCGTCCGATTACCGCGAGATTTCGCTAATGCGCAGGGGACGGCGGGGTCGCCGACGACGCTGATTGGCGAAGGGCATTACCGGTGGTCGACGGCCTATCCGGTTCTTTATTCGGTGAATTTTGAAACGGCGCTGATAAGAATAGAATTGGCCGATGGGACAGTGGGATGGGGGGAGGCGCAGGCGCCGCTGGCGCCGGAAGTGGCTTGCACGATCGTTGAGCACCTGTTGCGGCCGGCAGTGATTGGGGAAGAGTTCGACGGCACGGCGGCGGGCATCGCGGCGTTGTGGGACCGCATGTACGCGACGATGCGGGTGCGGGGACAGACGGGCGGGTTCATGATGGACGCCATTAGCGGAGTGGATATCGCGCTTTGGGATTTGGCTGGTAAGTTGGCTGGCAAGCCGGTTTGTGAGTTGTTAAGTGACGCGCCGAAGCGTTTTATTGCGGCGTATTTGAGCGGGACTTCCGGATTGACGGCGGGTGAGCGGGCGGCGTTTGCGGCACGTTATGCCGATGAGGGGCTTTCGCTGGTGAAGCTTTACTACGAAACGGAGTGGGCAGATTTGCTGGCGATTGCCGATGCATTGCCTGCGGGAATGCGCTTCGCGGTGGATGCGTTGTGGCATTTGCCGCCGAGGGAGGCGATTGCAATGGGGCGGACTTTGGACGCACGCAATGCGCGGTGGCTGGAGTGTCCATTGTATCCGGAAGATATTGAGGGCCATGTGGATTTGGCGGCGGCGGTTACGACGCCGATTGCGATTGGCGAGAGCTATCGGACGCTGCATGAGTTACGGCCGTTTATGGGGATTGCAAAAGTGCTGCAGCCGGATTTGGGGCGTTGCGGGATTACGGGGTCGCGACGAATTGCGGCGGCGTTCGCGGGGGAAGTGGTTCCGCATTTGAGTATTGCCATGGGACCGCAGATTGCGGCGGCACTGCACTTTGCGGCGGCGACGGAGAATTGCGATTTGTGCGAGTTCAATCCAAATGTGCTCGACACGGCGAATAGGTTTCTGGCGGAACCGCTGGTTTTGGCGGGCGGACAATACAAGATTTCTGCGTTACCAGGCCTGGGGATCGTCTGGAACAAGTCCTTCCAAACAACCTACGGACCGGCTAAAATATAGTCATAGAGAAGGTGGTCCGAATATTTCACTCTTTTGAAGAGGCGGACGCCGCCGAGCATGAAACGTACGTGCGGATGACTCCTCAACAGCGCATCCAGATTGTTCTCGAGCTTCAGAAAATGTGGTATCCGAATGCGACTGAACAAAGACTTGCGCGAGTTTGCCGAATTACTGAACTCGAACAAAGTTGAATATGTCATCGTCGGGACATTTGCTGTGGGCTGGCACGGCTTTCCTCGTTTCACCGGTGTTTTGGATGTCCTCCTCCGGCCGACGCAAGAGAACGGCGCCGCCGCGGTGGAGGCGATCCGGCAGTTTGGCTTTGCCAGTCTGGGGATCACGTTAGAAGACCTGGCCTATCCAGGAAAAGTTGTTCAACTCGGACTACAGCCGAGCCGCATTGACTTGATCACTTCGATATCCGGCGTGGAATTCGAAGATGCGTGGGCCGGGAAAGTCGCCGGCGACATCGACGGGATACCGGTGTACTTCATCGGCTTCGATGACCTCATCAGAAACAAAGAATCCGCCGGACGGCCAAAGGACTTACTCGACGCGGGAATGCTCCGCCAACGCAGGCCGAAGCCCTAAGGCCACAGGCCAGCCCTCGCCAGCCTTTCTTTTCCCAACTCGACGCGCCGCGAGAAGATGGTATCCATTAACGGCGCTCCGGCATTCATCACGAAATAGGTGCGATCTTTGCCGTTCTTGACGAAGCCGACGAGCCATACCTCCGGGCCCGCTTCGCGATCCGTGCAGGCACCGGTTTTGTAGTAGAGTTCGCGGCCGTCTTTTGATTCCTGGAGCATGAACGACTCGACGGCCGCAACGGTTTTCGGCGTGAGTCCGAACTCATTGCGAAAGAGGCGGTCGAGGAATTCGACTTGTTCGACCGGTGACACGCGCAGGGAACTGCCGAGCCAGAAGGGATCGGACCAGCCGCTGGTGTCGCAGTTCTCGGCCGTAGAACGCCGCCGCCATTAATTCGGTGATTCCCGAGCCCGGGGTGACGGCAGCGGTCACGACTTTTCGACGGGCGTCATTGCCGCGAAACGCGGGGGCGGTGGCCTCCAACAATGTCAGCAAACCAGAATTGCCGAACGAGCGAAGGACGGCGGTATCAGTCACGGG
>Ga0105048_10001543_pt1 | contig 37276 bp, 39 predicted proteins | sample MAT05_FD_78382 | JGI IMG/M metagenome (GOLD analysis project Ga0105048, IMG submission 78382) | Freshwater microbial communities from Lake Fryxell liftoff mats and glacier meltwater in Antarctica - MAT-05 | ecosystem: Environmental > Aquatic > Freshwater > Ice > Liftoff microbial mat | place... | reverse complement strand
ATCCATTAAATAATCGTAGCGCCATATTCAATTCCATAATACAATCGGGCAACCCTGCAAAATACTCGGTCTTTATTCTGTAATAAACATTGCGAATTTCACCTTGTATCTTTGGCGTTAATCCACCAACACTTTGTATTTTATTAAAGAAACTATCCGTTTGATTTAAAGCACCTTTTTTTAATAGAAACCAATTCAAATATTGAGTCCATTCAGATAAGAACCTATTCTCACCAAAAAAATCTATACAACCCAAACTATTCAAAAGAAAGTATTGTGCGGTTTTTGCTTCTTTCAAATCTAAAGAAGACATATTTTCAGCCATAATGAAGTACTTAAAATACCGAATTCTGTCGCAAGGATAGAGCAAAATGGGCTTGTTTATCTGATGCTAAGCCGCCGCTGAAAATCCCTTTTTTAAGCGATCAATCGCGTCTGCGGCATAGATGTCGCCCGCCAATTCTAACAGTGAGATTCCTTTCCGCCTAAAACAATATCTGCTATAAATCGTGTCCGCCGAAATCTTTTCCCATTCTTTGGCAGTAACAGTTGCCTTTTTTAACAGTTCGCGGGCGAGTTCTTGGGCACCTTGAGAATTCAACTGGAATCTGCCCTTTTTGCATGTAATAGGCAAACAAATAAGCCGCGGTGTTATGGTTAAATTCGCGGGTATAAATTAATGTTGAAAAATCTGCTCCTACTTCGAACACTTTTAAAACGGATGCTTCAAAGTTTGCATTTAGCGCATCCAAGTAAGCCATAGGCTTTTTCCTAAACCTTTTTTTGGCCATCAATTTGTTGTGCAAATTATCCAATGCATCTCGCACTTGCTTTAATCCATCTGCATTGTTTTCAGACAAATAAAAAAACAAAGCTAGGGTATCAAATGCCTTACCCTGCCGAATATTATCGAATTGAACTTTCTCAAGATCCGAACTATAAAGAATATCATCCTGCCCAAATAAGCCAGCAATAAAACTGAAATTAAGAATGCATAATAACCAAATTTTATTCCACTTGCTCACTCCGGTTTTGTATAACTTAAGTTAACAAATATAGCAACATTAAAACTTGTTCTTCCACATCATGCTCTCAACGGGCTTATCGGGTTGGTGAGAGTATTTGGCGTTTTTCTTTTGGTTGTATTTTACCAATATTTCGCCGTCGCAAGGAAAGTAAATTAGTTGACCAATGGGCATGCTATGGTAAATTTTTACCGGTTGCTTTACAGAAATTTCTAGCGTCCAATTGCCACAAAAACCCACATCTCCTTTGCCTGCAGTGGCGTGAATGTCGATACCCAATCTGCCTGTAGATGATTTGCCTTCCAAAAAAGGAACGTGAGCATGCGTTTCCGTGTATTCCTGGGTTACACCTAAATAAAATACGTGAGGATACAGCACAAATCCTTCGTCGGGAATCTCAAAACACTCAATCAAATTGTGTTCTTTGGCATCCAAAATATGGTTTTTATACGTGGCAAGGGTTTTCCCCAAATGCACATCGTAACTATTACTGCCTAGACAATCGCGGTCATACGGCGTAATTTTGATGGTACCCTTTTCAATTTCTTCGAGTATGCGGGAGTCGGAAAGAATCATGGAGGGCAAAAATAATTGATGAAGCTCGTTTCTACTATGAAAGTGGGGTATTTGTGGAGAAAAAACAAGGCTCCTGAATGCCTACCTTTGCTGCATGGCTGTATCAATTGGCAATTGGAATGAATTGGAAATGCTAAAATCGACCGATTTTGGAATTTATTTAGATGGCGAAGAATTAGGAGAAGTCCTTATGCCACTCAAATATGTACCTGAAACAGCCGCGGTTGGCGAAAAAGTACGTTGCTTTATTTATTACGATACAGCCGACCGACCCATTGCAACTACAGAAAACGCATTGGCCGCTGTGGGTTCTTGTGCTTTCTTGGAATGCGTTGCCACCAGCAAATTTGGGGCATTCCTAAACTGGGGCTTAACCAAAGACTTGATGGTTCCGTTTCGTGAACAGAAGGATGAAATGGTGGAAGGCCAATTTTATTTGGTTTGGCTCTACATAGACAATATAAGCAGCCGCATCGTTGGCAGCTCTAAAATAGACAAATTCCTCAACGATACAGAACCCGCCTACACCGGCCGTCAACAAGTTGATTTGGTCATTTTATCCGAATCCGAATTGGGATATACTGCAGTAATTGACAATGCGCATGCAGGATTGTTATATAAAAACGAGGTATTTCAAAAACTTCATGTCGGTGATAAAATCATTGGGTTTGTAAAAGAGGTGCGCGAAGATGGCAAAGTAGATTTGGCACTTAAACTTCCAGGTTACGACAATTTAATTGGCGACGATAAAATTGTATTGGAAATAATAAAAAGCCACGGGGGACAAATGAATGTGAACGACAAATCCGATCCAGAAAAAATTTACGAATTGTTTAAAATGAGCAAAAAGAATTGGAAAAAAGTAATTGGAAATTTATACAGAAAAAGAAAAATTCAGTTTACTGAAACTGGGCTTTATGTAATTACGGAGGGGGATTGAGAAACTAGGGTTAAGGGTTAAGGAAAAAACACATGGGTGATATTTAAGATTATAAATATTTAATAGCTTGGCAAAAGCCATAGAATTGTTTATTTCCATTTTCAATAAAACCAAATATTTTCCCAAGGAAAAAATTTATGGAATTTCCAGTCAAATCAGAAGAGTTTCAGTTTGCATTGCAGGTGAACATGGCTAAAATACGCTTGGCGAATACATTCAATATTAGGCATAGCAAATGGCTAACTTGCAGAATTAGAAACGTTGGTTATTCTTGCTGAAAAAATGGAATATTTAAAGGAAACCGATGCAGATAAATTAAAAGATTTAACCAACAGATGCCACATCTTCTCAAAATATTTATTCAAGTATTAAAATTCCGAAAAACATAAACCTTTTCCCAAAAAACCAATTCTACTTTAATGATGAGGTATAAATTGTAAAAGTAAATTGTAAATGAAAAACACTTAATCCCCGAAAACCATAAACCTTACCCCTTAAAAATCTTCCTTAACCTTTTCCACAAAAAGTTGCTTTACTTTAATTGTGGGTTGTAAATGGCAAATACCCAAATAAATTGAACGTTAAACATTAAACATTAAATCAACCCTTTCCCAAACAACAACCGTCCTATCGTCGCTGCCGCTGATGAGTGCCTTATCATTAACCCACAACAATGTGTTTACGGAACTTTTGTGCGCTTCAAATTTGGGTTTGTCAAGCACTTTCAACAATTCCATGGATTTAGAATCCCACAATTTGATGGTTTTATCCATGCTTGACGAGGCCAAAATGCTTTTGTCAGGACTCAATTTCAAACTGTGAATATGCAATAGATGCGCTGCAATTGGAGCCTTTTGTTTTAGAATATTTAAATCCCAGCTTCGAATTTGTGCATCTCTGCCGCCAGAATACAAGGTATTTGATTCCGAATTATAAGCCAGTGCGAATACGGAATTTGTATGACCTTCAAGCACTTTCGTAACTTTCAACTCTGCATCGACAATATATATTTGGTTGTCACTAGCACCTACGGCAAACCCTTTGTCTATCTTTACTACACAACGCAAAGCTTTTTTAGAGATTTCAATCGTTCTTAACAGCTCCAACGCTGCATTCCAAACCATTGCATTTCCATCTCCGCCCAAAGTGAGAAAATAGCCGTTAGGCATTATTTCTATGGCATAAATGCCTTTCGAATGTGCTACAATTTTCCTAGCAACTTCGCCATTTTTTACCCAATATAATGCACCGCTGCTGCTACCCATCAAAATTTCGTCTGTTTCTAGCAAGCCCAATGCATATATGGGTTCAGGACAGTGGGCAATCACTATTCCATCTTCAGTTTTGGGATAGTCCCAACTTACTACAAAGCCATCCCCACCCGCTGATAGTAATCCTTTTTTTCCATTGACCATAGAATATACCGCTTGCCGGTGGCCAGTTAATGTTGCTAACAATTTTACTTGTACTTTTGCGGACATGCCTTTGGATCGTATTGTTTTTCCTGCTCAGGGAGTTAAAGTAGGTTTTTGGAAAATATCCGAAACCTCAGATGAACTGATGCAAATTTACAACCCCAATGAGGATGAAAAAACTTTTCTTGCACACATGCCTGAATTGCGTATCAAACATTTTTTAGCCAGTCGATTGTTATTAAAAACATTTCATCCGGATCAATCGATAGAGAAAGACAAATTTGGCAAACCCCATTTAACAAATTCCACTACAAAGGTGAGTTGGAGTCACAGCGGCAATTATGCAGCCTTTATTTCCAACGAAAATGAATCCACTGGCATTGACATTGAAACACTTGGCCCCAAAGTATTGCGCATTGAAGACAAATTTTGCAACAAAACCGACAAAGCAAACATCCATAAAACCCACCATGCGCAGAGTTTAATTATCATTTGGGGAGCCAAAGAAAGCATGTACAAATGGTATGGCGGAAAAGAATTGGATTTTAAATTACACATGACCATTGAAGCCTTTGATTTGCACAACGAAGGTCGATTTATTGGAAAAATTCACAAACAAAATTTAACCCACGAATTTATTTTGGAATATATGATTGTCGATGGTCACATGGCCACCTGGATTATAGAAGAATTAAAATCCTGAAATTTATCCTAACATATTTACGACTATTTTTCGAATCGATTTGAATCGAAAAACACCCTTTAAACTTGCATTGGGATTTTGCTTTTTAAAATAAAACAAAACGACAGCCAAAATTAAAACAAAACCAACGTCAGCCGCCACACAAGCGCCTTTCAAGCCCCAAATCGGGATAAGCCAAAAACCAATGCCTACTTGAATGCACAAGCCCATGGCATTGGCGAACAACAACTTTTTAAATTGATTTGTGGCATGCAAATAATGGCTAAAAACAGTACTCAAACCCAGGGCAACAACGGCGGGTATAAACCACAAAGTTGTAAATTTCAAGGATTCAAAATCGTGGCCAAAAATAAATACAAAAACCGCATTCGGCACTGCAACCAAAAATAGGCAGGCAAGGATGGTTCCAGCCAGCGCCACAGCCGCATAACGGATGGTAATGTCGGCACGAAAAACAGCGTTATTCGACTGCAACATCCGCATATGGGCGATGGTGCCAAAACTGTTGCCAAAAATCCAAATCGTATCTGCTATTAATAACGCATTTGAATATATTCCGGTTTCAGAAAGTCCCAACTTTTTATCAATGAACATCAAAACCAACCGGTAATTTAAAAATTGAATCAGTTGGCCATTTTGCGCCCAGAAACCGAGCTTGAAAAGCTCTCCCACAATGGGAACCCTTTTGTTTTTATGGACCCAACCAATTTCTTTTCGCAATAAATATTCCGAAAACATCCATACCAAAAATGTAGAAATTAAAAATATATAAATGGCCGTATTGGTGTTTATTAATTCACTACAATTATATGGCCCAAACGCAATCCATGCAATCGCTATCCATAAAATCAATTTCAACAATTCCAACAACAATTGCAAATAATTTCTTTGAAAAACACGCCCCAAACCTTGGTAATAATTATAATGAATGGTTAATTGAGCCAAACACAAAGAGAAAGTACTTAAAGCCAATGCAATATTCGTGGACTGTCCCATAAACAGGAACCCAAAAAAGGCAATTATGACCACAAAAATCGACCACAAAAAGGCCGTTGGATTTAAATTTCGAACCCCATATTTTGGAACCAAATTGGCCAAACTACTGCCACCCACATATTCATTGGCAATCATTACCAAATTGACATAGAACAACAATAAACTCAACTCTCCCCTGCCCGCTGCGCCCATCCACCTGGAATACAAAACAACCGTGGTGGCCGCTATTGCAGATTTCAACAACTGCATTCCGAAAGTTTTTATGGGACTGTTGCGGCTCAATTTTCTAAATTTTGTAAAAAATAAGACAAAGAAACCAACCTAAAAAACCATTTCAACTCTTGGGTTTGATTTGGGTCCAAATTCTTCAATAGCAACTCTCTGCTTTTGCGTGGCGACCATGCATCCAAAACGGAGGACATAAAAACGGGTTTCCACTGTTCTACAAATCTCCAGGTTAAAGCGGCATCTGGCACCGTAAACCCCTTTTTATCGACACGCCAAAGCACATCTAAAGGCACCACATCAGACAACACATCTCGCAGCATGCCTTTTGTAAAACCATTTTCTATTTTCTTCTTCAATGGCAATTTCAAAAACGAAGCTAGTGCCCTATCGTCGGCAAAAGGATTCCTGCTTTCCAAACTATTTGCCATTCCATTTCTGTCTTCCCATTGCAACATTTGCCAAAGTTTTTTGCCAAAATAATCTTCCTTCATTTTTTCATCTGCCCCCATTTTAGACAAACTCCAAGCGTAGGATGGGTGCCCCAATAAATCCGGGTGAATGAGGCCTTGAAACTTTTTAACAAATTGTTTTTGTCTCAAAAATTGAGGTGCTTTGGAAATCAAGTTTAATTGAAGCCAACCTCTTTTTATTTCATCCATAGAAATGGGCCAATTTGCAGCATTTGTATTCAATAGCGATTTGATTTTCCACCAATCGCGTTGCAAATAATCTGGGTAACCTCCAAATATTTCATCTGCACCTTGCCCGTTAAACAAAACAGTAACTCCATTTTCTTTGGCCAATTTGCATAAATTAAAATGGGCAATGTTATTCCAAGCCACTGCCGGCATATCCACATGTTCTATTAAATTTTGCAACGACGAAATGGGTGCATCTTCAATATCCTGTGAAATCCATTCGCCATGGTTAAAATCTGCCACACTTTTTTGCCAATGTCTTTCGTCCGAATTGGAATCTTTGGAGGTAATGGAAAATAATTTTAGTGACGCTTGATTTCCCAATTTTTTCCGAGCCAATCCGATAATTGCAGCACTGTCCAGTCCACCACTCACCGCGAACCCCAAAGGCACATCCGCTATCAATCGCCGATCCATACTGCGTTCCAATTTCTCGCGTAAACCGATGGGGGTTTCTGGCATTTTATCTAGGTTCCAATCCGCAGCTACATAACCCTCTTCTTTGGTGATGTGTCCAACAGCACCAGCCTTGTGCTCCCTAATTCCAGAAAACATAGTTGTATTTTCTGCATCTCCCAAAATCCCTTCAGCCAATAAATGGAAAATAGAAATTGGATTCACACTATTATACCCAGTAACTTCTCTCAATGCACGTGTATCGCTGCAAAAAAATCGATTTGAGTTTTGGGCTGCAAAAAACAGCGGTTTTACTCCGGTGGTATCTCTAAACACCGTATATTTATTGAATTCAGCATCATAAATTATTCCGGCAAAAAAACCATCCAACAATTCCAAACTTTTTTCTCCTTTTTGTTCCCATAAATTCAACAAGGTTTCCGTATCGGTTCCTGTTTTTGACGGGAAATTATAAGCAGCATTTAACGCTTTAAAATTAAATATTTCTCCATTAAAACAAATCCAAAAACGGCCTGTAGTGCTCTGCATAGGTTGGTGACCAGCAGCGCCTAAACCCACAATAGACAAGCGCCGGTGCACAAACGCGGCTATAAATTCGCCACTTGCGGTTTCAACATTTGGCAAATCAATGTCAGGGTGAGAATGCGAATCAACAAACATTTCTGCATCTCCATTATGGCGGAAGAACACATAGCCCGCATCGTCTGGACCGCGATGTTCCATGCGGTTAGAGAATGTTTTACACGAAGCAATCAACGCGCTGGCATCTGCCGGTTTGGATAACAATATGGCCGCAATTCCGCACATTTTACTTCAGAATTTTTTGATATATTTTTTGGTAAGCAAGCACAACTTTATCCGTTGAAAATTGAATACGAGCCGCCGTTGCTATAACTTCTTTTTTATAGGTATATTTAGAAACCATTTGCTCCATAGCAAGTTTTAGGGATAGCAAATCATTTGCATCTACCAAAATTCCATTTTCTGGATTGACAAAAGCTTCTGGCCCCCCACTTTGGCTTACAATTGCCGGGACGCCCAAACATAGAGCTTCTGCCACAGTGAGACCAAAGGTTTCGAAAACGCTGTAACTAATAATGGCGTTGCTGCTTGCCAACAAATCGGCGTACGCTTCTCTGTCCATGCCTGGTTCAATTTGCACAACACCGTCCATATTCAACGTAGCATTTAACTTTAAAAAATGATTGTATGCTATTTTTGGTACAACTAAAACCAATTCAATGTGCGGATTTTTTTCGTAAATTTCTGTAAAAGTGTGGATGATTTTATCGGTTTGCTTTTGGCGCAATTCCATATTCGAGATGTGAATAAAACGAAATTTACCAGAATTTATTTTTAATTCCAGTGGATGTGTAAAAAATATCGGATGCAAAGGATTGGGAATTGCTTCCACATTTTTTCCAGTCAACAATTTCAAGGCATCGGCCAAAGATTCGGAAACTGCAGTAACTTGATTTGCTTTTTGCAATATTGTTTTGGACGCCCATTTTTTCCATCCTTTCAACGCGCCGTCTAGTTTTAAATATCCCGTATAGTGCTCCGTAACAATATAAGGTGTTTTGTATTTTCTGTTTAAAAACCAAGCAGCCAAACCCATTTTCCAGGCCACTTGTACATGCATTAAATCTACCTTAAAACCTTGACTTTGAATCAAATCAAAAGCCTCATTTAAGGCTTTGAACCAGGTTCTTTGTTTCCATATAAAATTCCCGCGCAATGGCAGATAAACAATGGTTTCAGTGAATGTTTCTGAGATTTTATTCTGTTGGATTTCAATTTCCTTAATAGACTGATTAAATTCCAGATAAAGAACCTGTGCATGGCAAACTTCACGCATTAACTCTGCCAATTCTTGGTTAAAAATACCATTCAATGGATTTTGCCGCGAAGGGTACCAACTGGGTAAAAATAGTATGTTTGGGAATGTTGTCAAATGCCGCCGCAATTTAGATACATCGCAGGTTTAATAAAAATTGAAAAAATTTGGAAACAGATGCATCCGTTTTGTATATTTGCACCTTCAAATGGCGGTTGTAGCTCAGTTGGTTAGAGCATCGGTTTGTGGTACCGAGGGTCGCCGGTTCGAGCCCGGTCAGTCGCCCCAAGTTTAAAACTATGAAAAATATGTACCACATTTTTACAGCGGCCACGATAGCCGCTGTTTTGTTTTCTTGCGGAGGAAACACCACCGTTACAGACAACGTTGATTCAGCCAAAAACCACACTGAAAGCCAGGACCACCCTGCAATGGCTATGGATACTGCCATCATAACAGAAGGACAATCTGTACTTTTTGAAAGCGGGTTGAAAGACGGCGAAACCGTTAAAAGCGCCTTGGTAGTGCATTTCGGCGTAAAAGGCATGAAAGTAATGCCATTAGATAGCGGCGTGAAAGCAAACGCTGGTCATTTTCATCTTATCATTGACACTTTGGGCTTCATTCCAGCCGGCACTATGGTTCCTATGGGCAGCCCAAAAGTTACCCATTATGGAAAAGGCCAAACAGAATCCAAACCTTTGGATCTAAAACCGGGCAAACATACATTGACTTTGCAATTTGCAGACGGGATGCATACGAGTTACGGTGTTCGCATGAGCAAAACCATTGAGGTGGTGGTTAAATAAAAAGGCATAAGCCGTTTTGTACCTTTTGGCATTCCAAATGTTCTGATTTACTTCAATTACGGACAGATGCCCTCAAGGTGAAAAAACACCTCAATCCTTCGCACCCAAACCAATATAAGTCAAAAACTCATTCTTGGTTGCTACGTCATTGAATTTACCCCCATAACTGCTGGTAACTGTAGAAGCACATATATCTTTAATCCCCCTAGAGGCTACGCACATATGCTTTGCATCGAGCACCACTGCAATGTCTTCGGTGTTTAAAACAGCTTTTAATTCATTGGCAATCTGAACGGTCATGCGTTCTTGAACTTGTGGGCGCTTTGCAAAATAATCTACAATGCGGTTTAACTTAGAAAGTCCTATTACCTTACCGCTGCTGATGTATGCCAAATGCGCTTTTCCATAAATAGGCACAAAATGGTGCTCGCAAGTGCTGTAGAATTGGATGTCCTTTTCAACCAGCATTTCATTGTATTTGTAGTTGTTCTCAAACAAAGTCGGTTCTGGACGGTTTGCAGGATTTAAACCCTTAAACTGCTCCTTCACAAACATTTTAGCAACCCGAGTGGGCGTCCCTTTCAAACTTTCATCGTGCAAATCCAAACCCAAGACATGCATGATTTCCTTAAAATGCTTGGCTATCAATTCTATCTTTAATTCTTCATCCATGGCAAAAGCATCTGCCCGCAATGGTGTATTTATACCACTGCCGAAATGCTCATCTCCTAGTAATTCTAAATGCTTTATGATATCCTTATCCATTGTATTCTATATAGTTTCGTGGTGTTTCGTAAAGTCTAATTCCCAATTCCAATTTTGTATCAAATTTAGGCCTAAGAATATTCCAAATTACAATGGCAATATTCTCCGCCGTGGGATTTAAGTTTTTAAATTCTTCAGTATCTAAATTTAGGTTTTTGTGGTCAAATCTCTCCATCACTTCTTTATCTACAAGGTCTTTTACCCATTTCAAATCAATCACATACCCTGTAACTTCATCTGGCACGCCTGTGAGTTTTACATGCAATTCGTAATTGTGCCCGTGGAACGATGGATTGTTGCACAACCCAAATATTTCACGGTTTTTTTCATCAGACCAAGCTGGAACATGCAATCGATGTGCCGCATTGAAATGTGCTGTTCTAAAAACCGATACTTTTCCTGCCATTTTGTATTTGTTGATGCAAAATTAATCCCAAACTGTTTGGAATGGAACCCAAAGTGTTAAATGTTTAGACACAAAAGATAAACAAAAAACCTCAAAGGCTTGTTGCATTTGTTGTTACGACAAATTATTTATTTTCAGTGGGTTATGAGAATTAAGGAATATGCTGCGGAAATGGCAGTTACTTTTATAGATTGGGTGTTCTTTCTGCCAAAAATTGACGATAGTATTACTTTCAAATGGGCAAAAATGAAACATCCTTGCATATTAATCCATTAATTTGCATTTCCTGCATGAAAACAAAAGCGTTTGTACTTCTATCCTTTATGGCAATGACAGTTGCTTTAGCTGCTCAACCCCTACTGGAGGATCTGGCCATTGGCCTGAATGGTCGCACGGAACAAAACATTTACCGGTATTACAATTCCAAAGGCATTGGCAACTTTAATACTTTGCGGGTGAGCAATGGCTATTCCGCCGGCATAACTGTGCATAGTTCTATCAATTATCTGTTTAGTGCAGGATTAGGCTTGTCGCTTGGAGAAGCCAGCTACAATCCAGACCTAGAACGCAATGGCAGTATACTTTGGAGCAACCGTATGTTGCTGTGGCAATTTGATTTTTGGGGTGAATTAAAACTTTCCCAAAATGAAAAAAGCCACCCCATCCTCATTCTTGGCGCGCAAGGCATGTTTATAGAACACAAACGCGAACTTTTTTCAAAACCTGGCGATGCGGATGCATATGCTTGGCCACAACAAAGGCTAATGCCCAAAATAGGATTGGGTTTTTACCATGAATTGGGTCGAAAATGGCAAATGACGCCCAGCTTTGGGATTCGAATAGCACCAAAAAACACGGTTGGGTACGATTACGGTGTAAGTCAGTTTTTTGCAGGGATCAATTTTGCCTACAAAATTAAAACTTGGTGAAAAACTCTTGCATTTCTGTGGGAAAGTAGTGGCATAGCATTCTTTAGATTTGCAGCTAAATGAAATTCTTTATAGATACAGCCAACCTAGACCAAATTAAAGAAGCCAACGAACTGGGAATCCTAGATGGGGTTACCACCAACCCTAGCCTTATGGCCAAGGAAGGCATCATTGGTCAAGACAATATTCTTAAGCATTACGTAAGCATTTGCAACATTGTAGATGGCCATGTAAGCGCAGAAGTGATAGCTACCGATTTAAAAGGCATTATTTCCGAAGGCGAACACCTTGCAGGACTGCATGAAAACATAGTGGTAAAAGTGCCCATGATCAAAGACGGCATCAAAGCCATTTCCTATTTCACCAACAAAGGCATTCGCACCAATTGCACCTTAATTTTCAGCGCTGGCCAAGCCATACTTGCAGCCAAAGCAGGTGCCACTTACCTATCCCCTTTCATTGGTCGTATCGACGACAGCAGTTGGGACGGGATGGAATTGATCAAACAAATTGCCGAAATCTATGCCATGCAAGATTACGAAACCGAAATTTTGGCGGCCAGCGTGCGCAACTCACTGCACATAGTAAAATGCGCGCAGTACGGAGCCAATGTAGTAACTTGCCCGCTTAGTGCCATCATGGGCTTGTTCAAACACCCACTCACAGACCTAGGACTAGAACAATTCCTAGCCGACCATAAAAAAGCCAACGGGTAATCAACCGCAAAACACAAATAAAAGTCCTGGAAGAAATTTCGGGACTTTTTTTTTTGTATTTAGAAAGTAAAATCTTAAATTATGTTAGTAGTATAAAACAAAATAGCCGTTGATTCGTTTGTAATCTCAAGTACAAATGTGTTTTCGACGCTTTGTTTTTTGTATACATTTACCTCAAAATTTAAATAATTTTTTTGAATATTACCAAAATTTATAACGAAAAAGTATTTTACTTAAATTACTTCCTAATTCCAGAGTGACAAACCTGCGACTTACAGTAATTCTATTTTGACTATCTTTGTATTGAATCAAAAAAATGAAACAAAGATTCTACATTGACACTTCCGTTGTTGGCGGTTACTTTGATGTAGAGTTTAAGGAGGCTACAATTCTGTAAATATGCGCCTTGGTTATTCAATCATCGAAATTAGAAGCCCTAAAGACCCTATAAATTATGGAAACAAATAAAATGAAAATTTCAACCCTGCTCCTATAGTTATTCAAATTCGGGTTGTGCCATTGACAAACATCTGATTCTATAAAAGTTAATGCGCAGTGAGACACTATACAAAATGATCATTATTTACCCACAAATGAATACAAAAAAATGGACTACCCAAATATCCATTTACAATTGAAAACGCATGAAAGGATATTAAAAATGATTCAATGAAAATTGTTATTCATGGCGGGTTTGGAGGATTTGGAAACATTGACCGCATTCGAAGCGAAAAATTTCAGAAAAACACAATGTAACGTTTGAATATTTGGGGTGCTTGCGGTTTTGGGATATGAAAACGGTGGATACCTATGGATTCAATGGTACAATTTTCGACCATATAAAAAGAACATATGGCCAAGTTATATTGAAAGAATATAAAGCAATTTAACCTTATATTTGGAGACCTTAAAATGAAACCATAAAAAAGTATTTTACACACTTAATGGGATACTGTCATTAATGCTACCTAATTTAAAAACCTTCTATGTACATAGATAAATCTGCCATTCTAAAAAACATTTGCTATACTGAATTGGTTTATGCGAGAATAAATACAAAACTGAAAACTCAACTTTCAAAATCTGAAATTGAAAATCGAATTTATACATTCATTACAGAAACAGCAGTATCCAATTTTGAACGAATTGGGAAAAATATTTATGTTACAAACCGCGAAAACCAGATCAGAATTACCATCAACGCCAATAATTATAGGATTATTACGGTTGATAAAATATGGGAGATTTAAATACAGTTGTGATAAACAAGAAAAATGAAGTTTGCCTTTTTAAGATTATCAACAAAATATACTTATATTGCAGTGATTCAATACAAAGTGATTTTATTTTAGCTAGAGGCATATAAGTGTTTGAGTTAACATCAAAACGGGATTTACAGAAACCAGCAAGTTTCAATGCGCACAAACCCTTGCTCTAAGAAACCAATATCTGTGAATGCTGTAAATTTCATCTGTTTTGATGTAAAGTATATTTTCCGAAAAGTTTGTAGTTTTGATTGTTGAAATAAATCTCCCAAAACATAGGACGGTATTTCATCGCGCAAAGCGCGTTTTAATGAATCCATTGGACTTAAAATTTGGCATGTTAAAAAAAATTAGACTATTAAAAAATGGCCAATGGAGAAAAATCGGATGCGCTTATTAACTATAAAAAAGAGCTCGCTTTTCAAAACGAAGAAAAAGGAAAGCGAGCCGCAGATTTTATCATAGCCAACAAAGAACTTGCTTTTCAAATCAAGGAAAAAAGCAAACGCACCAAAGAACTTCTCTTTGCAAACAAAGCGCTTGTTTTTCAAAACCAGGAAATGATAAAAAAATCTAAAGAGTTGGTCAATTCCACCAAAGTAGTGGATGCCTTGGAAAAGCGGGTGAAAGAACGCACCAAAGATTTAGAATCATTTTCATATTCCGTGTCGCATGATTTGCGCACACCCCTTCGTGCCATCAACGGATATGCAAAAATGCTGGAAGAAGATTATGGTACTTTGCTTGATGCCGAAGGAAATAGATTGCTAGGTGAAGTGAGAAGTAATGCAAAAAAAATGGGTGTATTGATCGATGACCTGCTTACATTTTCTAGATTGGGTAGCAAAGGGATTACAAAGTTGCTTGTGGATATAAACAAGTTGACTGAAACTGTGCTTTCGGAAATAAATCAAAGTATGACACATCATGCCAAAATAAAATTTAGCTACCTGCTTCCAGTAGTGGCCGACTATAATTTATTGAAGCATGTATTTACCAACCTTCTTTCCAATGCCATTAAATATTCTTCTAAAAAAGAAAACCCACTGATAGAAATAAAATCGGAGCAAAAAAACGGGGAACTTATATATTCTATTAGCGATAATGGCGTAGGCTTCGATATGCACTATGTAGATAAATTATTTGGGGTATTTCAGCGGCTTCATGCTGAGGAAGAATTTTCTGGCACGGGGGTTGGACTAGCCATCGTGCAACGCATTATTCAAAACCACGATGGAAAAGTATGGGCCGAAGGTAAAGAAGGCCAAGGCGCAACTTTTTATTTTAGCTTACCCGATACGGCTAATAATAAATAATTAATATATTTGCAATCATGCAAAACAACACGGTCGAAATCCTGCTTATAGAAGACAACATGAATGATGCAGAGCTTACTATTCGTGCCTTTCGCAAAAGCAAAATCAACAACAATCTAATTCATCTTAAAAACGGAGTAGAAGCCCTGGAATTCCTTTTTGGAACAGGAAAGTATAAAGGGAGGGATATAAGCCATAAACCAAAATTAATACTGCTCGATTTAAAAATGCCTAAAGTGGACGGGCTAGAAGTGTTGAGGCAGATTAAGGCAAACGACCTCACAAAAGCAATCCCTGTGGTAATACTCACCTCTTCTAAAGAGCATCCGGATATTGAACGGGCCTATGCTCTTGGTGCCAATAGCTACATTGTAAAGCCGGTTGAGTTTGATGAATTTACGAAAGCCGTTGCTGACCTTGGTTTTTATTGGTTGCTGGTGAACCAACCTCATGTTTAAACAAAAATGATGACAAATTGAAAACTGAATTAAAAATACTACATCTCGAAGATACACCTACTGATGCTGAATTGGTAGAAAGAGAATTGAAAAAAGGAAAAATTCAATGTGAGATATTAGTTGTTGGCAATAAAACAGCCTTTGAAAAGGCGCTAGAAGAATTTAAACCTGACATCATTTTATCCGATCATTCGCTTCCTTCCTTTGATTCATTACAAGCCATAAAAATAATGAAACAAAAAGGAATGAAAATTCCTATTGTATTGGTTACCTCAACTGTATCTGACGAGTATGCAGTAGAAGTAATGAAAGCAGGAGCTGATGATTATATCCTCAAAGACCGCTTGCCTCGTCTACCACAGGCTGTGATGAATGCAATGGAGAAAAACAAGGCCGTACTTGAACTTCAATTGGCTCAGGAAAAAATAGTTTATACCAACCGTTTGTATTCTTTCATTAGCCATGTTAATCAAACCATTGTTCATGTTACAGATGAACAGCAGGTTTTTAAAGAAGTGTGCAGTATAGCCATTGAATTTGGAAAATTTAAAGCCGCATGGATAGGGATAATCGATATGGTAAATCAAAAAATAAATCTGGAGGAAGGTAATGGAATACTGCCAGAATACTTAGCGAAATTTAAAAACGTTTCATACCAAGATCATGGACCTCAATATCATGTTTTACAAACCAACTCTTACTATATCTGCAATAATATTCAAAAAGATTTAGAATTAAAAGACTGGAAATTATTTGCAGCAGAAAATGGATTTAATGCGCTACTGGTTTTACCCATCAGAAAATCGGGGAACATCATTGGTACTTTTAATTTATATGCGGCAGAAATAAATTTTTTTAATGCAGCAGAAATTGCATTGCTTACAGAAGCAGCGGATGATATTTCATTTGCATTAGACGTTTTTGAAAAGGATAAGTTAAGAGCAACTGCAGAATCGAACCTGCAAACTATTTTTGAAAACACTTCCGAAGGATTTATCCTCTTTGATACTAATAGAATTGTAAAGTCTTTCAATACAAAGTTTGCTCAAACTATTTTATTGAATACAGAACAGAAAATAAAAATTGGCGGCCACCTTTATGACTATATTCACCCCTCTCGAAAAGAAGGTTACGAAAGTAATATTTCAAAAGTGCTGGCAGGTGAAAACATACAATACAACCGCTTTTTTGAGAGAAAAAATGGCGATATAAAATGGTTTAGCTTTACCATTAACCCTGCATATAATAAGGCAGGGGTAATTGAAGGATTTTGCATTAAATCTGCCGATATAACCGAAGCAAAACAAGCAGAAGAAGCCTTGCAGAAATCTGAATCAAACCTGCAAACCATTTTTGAAAATACTTCCGAAGGATTTATCCTTACTGATTTGAATGGCATTATTAAGGTGTTTAATCAAAACGCAAACAACAATACCCTCTTAAATTCTGGCCAAGAAATTACGATAGGAAGCAATATTTTTGACTATATACAACCATCAAGAAAAGAAAATTATAAACTCAGTGTTTCAAAAGTATTGTTGGGTGAAACTATCAAATATGACCACTACTATGAGAGAAAAAATGGTGAAATAAAGTGGTTTAATTTTGCAATCACTCCAGCCCACAATGCAGGCAATATAACTGGGGTTTGTATTACATCTGCTGATATTACCGAGCAAAAGAATGCAGAACAACTATTACGCGAAAGCGAATCATTTAATAAGGGAGTGCTTTCATCCCTCAGTTCTCATATAGCTGTAATTGATGATATAGGAAATATTATAGCGGTAAACAAAGTCTGGGATGACTTTGCCAAAGCCAATGGTGTTAACTCATTGCAAGAAGTATCTGTAGGAAGCAACTATATTGAAGTGTGCCAAAGAGCAATGGCTTCGGGTGATAGTATAGCAGGGCAAACATTAGCCGGTATTCAATCAGTTTTTAAAGAGGAAAAGAAAAATTTTGAAATGGAATACCCCTGTCATTCTCCTGAACAGCAGCGATGGTTTATACTTAGTGTCAAACATTTTGGAAGCGATGCCCACAAAGTTGTTATATCCCATCAGGATATTAGCGAAAGAAAGATTGCTGAAAATAACCTCAGCAATACTTCCGTTGTGTTGCAAAAAACTCTTTCTGATCTTAACAAAATACTGGATTCTTCTTTAGATGTTATTTGTACAATAAATGCCAACGGGGAGTTCACCAAAGTTAGCGCAGCATCCCAACTTGTTTGGGGCTACACGCCTGAGGAGCTTATCAATACTAAATTTATTAATCTTGTATATCATGAGGATGTTGACAAAACCTTAAAGACGGCTGAACAAATTGTAAGCCGTATCCAGGTTCCAACATTTGAAAACAGGTATGTGCACAAAAGCGGAAGAATAGTTCCTATACTATGGTCCATTAACTGGGACGAGAAACTTCAATTGTTGTTTTGCATAGCTAAAGATGTAACGGAGAAAAAAAGATTGGAGAAAGCAGTAGAAACTGAAAGGGATCAGTTCTTTGAGATGTTTTCAAGAGCTCCGTCCGCTATCGGCAGGCTGAAAGGGCCTAACCATGTTTTTGAAATGGTTAATCCGCTTTATTTACAATTAATTGGCAAAAAAGATGTAATAGGAAAAACAGTCGCGGAAATGCTTCCAGAAATAATTGAGCAAGGGTTCATAGGCTTGTTAGACAATGTTTATGCAACCGGTAAATCTTATATTGGCAAAGAAGCATTAATTAAGTTTGATAAAGAAGGAAACGGAGAACTGACTGATGCCTATTTAAATTTTATTTACCAGGCTTATAGAAATGAGGCAGGAAATATAGAAGGCATTTTCTTTTTTGCAAATGACATTACAGAACAAATATTGGCACGGAAAGCAATAGAAAAAAGTGAAAAGTTTTTTAAAGGAGTGATCGAGAGCAGTGCAGACATGATCGCGCTAGTTGACCCTGCCGGAAATACAATTTACGCAAGTCCTGCAGTATCCAAAGTATCTGGATATTCTTTCGAAGAATGTTTAGAAATAAATATAGCTGACATAGTTCACGCTGACGATGCGTTGATAATGCAGGAATTTTTAATAAAGATAATGATGCTTCCTGGAGTGCCTATGGAATCTCCATTAGTACGGTTAAGAAAAAAAGACGGAAGCTATATTTGGGTAGAAGGCACTTTAACAAATTTTTATGAAACGGAAGGTATAAATGCAATTATTGCCAATTTCAGGGATGTTACCGTACGAAAATTAACAGCAGAGGCAAACAAGTTCAAAGCCAATTTATTAAACACTATAGGACAGGCGGCAATAGCAACAGACATTAATGGCGTTGTAAATTATTGGAACAAAGCAGCAGAAAATATATATGGGTGGACAAAAGACGAAGCCTTAGGGAAAAACATAATGGATCTAACAACCTCTGAGACCTCCAATGAACAGGCTATTCAGATTATGGAAGAGCTAAAAAAAGGGCAAACATGGGCAGGAGAATTTAAAGTACGGAAAAAGGATGGAACTAATTTTCCTGTGCATATTACCAATTCTCCCATTCATGATGAAAATAATATACTATCAGGCATCATTGGAATTTCGACTGATATTACCGAAAAGAAGAAATTGGAAGACCTTTTAGAAAAAACCAACAGGCTTGCAGCTATTGGCAGTTGGGAAATTGACGTAGTAAAAGGAACCGTTTTTTGGTCGGACATTACAAAGGAAATACGGGAAGCGGACAAAGATTATGTACCACTTTTGGAGGTAGGAATAAGTCAATTTAAAGAAGGTATTGATAAAGAAACCATTAATCAAAGATTACAAGAATGTATAGAACATGGCACGCCATGGGATGAAGAATTGCAGATAATCACTTTTAAAGGAAATCACAAATGGATACGCACCATTGGTGAAGGAACATTTTTAAACGGAAAATGTATAAGGATGCATGGAAGTTTTCAGGATATTAGCGTTCGCAAACAAGTGGAACAATCGCTTCGACAATCAAAATCTAACCTGCAAGCCATTCTAGAAAACACAGACGCGACCATATACTCCCTGGACAGGGAGTTCAGGTATATTGCCTTCAACGCATCTTTATATGACAACTTGAAAAAACTTTACGGTTTAGACATTAAAATTGGCGACCACGTGTTTAATTTTCTCGAAAAATTAGAACCTGAAGAAGCAATAGGCTGGGAAGAAATATATTCAAAAGCTTTCAAAGGAAAAACAATTAAATTTGAAAAGGAATTTTATATTGGCGAATTTCAAAATTATTCCAGCTTCTCCATTTACCCAATATGGGAAAATGAAACCATCATAGGACTTTCTTGCTTTATCAATAATATCACCGAACAAAAATTGGAGCAAAAGCAAAAAGACAAAATGAGTGCCGATATCCTTCAGAAAAACCGTGACCTGGAACAATTCACTTTCATTATTTCTCACAATCTTCGCGCCCCTACAGCCAACATTATTGGATATGCAGAAATTTTACAGGATAAAACACTCACACAGGAGGAGGAAAAAGAACTTTTGCAAGGACTTTCAAAATCAGCAACAGCATTGGATAGCGTCATTAAAGACATCAACGGAATCCTGCAGGTAAAGCGAGAAATTAACGATAAAAAAGAAGTTATACTCTTTTCAACACTGGTAAGCGATATTAAAACAAGCATAAGCAACCTCATTGAAAAACATCATGTGGTCATTCTATCTGACTTTTCCGAAGTAGATGAAATTTATTCTCTAAAAATATACATTTACAGCATTTTTTACAACCTGATTATCAATAGTATTAAATATCGAAAACCAAATGATGCACCGTGCATTGAAATCAAAAGCAAATTACAAGAAGGAAAAATAATGCTTACATTTAAAGACAACGGCTTAGGCATTGACTTGAAAACCAAAGGAAATAAAATCTTTGGGCTTTATGCTCGTTTTCATTCACACGTGGACGGCAAAGGCATGGGCCTATACATGGTGAAAACACAAATAGAATCGCTGGGAGGAAAAATAACCATCGACAGCGAACCGGATAAAGGCACCCAATTTACCATTATATTTGAAAATAAAATCTAAAAACATATGACACATATAACAAAACCTTTCTTCCTCATGGACGATGACCCGCAATACAATTTCATCAACAAGATTCTACTGAAAAGATCCTTTGAGAAAGTACTAATAAACGACTTTACATCGCCTGAAGAAGGATTGGCGTTTATAAAATCTCAATTCATCAATAATCCCACCGATGAAAAAACCACACTTTTTCTAGATATAAACATGCCAACCATGTCTGGCTGGGAGTTCTTGGAAGCGTTTGAGCAATTCGACGCATCCATTAAAGATCAATATAACATTTACATTCTCTCCTCCTCTATAAACCTTAGCGATATCGACCGCGCAAAAGCACATCCACTCGTTTTAGATTTTTTAGAAAAACCACTCTACAAAGAAACCTTGCTCAAAATATTTGATTGAAATAAATTTGTTTGTTGCCTTTTTTTTATCCATATCGCCTCCACAATATCGCCAAGTCCTATATAGGAAAATTACAAATGCAAAATCCCTATAAACCGCAATCCAAAACCTTTTCCCAAAACTGTCGTATTAATTAAAAATAAAAGAATTTGACGAGATGCCGCATCCAGAATATTTTACAAAAAACGCACTAAGGTGGCAATGTTGCTTCCAAAGGATGGGACAATTTGTACCCTTTCCTTAATACCAAAACTGTAGGTAGCAAACGGAGGTTAAATTGCCTCTATGTGCAAGGTCTTTTGTGCATCCAACTTTCGCTAACATCCAAGAAAGCGGAATCAAGAAAAAGAAAATAACCAAAAGAGGGTCTTGGACATTGCTGACAATTTTAATTATAATACATATTGTTGCAAGTATTCAGATTTGAGTTATGTTTGTTTTTAAATATTTTATTGATAACCAATGATAAATTAACCCAATGAAGAAGCAGAAATTGATATTTATTGCTTTTATTCTTATTCATAATCTTCTAGTTAACGTATGCGAGGCCCAAAATACAGATAGTCTTACAAAAAAGGCTAAAAATGAGAAAATAGAAATTGCAAAATTTGGATATTGGATTGATCTAGCCCTAATTTATGAAAAAAAGGAAATTAAAGGCAGTTGAATTGTAAGGGGTATTTATTTAAATTCTGCAGAAACATATTTGAATTTATATTCTAACAAAACGGACACTGCTCTATTTTATTTGAAACTGGCAGAGAAAGTGCTCAACAAAACTGATTTTTTTGGAAGTTGTCGTATAACCGCAATATATGGTAATTTATACAAGAGAAAGGGCATCTACAAATTGGCAGAAAAGTACTTCAAAAGAGGAATTAAATACTCAGATTCTACAGGTGAAAAAATAAATTTGATAGAAAATCAAAATGGATATAGCAAATTGTTACTGGAAATCAATAGATTGCAGGAAGCAAAAAACATCGCTTGCTATAGCCTAACGATACACCATGAGAATTTCAGCAAAAAATGCACTCTCAGTATTGAAACAACCGATATTCTTCAAAATATTTATAGCCAACCAAAACATTTTGACAGTGCCTATTGTTTTTCGAATTTGCGGGATATTTACAAGGACAGTGTATACAATGAAAATATTTTGAATTCGATTCAAGACATTTCTTTACGAAAGAAAATTGATGCAACTGAAGATGAAATACAAAGAGGATTGAACAAATGACATTCGCGCGTTTATGCAAACGAAATAAAACAAGCAAGCGCTATTGAAATAAACCGATATAAAAACTCTCCCCAAAAGGCCAGTATGTTGTTCTAACAAAGATATTTTACTGGAAACTTTGCATATTGGTACTCATTGTTGTCAAAAATATTAACTTTGGGAAAAATTTCAACAGAACACTTAAACGCAATAAACCCAACATGACAAACGAAAAACTTGCAGTACTGATTGATGCGGACAATGTGCCCTACGCAAATGTGAAAGAAATGTTGGAAGAAATTTCAAAGAACGGGACACCTACCATAAAGCGCATTTATGCCGATTGGACCAAACCAACCCTTTCTGGATGGAAAAACGTGTTGTTGGAAAATGCCATTACACCTATTCAACAATACAGTTATACCACAGGCAAAAACTCGAGTGACAGTGCATTGATCATTGATGCCATGGATATTTTATATTCTGAAAAAGTAAATGGTTTTTGTATTGTATCCAGCGACAGTGACTTTACGCGACTAGCCACAAGACTGAGAGAGGCTGGCATGACCGTTATTGGATTTGGAGAAAAGAAAACACCAAAACCTTTTATTTCGGCATGCGACAAATTTATTTATTTGGAAATTTTAAAAATCACCTTACTCGAAAACACGGCATCGAAGCCCACTGCAAAAGCTAAGCAAAACGCAGAACCCCTGAGCAAAATAGATTCTGAAACCATTAAACTTATCATAGAAAGTGTGAATGATTTGGCAGACGAAAGTGGTTGGACCTTTTTGGCAAATCTTGGAAATTTTATTCTTAAGAAGAAACCAGATTTTGACCCAAGAAATTATGGTTTCCCCAAGCTCTTGCCTTTGATAAAAAGTATCGATAAGTTTATCATAGATGAAAGAGATGCTGGAGTAAATAATATTAGGCATATTTATTTAAAATTAAAATAACAAAAACATGTTTCCGCTTCGCAAATTCTATTTATTCAAAAAACACTTTATCATTTTTAAAAATGCCAATTGTTCGCATAGGCATACTGTATATTCCGATTTTCTGCGGACATTGGCAATTGCCAAAATTTAGGCCTCTGAGATACACATTTCAATCACTCGCCCCAACTTTCCGCAGTTAGGAAGAGACAAATGCGGACTGAAAGGGTTATTTAAAATATACATTACAAGACAAATAGCATACACAATACCAAAAAAACCAAGATTTATGTAACTTGTTTCCAAATTTATGTAACAAGCATGTTTATGAATGCAAGCATCTTTGTGTATAAATGTGAATTCAACAGAACAGTGCTAGGGTATGAGAACAATGGCATTTATAGAGTTTTTGCATACAATTGGACCTATTAAAAATGAAGTTGACACAATGAAATCGAACATTACAATATATCAATGTTACATAATTTGTATGCGAGAGAATTGGATTGTGTCTTTTGAATTAAACTGCTCAAATTGAGGAAATAAAATAGATGTTTATCAAAATAAATCAACGAATATAAATAGAATTTCTTTGAAATGGATTATAAAGATTATTATAGAATTTTAGGCATTGAAAAAACTGCGACAGCGGCGGAAATTAAAAAAGCCTATCGCAAATTGGCCATTAAATATCACCCAGATAAAAATCAAAATAACAAATCTTTTGAAGAAAAATTTAAGGAAGTAAATGAAGCCAACGAAGTTCTAAGTGACATAGAGAAAAGAAATAAATATGATACTCTAGGTGAACATTGGAATGATCCGCAGCCAACAGGACCCAAGAATCAGAAGTGGGGAAACAATAGCAATGGGGGAAACTATAGGTATGCAGAAACAGACCCTTCAGGTGACAACAATTTCTCTGATTTTTTCGAAAATATTTTTGGAAATAGACATGGTGCAGGTCGGCCAGGACAACAAAGGCCAACCAAAGGTCAAGATTTCAATGCAGAATTGACTGTTTCACTCGAAGAAGCCTATTCAGGCGCAACGAGACAACTTCAATTGGAGACCCAGAAGCTAGAGATAAAAATAAAACCGGGTGTAAAAAACGGACAAGTACTGAGGTTAAAAGGAAAAGGTGCTTATGGCCAAAATGGCGGACCGAATGGGGATATTTACATAACAATGCATGTTGCCAACCATGCACTTTACCGCAGAAAAGAGAATGACTTGTACTGCGAAATCCCTGTGGAATTATACACTGCCATGCTAGGAGGGCAAACGGTGATACAAACTTTGCGTGGAGGAATAAAGATGCATATTGCCGCTGAAACGGCCAATAGAAAAGTGCTAAGGTTGAAAGGAATGGGTATGCCAAAATATGGAAAAGAAAACGAGTTTGGAGATCTATACGCTACGGTAGTTATAGTGTTACCTATCCATCTAACAGACAAAGAAACAGAATTATTTAAAGAATTATCTAACCTAAAAAACCCCACAAATGCTAAAGTTGCTTGACCACATGGACACCGTTTTGGCAGAACGCCAGAGCCGCCATCGCTTTTTTGAACCTCGCCTACCCTACTTTTTAAATGATACACTGGAAAAACTTAGTATAGAAGATGCCGATGAAATAGAAACAGCATTGAATAGAACTTTTGAGGCATGTCGGATTTTAAAAATACCCCTTAGCCATAATTTTAAAAGGGTTTATAGGTATGACGATGCATATATAATGGAGGATTATAAAATATCGGCATTGGCGCATTATTTATTCATTATAAATTGCAACCCTACCAATGAAAAGGTGGCCCGCGCGCAACTCTATTTTGTCATGCATAAATCGGCCCATTCATGACATTCCAAATAAATTAGAATCATTGCCTTTTAAATTTCCCATAGTTAAATTTTAAAACAAATACTTCACTCAAACGCCCGCCATAAAATATAAAATTAAAATTTTATACTTACACCGATGAACCTATATACCTTAAGGCTAATTTTTGAAAAAAATCCAGGATTGTTAAACATACTTTTAACGGGTGTAATGTTGCCCCTTGGCATTTTATGGGTAACGAACAACCACAATAGAAAACAAAAAGAAACAGAGAAAGCACTTGAAAATAAATTCATATCCAAAATCAACTTAAGAAAACAAGAAAAAATTGTATTTGCTTCTATTTCTAAAATTCTATTTGATGTGTAGCAATTGCAGATTTCGCTTTCATTGCCCTCATTAGAAGAAAATTATATAGCCAAAACTGTAAAAAAGTTTGATGAATCTATAGCAAAGTATCATGGTGATATTTCGAACAATTTACTTTACTTATCCTCAACCGCTATAAACCTTGTTTATGCATATTATAAGCAATTGAGTGACCTTAAAATTGAACTCGATCTAATGAATGAAAATAAGGAATGCGATATGGCGGTTGTTTCCATTTTCTATACGTCCCAATTATTGGCCAACACCACAATAGAAATGCAAGAGATATTTAGGGACGAGAGACCAGAAATGAAAGCACAATTTGACAAAACGCAACAAGAAATGATGAATAATATTTGCGGAAAACCACCCACAGAAAAAATGAAACAAAAATACAAGCTATTTAAACAATCCCATAATGTAAATTAATTTATCTTACATAAAAATGTGCGAAAGATGTAATATTTATAATCCATTGTGTAATATTTGAATTAAGTATTTTAGGCACTTTTGTACAGTAAGTGCAACGTAGCGTATTAAAAACATACAGCAAAAAATGAAAACAATCCATCAAATAGAAATCGATTTTTCTGGATATTCGGCCTACCCAAAGCCAGAAGACGTTAACAAACAAGGCAACGAGGAAAAAGACACCAATCCAGAAGCTCAGCTAAAGATGAAAACGGCCAATGAATTGGCTGAAACACAACACATCTTCAATTCCGACACAGACTTCTCCGGTAAGGATTTAGAAGTACCTGGCGCAGAATTGGATAACCCTTTGGAAGACATACAGAGTGAGGACGAAGAAAACTACAATTCGAGCCTATTGCAAGATGTCCGTTCTAATTTGGACGCAAACCAAACAAAGTGAAATAGCATCAAAATATAAACAACAAAATATTTAAACTAAAACCCAATGACAACTACAATTAAAGAAAGGCCTTATAAAGAAAATGTAACCACTCAATGGGTAATTGACCCTTTGTTAAGTGAAATTGCGTTTAAAGTTCCGTATTCAATGACTAAAATATTGAAAGGTAGATTTAATGAATTTGGGGCGACCCTATGCACTGAAGGGAAAAATTACATGTCATTTGAAATTGATTTTTGGTTAAATACAAACTCCATAAATACCCGAGATAAAACACGCGATAGCCATTTAAAGGGCGCCGATTTTTTTGACATTGAAAAGTACAAACAGATTACCTTTAGTGGCACAAGCTATGAGGCCAAAAATACAGAAGGTCATTACATTTTAACCGGAGATCTTATGATAAAAGGAATTATAAAGCAAATAAAAATGGATGTTTTTTTTGGCGGAAAAATGACAGACGCCTGGGGAAACCAAAGAGCGAGTTACACGGTTTGCGGAAAAATAAACCGGAAAGATTGGGGTCTAAAATGGAATAAACTATTAGACAATGGCGGGGTTATGGTGAGCAATGAAGTAAGCTTTAATTGCGAAATTCAATGGATAACGGACACTGAAAGTTAATATTTTTTAGCATTTTTACAAAAATAAATTATGGTAGATACACATTTTTACGAGGTGAATTTAAAATGGGATTCCCTTACAAAAGGCACATTAAGTTCACCCGCAACACCTTTTAAAATAGAAGTTGCCACACCTGCTGAATTTCCAAACGGAATGAAAGAAAAATGGACCCCTGAACATTTATATATTGCTGCAGTGAATTCCTGCTTAATGTCCACATTTTTATTGGTTGCGGATAACTCTAAATTCAAATTCATCAGTTTCGACAGCAATGCAATAGGTAAAATTGAAAAAGTAGATGGAAAGTTAATGGTCACAGAAATTGTTCTTAAACCCAAATTGGTGATACCCTCGGATCAAAACGAAACAAAAGCAAGGCGTGTATTAGAAATGAGTGAAAAAGCATGTGCCATCGCCAATTCAATTACAACAAAAATAATTTCAGAACCCCTAATTAAAATCAACAAAATAGCATGAAAAAGAAAGAAAGCAAACCCCTCAAAGCTGCATTATTGGAAGCCGTAAACAAAGTGCTTATCGCAAAAAAAATGAATATGACAAATAAATTGAAAAAACGCATTGAGAAATCGGTCAAACGGATTGCAAAAAAAACGAAACATCTAATTCCTGATATTGAAAAAAAACAACCCCATAACAAAATTTGAAATGAAAAACTTAGAAAATAAAGTAGCCATTGTTACCGGTGGAGGATCTGGAATAGGTAGAGCAAGTGCAATATTGCTTGCAAGCGAGGGTGCAAAGGTTGTAGTTGCAGACTTAGATGAGGTTGGAGCCAATGAAACCATAACGCAGATTAAAGCAACAAATGGTGAGGCCATATTTGTTAGAACAGACACTTCTATTCCCAGCGCCCATGAAATACTTGTGGAGCAAACCATAGTAAAATTTGGTGCATTGCATATTGCAGTGAACAACGCGGGTATTGGTGGCCCTGCTTTGCCGGTTGGAGACTATCCAATTTATGGATGGGACAAGGTGATTGGCATTAACTTAAGTGGTGTGTTTTACGGTATGCATTTTCAAATTCCGGCCATGTTAAAATCGGGTGGCGGAAGCATTGTGAACATGGCCTCTATTCTGGGGATAGTTGGAACCAAATATCTATCCGCTTATGTTGCAGCTAAACATGGCGTTATAGGACTTACAAAGACGGCTGCATTGGAATATGCAGATCAAAAAATTAGGGTAAATGCCATTGGGCCTGGATACATTAATACGCCCTTACTCACAAAAACACTGGATGAGGCTACAATACAGGCGTTGGCGGCAATGCATCCCATTGGCAGGTTAGGAACATCTGAAGAAGTAGCCGAATTGGTATTGTGGCTAAGTTGCTACCGATCCTCTTTTGTAACAGGCTCTTACTATACCATAGATGGAGGGTATACTGCGCAATAATTCGACAAAATTAACTTCAAAACTATACGGATCTAATTACAAATAAAACAATGAAAACGGCAGTAGGAATAACAGATAAAAATACGCAAGCGGCAGCCAATGATTTGATGCTTATCCTTGCCGATGAATACGATTTGTCCACAAAAACGCGAAACGCACATTGCAGCATCAATGGAGTTGAATTTTACGAAAAACGCAAATTTTTCGAAACGCAATTTGGTCAATTGGACGGAGTTGTTGATAGCATTGTTGAACGTATTCGATCCTTTGGTCATAGGATACCGTCAAATTTGAAATCATTTTTGAAACATACCCAACTTACGGAAATGACAAGTGAAAAAAATGATGCTTCCGGTTTTATAAAAGAATTGTTAGTCGAGCATGAATCCATTATTCAAAGAATGCGCGAAAAGAACCAGCACTTTGTCATTGACTTAAGGGATGCAAGTACCGGTGATTTTATTGCCAAAATTATAGAAATCCATGAAAAAATGGCGCGGTTTTTACATTCGCAGTTACAAAAATAAATGAAAACCATTCATCACTGACATAAGCCATGAATGGGCTAAACAAGGATGGCTATGTTGATATTTTTAAATACAATATAGCGTTTATTCAGCAAAATAATGAAGAATAAAAACCCTTTCACGATGCGTTTGTTAAAGACAAATGTTTCGGCTTTTAAGAAAATACTAACCTCTACAAATGAAGTATAATTTATGCAATTTTATCAGAAAAATATCATTTAAAAGGCGCACTTGTAAATAATTATGGCATCCATTCCGATAAGATATCAAAAAGTGAAGGAAAAAACACCACCCATTGCCACGCTTCAATCCGTAATTGAGCAATCATCGCATTTAATGGTTTTTTCAGCCTGGGATAGTTATACTGCTGAAAGGGTCAATCATCATTTTTCTGACTTGAACAAACAAAGAAATATGCCCGATTCATGGACAGATGGCTATCGAAAAAAGCGCTTGGCTTTATTTGAAAAACAAAACCCCGAGCAGCATTTTCAGCACGCTGCGCGTCAGTCATATATTGGATTGGATTATGCAACCATTACTGCAGAGATAGAACATGTAGACTCAACTCCAATGGAGGATTTTAACCTGCAAGCACTAGAGGAATTGCTTGCACTAAAAAAACAAGGTTTAAAAAGCACAACAATTTTAGCATTGGGATATAGAGATATAAAAAAAGATAGGTTGGTCAATCTCAAAAAAGTGAGAGAGCCTTTTGTTGAATTTATTACTACAATAAAATAACCCCTGATGTATACATTTTTCATTACGTTTGCAGAATTGGAAAAATCATGAGAAACGCGAACAAACAGAATATCGTAGTTATCGGTGGTGGTTTTGCGGGTATTCAATTTATCAAAACATTAGATGAAAAACGGTTCAATGTTTTGTTGATAGACAAAATAAATCACCATCAATTTCAACCTTTATTTTACCAGGTTGCTACATCCCAACTAGAACCATCCAGTATTTCATTCCCATTGCGCCATATTTTTAAAAATAAAATCAATGTTCAAATTCGTTTGGCAACCGTATTGAGAATTGACAAAGAGAAAAAATCGATTGCTACCAATATTGGAGATTTTGAATACGATTATTTGATCATTGCTATGGGTTGCACTACCAATTTTTTTGGCAATGAAAATATCAAGCAAAACACATTCACCTTAAAATCCACTTATGATGCCATCACCATTCGAAATCACATATTGCAAACATTTGAAAATATCGTTTCCGCGAATGAAGAAGAAAAGCAAAGCTTATTTAACATTGTAATTGTAGGCGCTGGCCCCACGGGTGTTGAGTTATCAGGTGCACTCGCCGAAATAAAAAAAGATGTTTTGCCAAAAGATTACCGGGGATTTGATTTTTCAAATTTAAACATTATGCTTATTGAAGGATCCAAAAACACTTTGGGCAGCATGAGTTCAAATGCACAAGTTGCTTCTAGAAATTATTTAGAAAAAATGGGGGTAAAACTATATACTGAAACTTTTGTAAAAAATTATGATGGCAACATTCTTACTCTCAACACAGGTGAAACCCTAAAAACAAAAACTGTAATTTGGGCGGCAGGTGTTACAGGAAATTCAATTGAAGGTTTTGCACCGGAAACGATTACCCCAAGCAACCGCTTAAAAGTAAACCGCATAAACAGGGTGCTTGAAAACGAAAATATATTTGCCATTGGTGATATTGCCTATATGGAAACACCGCGTTATCCAAAAGGCCATCCCCAATTAGCCAATGTTGCCATCCATCAGGCAAAATTATTGGCAAAAAATTTAAAACGTTCGCTACAAAACAAACCCACCAAAAACTTTGAGTATAAGGATCTGGGCTCTATGGCAACCATAGGCAGAAATAAGGCAGTTGTTGATTTAACATTCATCCATTTCAAAGGCTACTTAGCTTGGCTGGTTTGGATTTTTGTTCATCTTATGCTCATTCTAAGCGTTAAAAATAAACTAATCATATTCATCAACTGGGCTTGGGCTTACATCACCAAAAACACCTCGCTTGGCCTCATTCTATCCAACCCAAATAAGTCAAAAAAATAAGGCCACTGAATCTTCGCGCGTGCCCCCTCAATACTGCTCTTTTTCGCTTGGAAAACTGCGGCTTTTTACATCGGTTATATAGCGTTGTGTAGCGTCGGTTATGGATGCATACATGTCGGCATATTTGCGCAAAAATCGCGGGTTAAATTCATTGTTAATGCCCAGCATATCATGACTTACCAGCACCTGCCCATCTACATGCATACCTGCACCAATACCAATCACTGGAATGGAAAGGTTCTCAGCCACCTTTTTTGCTAGTTCTGAGGGTATTTTTTCTAGAACCAAAGCAAAACAACCTGCATCTTCCAGCAATTTGCTGTCACATAGTAGTTTATCCGCTTCAAAATTCTCGGTCGCACGTACCGCATAGGTTCCAAATTTATAGATGCTCTGTGGGGTTAACCCTAAGTGTCCCATCACAGGGACTCCGGCAGTGAGAATGCGCTTTACACTTTCTAAAATCTCCTCTCCACCTTCCATTTTAATGGCATGTGCTCCACTCTCTTTCATAATGCGTATAGAACTCGCCAATGCTTCTTTGCTATTGCCTTGGTAGCTGCCGAAAGGCAAATCTACCACCACCAATGAACGCTGTACACCGCGAACAACGCTGCTGGCATGGTAAATCATTTGGTCTAAGGTAATTGGCAAAGTGGTTTCGTGCCCAGCCATAACGTTGCTTGCGCTATCGCCTACCAGCAAAACATCTACACCTGCGGCATCCAATATTTTCGCCATGGAAAAGTCATACGCAGTTAGCATGGCTATTTTTTCGCCCCTTTGCTTCATTTCATGAAGTGTATGGGTGGTTACTTTTTTAAAATCTTTAAGTTGCGTACTCACTTTTTTATAGATTATTCATCGAAAAGGGGAGACTCATCTACCTTTTTCTTCTTTTTTTTCTTTTTGGGACTATTTCCTTCGCCAGAGGATTTGGATTTAGGGGTATTTTGGCTGCAAGCCGTGAACGCTTCATCCAACAATTTTATTTTTTCTTCCAACCCTATGATTACACTGTCTTTTTCTATCAACCGCTGCAACAATTCAACCTTGTCGTTTTGTATTTGGTCTGCGCTTGAATTACTTGCACGGAGTTGTTTCTCAAGTTCAGCCTTTTCTTGTTTACTCTGTTCTAAAGCTTGGGCTTGAATTCTGAGGGAGGATTGCAATTCGGCAATTTGTGCTTTTTGCGTAGCAGAAAGGTTGGTCAAATTGATGATTATATCTCCGTTTTCTCCTTCTTTTACCGCTTTTTTAAACTCTTCTAAAGTTTGAATTCTTGCCAATAGACTCTCCTTTTCAGACTTCAAATCGGCAATTTCTCTGGCACCTTGTAACCACTTGGTCTCTGCTTCATTTTTCAACCTAAGCAAACTGGTATCTTGCGTGCCTCTGCCATTGGCCATGCGCAATTCAGCTTCTAGCTCTGCAATACGCTTGTCCTTTTTGTTGATAGATTCCTTTAGCTTTACTATAATTTGTGACAATGTTTTTTCCTCGTCTACAGGTCCTGTTCCATTTCCTTTTTGGGCTACATGGTCATCGTCGGTTTTAATGTTAATGTGATTATAGGTTACCTTACTTTCTGGCCCGATGAAAAGTCCAATTTTGCCTTCTGAATATTCTATTTCTGTAAACGATCTCACAAAATAACCATTGATAAAAAGGTCATAAATTTTATCATACGTGCGCACTAGAATTTGGTTTTCCCCACCTGAAATGGCCTTTTTAGCCTTAACCCATCCTTCCCCATCTCCCGTAATGGAAATCAAACGGTTGTTTACTGTTCTGCGAATGCGGTACTGTTTTTTTCGGTTTATTTCTACAATCAATGCGCCTGTACCATCCGCCTGTGCTTGCAACACTATACCTGCCGACTGGCTTTTGGAACCATCTTCAAAGGAAAAGTTAACCGACACCTCAAATACGGAATATTTATCTGGCTTTTCTTGGAGCAGCACAAACCCGCTTTTGGCATTTTTACGCCAAACTTGAAAACCACGGTCTGTGCCGATGAATAAATTGTCAGCGCTGGATTGTTGGTTCCACTTACCGGCAAGTTGCGTAAAATCATCGTCTACCAGTTGTCTGTTAAACTCTTTGGTAACTTGCTGTGTATGCCCCATGTAAAAAAATGAGGAAAGCAGAAAAAGGCCGATAATTTTCTTCATATTTGCACCCGCCTTGGCATGGCAGGCCTTGAACACGCAAAATTAGCCCAAAATTTCGAATTTTTAACATTTATGACCCTCAAATCAAAGATTTTAATTCCGGTATTCGCATTTATACTCTGCTTTCTTGCGCTGCAATCCTGTAAAAACGACATTGACATCAATGCCAATTGGAAAGAAATATTCATCATTTATGGTGCATTGAACACCAACGACACCGTGCAGTATGTAAGGGTGGAAAAAGCCTATTTAGACCCAAAAACAGGTGCACTTCAGGTAGCGCAAATAGCGGACAGCCTGCAAATTGATTCTGCGATAGTTACACTTTCATCTTGGGCAGGTGTAGATACTATGAAACGGATTTTTTACGTACCCAAAGAGCCAGGCATCTTTGCCAACGATAAAAATCCGCTATACAAGACCAATAAAAAAATCGATTCATCAAAATCTTACACTATTCAAGTGCACAATCCAAAAACAGGCACCAAAGCTACAGCAAGCACCAACATTGTGTGGCCGGCAGTTATTTCTTCGCCAGTGCGCAATAGCAATAGCAAATTCAGTTGCCAAACCGAGTTCATCAACATCACCTTTGTGCCCAAAAACAACAGTTTTGCCTACGACATTAAACTCACCGTGTACTACGATGAATTTTTAAAAACAGATACTTTTACCAAAATCTCTAAAGTGATTCACTGGAACATGGTAACAAACCAACCAGTGCAGGCAGGCGTAGAAACTAGGGTATTGATTCCTAGGTTAGCTTTTCTGCAATTTCTAAGCAGCAGTATTGCGGCAGATATTACACTGAACCACCGCTTAAAAAAGGTGGATATGACTTGGTATGGAGGCAGCCAAACGATAATAGACTACATTTCTGTGAACCAACCTTCGATTGGAATTATACAAAAAACGGCAGAATATACCAATATCACAGGCGGATATGGAATTTTTGGCAGTCGATGCATACAAGCAGTAAAAAATGTGCGTATCGATCCAGTTTCTGTGATTTTGATTGCAAACCATGTAGAAACGGTAAAACTGAATATTATTCCTTAACGTACTATTTACAAATTGTTTCTGACAATTCGTCAGCATTCTTTTTCTATTTTCAGGTTGGCACTTCTATTGCCAAACAAAGGGAAAGAACAAAACAAATATGAGCAAAATCATAGGAATTGATTTAGGAACAACAAACAGCTGCGTTGCAGTGCTGGAGGGAAATGAGCCTGTAGTGATACCAAACAGCGAAGGCAGAAGAACAACACCATCTATTGTGGCCTTTATGGACAATGGAAATGGAGAAAGAAAAGTAGGTGATCCTGCTAAGCGTCAGGCAATTACCAATCCCCGCCACACCATTCAATCTATCAAAAGATTCATGGGTGAAAAATTTGGTAAAATGACCAAAGAAATTTCACGCGTTACTTTTGAAATGGTAAAAGGTGACGGAGATACGCCATGTGTAAAAATTGGCGACCGCAATTACACCCCGCAAGAAATAAGCGCCATGGTATTGCAGAAAATGAAAAAAACTGCTGAAGATTATTTGGGCCAAGAAGTTACCCGTGCGGTAATTACGGTTCCAGCTTATTTTAACGATAGCCAGCGTCAAGCGACCAAAGAAGCCGGCGAAATTGCTGGTTTAATAGTAGAACGTATTATCAACGAGCCTACCGCCGCGGCACTGGCTTATGGTTTAGACAAAACCCACAAAGACATGAAAATTGCAGTTTACGATTTGGGTGGCGGAACGTTCGACGTTTCTGTGCTTGAATTGGGTGACGGTGTTTTTGAAGTAAAATCTACCAACGGAGATACCCATTTGGGTGGAGACGATTTTGACCAAGTGATTATTGATTGGTTGGCTGAGGAGTTTTTGGGTGAACAAAATATGGACTTGCGTAAAGATCCTATGGCTTTGCAACGTTTGAAAGAAGCGGCTGAAAAAGCAAAAATTGAACTTTCAAGCAGCAGCGAAACCGATATAAACTTGCCGTACATCACTGTAAAAGACAATGTACCTTGCCATTTGGTGCGCAAAATGACCCGTGCAAAATTTGAGCAATTGGCTGCTAGTCTTATCCAACGCACACTAGATCCTTGTAAAAAAGCATTGAAAGATGCAGGGCTTACTGCGGCAAATATCGACGAAGTAATTTTGGTGGGTGGTTCAACACGTATCCCAGCCATTCAAAAATTGGTGGAAGATTTCTTTGGAAAAGCACCAAGCAAAGGTGTAAACCCAGATGAAGTTGTGGCGATTGGCGCTGCCATTCAAGGTGGTGTATTGACGGGTGAAGTAAAAGACATTCTTTTGTTAGATGTTACACCTTTAAGTTTGGGTATTGAAACCATGGGTGGTGTAATGACCAAAATGATTGAAAGCAACACCACTATCCCTACCAAAAAGACCGAAACGTACAGCACAGCATCAGACAATCAGCCGCAGGTAGAAATACACATTATACAAGGTGAACGTCCAATGGCTGCAGATAACAAAACCATAGGTCGCTTTATTCTAGACAGTATTCCACCAGCACCGCGCGGTGTGCCTCAAATTGAGGTTACATTTGACATAGATGCGAACGGAATATTGAACGTGCATGCAAAAGACAAAGCCACCGGCAAAGAGCAAAAAATACGCATAGAAGCCAGCAGCGGATTGAGCAAAGAAGACATAGAACGCATGAAACAAGAAGCTGCTGAAAACGCAGATTCGGACCAAAAGCGCAGGGATGAAGTTGAAAAACTAAATGCAGCAGACGCCATGTTGTTCAGCACCGAAAAGCAGTTGAAAGAATACGGAGACAAAATTCCGGCAGAAAAGAAAACAGTGATTGAAGAAGCTTGCGAAACTTTGAAAAAAGCGATTGAAAGCAAAGATTTGGCTGCCATTGAAACTGCATCTGAAGCATTGAATACCGCATGGCAAGCCGCTAGCGAAGACATGTACAACGCAACCAAAGAAGCAGAAGGAAACCCAACTGAAAATGCAACGGGTGGCGCAGAAGCTAAAACTGGCGCTGACAGCACTGTGGAAGACGTAGACTTCGAAGAAGTAAAATAATATCTTGGTTTGGTTTTAAAACCAAATTTGAAAATACAAAAAAAGCAGGTCGAAAGACTTGCTTTTTTTATGGTTTATTGTGCCGTCAAGATTAGATTTTGCGCCAATTTTATTTATCACATTGCCGAATTAAAACCATGCAAAAATTCAACTAGCAAAAGGGTCAAATTTTGATATTTCTTTGCGACTCGAAGATTTACAAGCATAAACCCCGCAATTCCAGAGGCTGGGCTCAGGTCAAATTTTGGACAAATAAAAAAGTGCTTAAAATAATTTAATCTTAGTATTACACTTCAAGTTTAGGAAGTCAACGTTCTAACCCGGCTTGGTCAGTTAGATAAAAAATGTAGCAAGACCGGATCATTTTTTTTTGTGGATTGGCATTTAGGTGCATTGCATGTTCAAAAGTTTTTAAACCTTTTGGTTGACAATTAAGACAATTACACTACTGTTGTCAACAAGTAGAAATACCCAAATAAATAACAAGATGGAAAATGTGTTTGGAAATAGACTGGTGTCCGCCGAAAGATGGCTGGTATGTCCTTGCAGGACTTAGAAACCAAACTTGAAAAAGTCGTTTCTCGTCAGGCCTTGCACAAATACGAACAAGGCAAAATGAAACCTGATAGTCAGGTGCTGATTGCATTGTCAAATGTGTTAAATGTGCCTGTGGATTATTTTTATTCAATTCCAAATGTCCATGTAGAACTTAAAAACATCAGCTACCGAAAGTATTCTTCAAAGATTTCAAAAACCGAACAAGTGTCGGTGGAAGAAAAAGCAAAAGAAATTTGTGAACGCTACTTCGAGTTAGAAAATTTGATTGACCCAATCGAAAAGACAGAATACTTTACTTACGATAAAGTAATTGACAACGCTGACGATGCTGAAAATGCTGCAATGAAATTGAGAGAAGTTTGGGAACTTGGTTACGACCCGATTCCCGATGTAGTTGAAATGTTGGAGGACAAAGGCTACAAAGTAATTGAGTTAGATGTTCCTGGTGGCTTTGATGGTATGAAAGCAGATGTTGATGGCAAAAAAATAATTGTCTTGAAAAAAAGTGTGAAGCAAGGTGAAGATGTTGTAAGAAAAAGATTTACCGCTTTGCATGAATTGGCTCACCACTCTTTAGAGTTCTCAACTAACCTTACCGACAAAGAAGAAGAAAATTTGT
>Ga0105048_10001538_pt1 | contig 37340 bp, 30 predicted proteins | sample MAT05_FD_78382 | JGI IMG/M metagenome (GOLD analysis project Ga0105048, IMG submission 78382) | Freshwater microbial communities from Lake Fryxell liftoff mats and glacier meltwater in Antarctica - MAT-05 | ecosystem: Environmental > Aquatic > Freshwater > Ice > Liftoff microbial mat | place... | reverse complement strand
AGGCGCGCCCGCACCGGATCTTTGAAGTCGAGCACGTTCAGGCAGGCGGGCGATTGATCGAGCCGGTCCCGGTAGCCGCGCGCGTCGATCCCGAGCAGTGCGCACAAAATAAGCCGAATGGTCGCCTTGTGTGAAACGACGGCCACCGTCTCTCCCGGGTGGCTGACCACGATCTCTCGCATCACCGGCAGCGCCCGCGACATCACTGACGCGCCGGATTCACCAGCCTCGGGCGCATAGCTAAAAGGATCCTGCTCCCAAGCTAGGTACTCGTCGGCAAAACGGAGCTCAACTTGCTTTCGGGTTAACTGCTCCCAGTGGCCATGATCGATCTCTCGCAGGCCCGGACGTTCCAGAGGCACCAGGCCGTGCCCGCGGGCTATGAAGCCTGCCGTGTCCCGCGTACGCTTCATCGGGCTCGTGTACACAGCGGCGAGCTTTTCGGTGAGCAAGCGCAACCCAAGACTCTCGGCTTGGTTCCGGCCCTCTTCGGAGAGGTCCACATCGGTTGACCCCGCGAAACGATCCTCGGCCGTGAGGACGGTGGCACCGTGTCGAATCAAGAGCACACGCGTCGTCATAGAATCCGCTTACTTCATCAACACAGCAGGCCGTACAAATCAACACACGCAATCATTGACACTTGACCCTGCCGGGCGAAATCTCGAAAAATGGGCTGTTTGGAGTGCGAGAGGCTGAACAAATAGCGGGCCGACTGGCCCACTCAAAGAGAGGGAAGCATGGAATTCATACAGGGCAAGAATTACACCGCTGTACCCGCGGGGCGCGTCTGAGCCGTGAAGCTGAGCTTCCCCTCCATGGTGCACTCAGCGAGGATGTGTGTGCCGGGTGGAAACTCGCCGCCGAGAATGCGCTGCGCCAGCGGATCTTCCACTTGCTTCTGGATCGCGCGCTTCAGGGGTCGCGCCCCAAACTGTGGATCGAAGCCTGTTTCCGCCAAAAAGTCCTTAGCGGCATCGCCCATTTCGAGCACCAAATCGCGCTTTGCGAGGCGTTTTCTCAGGTAGGCGAGCTGAATGTCCACGATGTTCCGGATCTGTTCGCGCCCGAGGCGGCCGTAGATCACAATCTCATCCAGACGATTGATGAACTCTGGGCGAAAGTGCGTGCGGAGGGCGGCGAGTGCCATCTTCTGTGAGAGCTCTTTCTTGTCTTGATCGCTCAGATCACTTCGGGCTTCAATCTCTCCAAGCTCTGTGGTTCCGATGTTGCTCGTGAGGATCACCACTGTGTTCTTGAAATCGACGGTGCGCCCCTGGCCATCGGTGAGCCGCCCGTCGTCGAGCAACTGCAAAAGTGTGTTGAAAACGTCGGGGTGAGCCTTTTCTACCTCGTCGAACAGAATCACACTGTAGGGGCGGCGCCGCACGGGCTCCGTGAGCTGGCCTCCTTCGTCGTACCCCACATAGCCGGGAGGTGCGCCGATCAGCCGCGAAACGGCGTGCCGCTCCATGTATTCGCTCATGTCTATCCGGATCATCGCGCGCTCGTCGTCAAACAAGAACTCCGCCAACGCCCGGGCCGTTTCTGTCTTGCCGACACCGGTTGGCCCCAAAAAGAGGAATGAGCCAATCGGACGATTCTCATCACCTAAACCGGCACGTGAGCGACGCACGGCGTTGGCAACGGCCACAAGCGCTTCATCCTGGCCAATCACACGTTGCCGAAGATCTTGCTCCATTCGGAGTAACTTCTGCATCTCACCTTCCAACATCTTAGAGACTGGCACGCCGGTCCATTTGGACACGATGGCTGCGATATCTTCATCGCCGACTTCCTCGCGTAAGTAGGAGCCGTGCTCCTGCACGCGCGCGAGCTCAGTGCGGAGTTCCGCCGTCTTACGTTCGACCGCTGGCAGCGTTCCATAGCGGATTTCAGCTGCTTTCCCGAGATCACCGGAGCGCTCCACCTGTTCAGCCTTGAGCTTCAGCTCTTCGGTCTCGCGCTGCACATCGCGCAGCTGAGAAATAACTTCTTTCTCCCTCAGCCACTGGGCACGCATCCGATCGCGGTCACCAGACAGCTCGGAGATCTCTCGCAACAGCGCCACCAGCCGCGTCTGGCTCGCTTTATCGGGTTCGCGCTTGAGCGCTTGCTCTTCGATGCGAAGCTTCAACAGCTTGCGATCCACCTGGTCGATTTCGACCGGCATGCTGTCGATCTCCATCTTGATCTTGCTGGCGGCTTCGTCGACCAAATCAATAGCTTTATCCGGCAAAAAACGCTCGGTGATGTAGCGATGGCTGAGCGTTGCCGCAGCCACCAACGCCGAATCCTGGATCCGAATGCCGTGGTGTGTCTCGTAGCGCTCCTTCAACCCGCGCAAAATGGCGATCGTATCCTCAACCGACGGTTGATCGACGATCACCGGCTGAAAACGCCGCTCGAGGGCCGCGTCCTTCTCGATGTGTTTTCGGTACTCATCGAGCGTGGTCGCGCCGATGCACCGGAGCTCGCCGCGTGCCAGCGCAGGCTTCAGCATGTTTGCCGCGTCCATGGCGCCTTCGGCGGCGCCCGCACCCACCAGCGTGTGCAGCTCGTCGATGAAGAGAATGATTCCGCCGCTTGAGGCTTCCACCTCCTTCAGCACGGCTTTCAAACGATCTTCGAATTCACCGCGGAATTTCGCGCCCGCGATCATGCTCGCTAGATCAAGCGCCAAAAGCTTCTTGTCGCGCAGTGACTCGGGCACATCTCCGGTGGCGATTCTGCGTGCGATACCTTCGGCAATGGCCGTTTTTCCCACGCCGGGCTCGCCGATCAAGACGGGATTATTCTTTCTGCGGCGACACAAAACCTGCATCACGCGTCGGATCTCTTCGTCGCGCCCTATCACAGGATCGATTTTTCCACGCTGCGCCAGCGCGGTCAGATCGCGAGTGTATTTCTCCAACGCCTGAAATTTACCCTCAGGATCTTGATCCGTGACGCGTTGGCTGCCGCGCACCGCCGCCAGGGCATGCAGGAGCTTGTCGTAAGAAAGCCCGTGTCGATCCAATATCGCCTGGATATCTTTATCTTGCTTGGCGCCTGCGAGCAGGAAATGCTCCACCGAAACGAAGTCGTCCTTCAGACGCTTGGCCTCATCTTCCGCTGCATGAAAGAGCGGCGTAGAGCGCCGACTCAAGGCGGGTTCCCCGCCGCCACTCACGCGAGGCAATGTCTCCAGCCGGGTTTTGAAGTCTTCCGCGAGCTTCTTGGCGTTCGCTCCGGCCTTTTCCACGAGCGGCCCGCCAATGCCTTCGGGCTGTTCCAAAACTGCCACCATCACGTGCTCGGGAGTGACCTCCGGATTCCCCTGACGGGACGCTGCACTCACCGCAGCGCGCACCATTTCTTGACTCTTGATGGTCAGTTTGTCCATTTGCACGGATAGCTTCTCCTCACAGGCCGCCCAAACACGTTAACATCACATTCTTGGATGTGTGCCGCTGACCGCCACACCGAAAATAAGTCGCCCCTGGCCGAGATCAAGGGCGACCGAGCAATGCTTCGCTAAAACTTCGCGCTCGGGTCACTAACAGCGCTTCAGATGTCCAAGTTGCGGACGTTCAGCGCGTTTTCGTCGATGAATTGCCGACGGGGCTCCACCTGATCCCCCATGAGCACGCTGAAAATCTCATCCGCGCGGATCGGATCGTGGACACGCACCTGGAGCAACGTTCGTGCGTCGGGGTTCATCGTCGTTTCCCAAAGCTGGGCAGCGTTCATTTCGCCTAAGCCTTTGTAACGAGTGATGTGCAGACCCTTGCGGGCACGCTCATTGATAAATATTTCCAGAGACTCCGCATCTTCGAGAACTGTGGTCTTGGTGCCCTCCAGCGCCTCATACGGAGCCGGACCAATCGAGCGAATATCCTCCTGGATCGAGAGCATTTCTTGATATTCAGGGGCTGTGACCAAATCGGAATCCACGGTGGCAGCTCGCGTGGACGCACCGGGTCGAAAACGCGCGAGAATGCGGGCGGCACCGTGCTCTTTATCCCAATCCACCGTGACCGTGAGTGGGCACAAATCTGGGTACCTGACTTCGAGCTGCTCCTTCAGCTGGCGTGCCGCTTCTTCGGTCTTCGCAGCATCGCGCAACGCTTCTTCATCGAGCGTGCTCGTTCGCATCAGCACCGCCACCACGCGCGCATCACAACGCCGATCGATCTTGGTGAGCAAATTCTTGTAAGCCTTGAGGCGTGTGGCGAGGTTCAAGAGTGGGACGCCCGAGATAGCGTGGCCCTTGGCTGAGCGCACCGTGAGCGACTCCACGCCGCTTTCAACCAGGAAGCGATCAAGCGCCGCCTGATCTTTCATGAACAGCTCTTTTTTGCCCTTGCGCACGCCGAAGAGCGGCGGCTGTGCGATGTACAGATAGCCGTTCTCAATCAAATCCGGCATCTGCCGATAGAAAAACGTGAGAAGCAGCGTGCGAATATGGCTTCCATCAACATCCGCATCCGTCATGAGAATCACGCGGTGGTAGCGAAGCTTTGAGATATCGAAGCCGCCCTTGTCTGCCAAGCCACAGCCCAAGGCCGAAATCAGCGTTGCCACTTCTTGCGAGCCCAACATGCGATCTAGGCGCGCGCGCTCCACATTCAGGATCTTACCGCGCAGTGGCAAAATAGCTTGATAGTGCCGATCGCGGCCCTGCTTGGCGCTACCGCCGGCGCTATCGCCCTCGACAATGTAAATCTCGCTGAGCGTCGGATCCTTGCTCTGACAATCCGCCAGCTTGCCTGAAAGCGTGGTGAGATCGAGCGCGCCCTTACGCACCACCTCGCGCGCTTTGCGCGCCGCTTCGCGTGCCTTGGCTGCCAAAAGTGCCTTATCAATGATCTTCCGGGCTGTCTGCGGGTGCTCCTCGAAATAGCGACTCAACTGCTCGTTCACCGCATTTTCAACGATACCCTTCACTTCGCTCGAAACCAGCTTGGATTTCGTCTGGGAATCAAACGAGGCATCGGGGTGCTTCACGTGAATCACGCAGGTGACCCCTTCGCGGGTGTCGTCACCCGTGAGGCCATTCTTAACGTCCTTGAACAAATTCTGCGCTGTACCGTAGTTATTCAAGGTGCGCGTGAGCGCAGAGCGGAGCCCCGTGACGTGCGTGCCACCGTCTTTGTTGAAGACGTTGTTCGTGTAGGGCAGAATGTGCTCCTGATAGGCATTCGTCCACTGGATTGCCATATCCACGATCACCGGCGTCTTGCCCTCGCCCTGGCTGAACTCGGCCGTGAACGCGATCACATCTTCATGCACCGCTTCGCGCTTCTGACTGAGAAGCGCTACAAATTCCTTGATCCCGCCTTCAAAAACATAGGTATCGCTGGCGCCGCCATCTCGCTCATCTTTGAGCTTGACGATCAGACCTGAGTTCAAGAACGCGATCTCCCGCAATCGATTAGCCAGAATATCGTAGCTGTAATCGAGCAAGCTGAAAATCTCGTGATCGGGCTTGAACGTGACTCGGGTGCCGTGGCTATCCGTTTCGCCGATAGCCTTGAGTGGCGCCTGCGGCACACCACGGCGATAATCCTGCGACCAAACCTTGCCCTCGCGCCGAATCTCAAGCCTGAGCTTTTCGCTCACCGCGTTCACCGCGCTCACGCCGACGCCGTGCAAACCAGCGCTCACTTTGTAGCTCGAGTGATCAAATTTGCCGCCTGCGTGCAGCACCGTCATCACGACTTCGGCTGCACTCACCCCACGATCGCGCATGATGTCGACCGGGATCCCACGACCATTGTCTTCGACCGTGACGCTGCCATCGAAATGCACTGTGACGCTGACGGATGAGCAGTACCCAGCGAGATGCTCATCCACTGCGTTATCCACCGCTTCCCAGACGAGATGATGCAAGGCCGAGCCATCGTGCACATCTCCCAGGTACATCCCTGGGCGCTTGCGAACCGCTTCCAAGCCTTCCAGGACCGTGATGTTGTTCGAATCGTAGGTGGGCGCTATCGGGTCAGCAGTCGGAACAGTGGCTTCGGTCATCAAATCAAACGCCTCATTGATTCTGGGAGCACGAGATGCGGCCCAGCGTCCCTCAGAAAAGGGCCCCTCCATATAGCCAAAAAGGGGAGCCCGAGCAAGCTTCAACTAGCGAAAAAGATGCTGTTTTTGTGGTTCCTTAGACTCGTTCAATCTGGCCCGCCTGGACTCGCCACTCAGACCTTTCGTGGTGCGAGCTCCCAGGCGTCGCAAACAACTCTCGCCGCGTCGTGGTGAGAAATATCTGGCTCTGACTGGCGGACAGAAACTCGTAAACGGCCAACGTTCGCGCGGGATCGAGTTCACTCGAAACATCATCTAGGAGCAGCACCGGATTCTTATTCCGAAGGCTCCGCACACACTCGAGTTCTGCGAGCTTAAGCCCAAGAGCGAGAATTCTTTGTTGGCCCTGCGACGCATGCTTCCGCGCGGAGCGGCCTAGTATTTCCAGAACCAGTTCGTCCCGGCTGGGTCCAAAAGTCTGACTGCGACGCTCCGTATCCAGCGCTCGCCGTCCCGCCAAGGCCTTTTGGTATTCAGCTTCATCCAGAGAGCCTCCGCATCGATGGCAGGCATCAAAGCTCAGCTCCGGGGCAGAAAGGCGCTCGAACGCGCCTTTCAAGGCACCTATCAAGTCTTTTGCCGCGCTCGCAAGGGCAGCGCCATAGCGGACGCCATGACGTGCCATCACGGCTTCGAGGGCGTCCAACTCAGGCGCGTGAATGCCTCGAGTTTGCAGCACCCGCTGGCGGCTGCGCGCTGCATAAGCCAGGCGAACTCGATCTTCCGCGCTCCTTGGACTTGCATACAAAGCGACGCGACGAAGCAGGCGACGACGCACGGTTGCGGCACCCGCCACCAGGCTGAGATCGCCCGGATGAAAGACGACCACCGGGGTTTGGACAGCAAACTCAGCCAGCGAACTCGGCTTTTTACCAGCCAACAAAAAAGACCGCTCTTTTTTGCCCACGACTGCGCGCTGCTCGCGCATCAGCCCGGACTCGACAATATCTGCTGAAATCGTGGAGCTGGCTTCACCCTCGCTGATCAACTCCGCGAGGCGCTCAGCGCGGAAGGAACGGCTCGTGGCAACCAGATAAAGGGCCTCGAGCACACTCGTCTTGCCCTGACCGTTATCGCCAAAAATCAAGTTCAGCGCTGGCCCTGGTTCGAAATCGACACTTGCCAGGTTTCGGAGGCAACGGATTCGAAGCCGTTGAAAACTGACGGCGCTTACTAAAGGTTCAGCCATACCGGCTAACCGCACCCAATCAGATGCGCATGGGCATGATCACGGCAACCTGGCTTGTGTGCTTAGCTTGCGTTGCAGGCTGCACGACAGCGGGATCCAGTTCGCCACTTAAGCCTAAAGCTATCTCGTCATCCTCGACGGCTGTGAGCACATCCAGGAAGTAGCGAGCATTGAAGCCCACGGTCATTTCTGGACCGTCGTAATCGACTGCCACTTCGTCAAAGCCTTCACCGCTTTCGGGGCTCTCGCTTTCAAAACGCAGCCGCCCCGGTGTAACCGTTAACTTGACACCACCAGTGCGATCACTTGCTGCGATGGCAACGGCCTTGAGCGCATCGGCCACTGCCAGCCTCGGCGCCGTCACGATGCGCTCGCTGCTCTCCGGGATCACTTGCTGGTACGGAGGGAATTGCGCGTCCACCAGCTTCACGCTGAAGCGAAAGCCCGACAACGAAAAGAAAGCATTCGGACCGCTTTGAACGATCTGAATCGAAGCATCGGCACCGCCCTCTTTTTCGCTCTTGGTCTCATCGCACAAGCGCTTCAGCTCCATCACACCTTTCAGCGGGATTAACATGGAGGCTTGGGCCGAGCGCCCCGGTTCAAACATTTCCATCTTGCTCAAGCGGTGACCGTCGGTCGTGACCATTCGAACCGCTTCCCCCTCCCACTCAAAAAGTGCGCTGTTCAAATGCAAGCGAGTCTCGTCCGTTGAAATCGAGAAGTGCGTGGCTGCGATCAGGCGTGAGAGCAACTCCACTTGAAGCGAGAGCACACTAGCTTTCGGATCCGGCTCAGGCAGTGTGGGGAATTCTTCGCCAGGAATGCCATGCAGTGTGTAGCGGCGCGCAGAGCCTACGGCGCGCAAGGTGCTATTCGCAGAGCCGTTGGCGGTCTCGATTGAGATCTCGCCTTCCGGCATCATGCGCACACGCTCCAGAAGGTCCTTGGCACCGAGCGCGATGCTGCCTGGCTTCTCGACCTTGGCGTTCACGCTGCTCGTGACGGCGAGGTACAGATCGGTTGCTGACAATCGCAGCTTATCATTACCAAGCGTCTGCAGCGCCACGTTGCCCAGTGCCGGCATCGTGCTCTTTTTATCCGCAACGCCTTGGCATCGCGTTAAGACGCGAATGAGGTCCCTCTTGCTCACGACGACATGCATTGGGCTTCTCACTAGCCGGGCTCTGGGCTCACGGCTAGCACCGGTGTGCTGGATCGCAGGGACGCGATGGTTGGGGGCGGAAAGCTACAGTGCTTCTGGTTGCTTGGCGGACTGGCGAGCAGGAGTTCGGACGGCGTTCTTGCTCTTAATCTATTTATTTAAATTTCGTAGTGATAGAAGGCCCTGTGAATTCTGGGGATTACTCTGTAAGTGCCCGAAATAATTATGTATTATGGCAGGCTGCTTGTTGACAAACTCAGGGCCTAACTGATGGCAGACGGGGGATAGGTTTGCGACCTACCTTGGCTCCACAGGCTGATACCGAAACCATCCGCAGAGTTACCCCGAGTTTATCCACAGCCTGTGGATTATTGGATTTGTTAAGGTTTTGTGTCGGTCTCGCGACAGTTGTTCAGGCATCGGCCGGATGGCTTGCGCCGCCCAGCCTTCCGTGAATTGTCAGGAGCCTGAGCGCTCAGCGAGCTGTTGGCGAAGCTGAATCAGTGCAGAAATCAGCGCCTCGCGGGCTCGCTCGTAGGTTTTGGGGCCGATGCTTGAAGCAGCCTTGGCCCGTTCAAGCGCCCTCAATTCGTCCAACAACACCCCTTGGGCTTGCTCCAGTTCAGACACAACGCGGCTTTGGTCGCGGGCGCCCGTGCTTGCGCGCTTCTTCGTCGTTCGAGCCGCACCCACGCCTAGGAGCGCTATCAAAAATGCTCCCGCCACCACCCCAATGCGCACGGGCCCGATTGTAGGCAAACCGGAAAGCACGACTTCTGCCTGGCGAAGTTCCCCATCCCGCGTCGCGATATTCTGGGCCCAGACGATCATGCGGCCATCAGGAGCGGTGTCTTCCTTGACCTCTCCGAAGCCCTTCACCTGGAGTTTCATTCCGTGTCCGCGCTCGACAATCACGCGCGTTTCGATGGCGTTCGGCAGAAAAGCGAGCTCGAAACTCTGCTGCTCATTGTTCGTGTTCGGGATTTGAAAGCGAAATCTAAGGTCGTGGTGGCGGTAGGGCGTAAAGCTGCCAGTTAACTGCGCGGTGCCCGAATTTTCTTTGAAGCGAGGGCCTTGCTTGTTGTCGTCGGTGAAGGCCTTCGCCCCCTCGGGAAGCCTGATTTCATAGCCGCGCGGTTTGAAGGTGAGCGGCCCATGGTTGCTCAAGCGGATCAGCGCTTGGACTTGGAAAACTTCGTCGCGTGGCTCGATGTTATAGAGCGCTCGGGTGGTGATTCGGGTTTGGCTGACATCACTCGTAGAGGGAAAGACGTGAAGGCGCAGGCGCATGCCCACGTCAGGCCCAAGATTGTGAGACTCTGAGCTGTAGCTGGCGCCGGCGTAGTCGACGAAAATTTGATAATTGTACGTTGACCCAATCGCCAAACCGTCGAATTGAACGCGCCCGGCGGCGTCGGATTTTGCCAGCTTTTCGCTGTCGTTCTGGCCCTCAGCGATGCTTTCAAAGTGGATCGCTAAGCGTACGCTTTGGCCCGCCACCGGCTGGTTCTTGTTGTCCAAGATCTCAGCGACCAGGCTACCCATGCGCAGCGTGGGATCGGCGGCGCTGCTGTCAGCGAGCGGATCCTCCTTGGGTTGTGGGGCACCGCCTGCTGACATTTCGGGCGAGCCTGATGCGGGCAGGGGCGCGGGTGTCTGCGCGCCGGCCGAGGGAACCATGACAGCCGAGAGCGAGGCACTGAGGAGCAGCGAAGTCGCAAGAAACCTGTAAGTGTGTGTGACTGGCACCATCAGCTTGGCTCCTCTGGGGCGGCTGATGCCGCCACACCGCTATCTTCCGTGCGTGCTGCTTGCTTGGCGGGGGACGTGGCGAGCAAGCTGGCAGACAGTGCCTCGACCTCGGCCTTGCTGTGTGCGTGGCTCTCGTCGAGCAGGGCCATCAGCCGCTTGGCCTCACTTCGGTAGTGGAGCGAGAGCTCTTGGTAATCCTCGGCGCTGATCTTGCCCACCCCGCGCTCAAACTCGAGATCTTTGAGCGCGCGGAGCACGGACTGCTTCTGCTCTTCCTCCGCGCTTGGACGCGCCAGACTCAAAGCTTCATCCAAACTCAGCTTGGACTTCCCGCTCAAGCTCTGAAGGCTCCACCAGAGGAGACCCAGCGTCAGCAGCAGGAAGGCACCGGCCAGCACCAAGAAGCCAGTGGCAATGCCGTGCGACAAACCGAAAGCGACAGCCAGAGCAACCACGAGCACTGTCAGCCCGCGCCGGACCCAGAGCTTGGCCAGAAAGGCCTCAAAATTTACCGAAGATGGTTCACTCACCGAAGTCACGTCGGCGCCTCAGGCTCTGACCTACGCCTACCACTAAGCCCAAGCCAAGCGCTAGCGAGATCCCCAGGTGTTCGCTCCCCAAAGCACGAGGCGCGGCCAAGGCAGCGGCGCCTTCAGGCAAACGTGGTCTGGTTTTGGCGTAAGCCAACGAGGGGCTCATCGCGAGCCAGATTGAAAACACGATACCCGCTGCGGCTCCTGAGGCCGTTCTCACCAGGCTCCAGACTCCGACACGGCCGTAAGAGAACTGAGGCCAGAGGGACAGCAACGTGCCCATGATAAGGATGCAGACACCCGCCCAAATCCAGGACACCAGGGGCTTCACGTGGAGCTGGAAGGTGGCCTGCTTTGTCGAAGGATCCACCCGCCCGACGACGCTGTAAAAATCATCCCAAAATGTGCGCAGAATGCTGACCTCAGTCGTTGTTTGCTCTTGGCGTGTGTAGATGAATTGCGCTGGGCTCACGCTGCCCATGTACTTGCCATTCTTAGCCAGATCCAGGTTTGCGATCACGCGGCGTTTGCTCATGTCGGACTGCTCTTCCAGACTGCAGCCGCCGCCATCGGGTTGCATGCTCGGACACATGCGCGCGCTCTTGTACGTCACCGTGTAGTCGCCGATCTCGAAGGTTTGCCCGACAGAAAGGCTCGTTTCCTTGTCCTTATTCCAAGCTGCGCCCGCGAATCCGATGAACATGAACACGATGCCGGTGTGCACAATGTAGCCACCATAGCGCCGCCGATTCTTGGTGATCAGCCGGAACAGCGCGACACTCAGGCTCTCTTCGTCACCGCGTTTTTCAGCTGCGCTTTGCCGTGCGGCGATGCCGCGAGCAAACTCCTGTACGATAACGGCCAGGTTAAATGCCGCCAAGGCGATCGTGAGCAGAGGCGACACAGAGCCCACCTTCTGAAGGATCAGGCCCACTGCACCCGGATAAAACACGTCGTTCTCGACCAGCGCCGGAAACCCGAGTGCCCGTCCGAACGCCAAGTGCAACGCCGCACCGGTGAACAAGGCCGCAAGCGGCCAGACGAAGCTCTTCTTCAGGAGCTCCGGGCTTGTTTTCCGCCATCCAAACAGCGGTGCCAGACCCATCAGAGCGAAGATCACGAGCCCGATCGGGGCCAGCCAGCGATTGAAGAAAGGTGGGCCAACGGTCGCGTTCTCCTGCCAGAGATACTCGCTGATCTTTGGAAACAAGGTCGCGATCGCGATGAACGACATCGCACCCAAGAGCGCCCAATTGTTGATGACGAACATGGCCTCCCGACTGGTGACTGCTTCAATCTCGGTCTTGGCTCGAAGGAGCGGCAAGCGCCACACGATCAGGCCTACGGACGTTGCTACAATCAGGCCCATGAAAACGATGAAGTAATTGCCGATGCTGCTTTGCGCGAAACTATGAACGCTCGTGATCAGCCCCGAACGGGTGAGGAATGTGCCAAAAATCGTCATGAAGAAAGTGAGGCAAATCAGGAAGATATTCCACACTTTAAGCATGTTGCGGCGCTCTTGAATCATCGTTGAATGCACATAAGCCGCAGCGGTGAACCATGGCAGGCAAGCCGCGTTCTCTACTGGATCCCAGGCCCAATAGCCGCCCCACCCGAGCTCTTCGTACGCCCACATCATCCCCAACCAATTGCCAATCGAGAGGAAGAGAAAAGCAAACAGCATCCACTTGCGAACGGCGATGATCCATTCATTGTCCAAGCGACCGGTAATGAGGGCCGCGATAGCAAACGAGAAAGGTACCGAGCAGCCGACGAACCCCATGTAGAGTGCGGGCGGATGAATGATCATCCAGTAGCTTAGCAATAGGGGATTTAGGCCTTCACCATCGGGCGGGCTTACGGCGATCGTGGTAGCGAACGGATTTGCCGAGAAAATCAGCACGATCGTGAAGAAGGAAACGATCACCATCAAGGTGGCGATGACGTAAGGTTGGAGAGCGCGATAGCGCCCTTTGAGCCAGCGGACCGTCAACGTGATGTACCCGCAGAGCAGGGCCGTCCACCACAGGAGCGAGCCATCTTGCCCACCCCACAGCGCGGTGATGAGGTAGGGCGTCGACATTGATCGATCACTGTAGCGAAGCACGTAGCGGATTCGAAAGTCGTGGGTCAGGAAGGCGTAAGCCAAGAGCAACACGGCGAAGGCGACCATGGCGCTCGTGGCGTAGGCACCTGCGCGCGCAGCTTGCAGCAGCCGCGGCTTACTCCTGCCCGCGGCTACCGCGACCGCGAAGGTGTACGCGGCACACAGCAGGATCCCGTAAATGACGGACGTTCCAAGTTCGGGCAAACCAACTTGCGGGAGGCTCCACATAACGTGACGGGAGCTTAGCCGAATGTGCTGAGCGGTCGAGGTTCCGATTGACTGGCACGCTACGGTGCCCGGCGAAATCTAGTTGATTACGGTGGTTCCGACGTTCTCGCCCAAACAAACTCGGCGGATATTTCCTGGAATCATTTGGAAAACCCGGATCGGCAGCCCATTCTCGCGACACAGTGCGACTGCCGTTGAGTCCATCACGCCCAGGTGGTCCCCCAAAAAGCGGTCATACGTGACGGTCTGCAACAGGCGCGCATCCGGGTGCCGCTTAGGGTCGCGATCGTAGATCCCATCCACCTTAGTCGCCTTGAACAGGCCATCGGCACGGATCTCCATCGCACGCAGAGCTGCGGCTGTGTCTGTCGAGAAATACGGATTGCCTGTACCCGCCGCAAAGATCACCACGTTGCCGCGCGCCAAATGACGCATGGCGCGACGCCGAATGTAAGGCTCGGCAACCTGGCGGATCTCGAGGGCCGTCATGACGCGCGTGGGCACATCGCAGCGTTCGAGAGCGTCTTGGAGTGCAAGTGAATTGATGACCGTGGCGAGCATGCCCATGTAGTCGCTCTGCGCTCGGTCCATGCCTTCGCTGGCTCCGCGCAAGCCACGAAAGATATTGCCGCCTCCGACGACGATCCCGATCTGGACGCCTGTGGCATGCACTTCCTTCAGCTCAAGCGCCGTGGCCTTGAGCGTCGCAGTGTCGATGCCGGACCCCCCTTCTTTCCCGCAGAGTGCCTCGCCGCTCAGCTTGACGACCACGCGTTGATACTTGAGGCTTTCTGTCGGTTTGGGATCCACACGGCACAGTTACTCTAGGCGCCCTCAATCGAGCAATGGGCGTTTGGCTGGCTCGCTCTGGCCCGGCTTTCAAGGCCGTAGTATTCCTCGGTCGGCATGCGATGTCCTCTTGTGAACTCCAATCTGATCAGGCTTTCGGGTCGTCAGGTCAGCGCGGGTGCGTGGGCGCTCACTCTCGCCTTCGGCATGGGCGGCTGCGATGGCAAAGCCAAGGGTCCGGCGGTTGACGCCGGGAGCACGGCGGTTGCGAACGGAGCACCAGGGCAAGAAAGCTTCGGCCTCAGCCCGGAACTTCAGAAAAAAGTTCTGGCACAGATCGGTGACACCACCATAACGCTCGGTGATTTCGCTGCCATCTTGGCGCGCATGGATCAATTTGAGCGTTTACGTTACCAATCTCCGGATCGCCGCAAGCTCTTGCTCGACGAGATCATTAAAGTGGAGCTTTTGGCGCAGGAGGCCAAACGCCGCGGACTGGATAAGGATCCCGAAGTAGAGCTTCGCTTGCGCCAAGCTTTGCGCGACGAGCTCAAGCGCGAAAGACTGAAAAACGTGCCAAAGCCCGGCGAAATTCCGCCGGCCGAGGTGCAGGTCTACTATGCCGCACATCGCGCCGAATATGCGGATCCAGAGCGTCGGCGTCTGGCCCACATTCAGCTTGGTACGCGCGCCAAAGCGGAAGAAGTCTTGAAGGCCGCACGCAGCGCGAGCGCCGAAAAGTGGGGTGAGCTGGTGCGTGACTTTTCGCTCGACAAGAAAACCTCCAGCAACGCTGAACCAGCGGAGCTGCGCGGCGATCTCGGAATTGTTTCGTTGCCTGGTGAGAAAGACGCCGCAGCACTCGTCCCCGATGAGCTCAAGCGGGCGGCCTTTGAGATCGCAGAGCTGGGCGGCGTGTATCCCAAGATCATCGAAAATCAGGGCAAGTTCCACGTCGTGCGGCTCATTGGCAAAACCGAAGCCCGGCAACGGAGCTTGGGCGAGGCGGAGCGCACGATTCGGGTGGCCTTGGTGCAGAGCAAGATCAAGGAACAAGAGGCCGCTTTTGAGCAAGAACTGCGAAAGCGTTATCCTGTAAGGATCGATGCTGCCCAGCTTGCTGAGCTGAAGCTGGGCACGGCTTCGGCTGCTCAGCGGGGCGCAGCAGCCCCCGTACCGAAAGTGAGTCCGTGACGGAGCTGTATGCCTTGAGCAGCGCTGGGCAGGCGCCGGGTCCCGAAGATTGGCGGTGGCAGCTGCAGCACTCAACGCGTAGCCTTGCGGATCTTGAGCGTTCGCTCACGCTCTCGCCTGCTGAAGTTGAGGGCGCTCAGGCCGCGGAACGTGCGGGCTTACCGATCGCGATCACTCCGTACTACCTTTCGTTGATTGACGCTCACGATCCCGCTTGTCCGATCCGGTTGCAAGTCGTGCCGAGGGCGGAGGAATTGCGCATTTCTCCAGGCGATCTTCGCGATCCCTTGGGTGAAGAGGCACACGAGGTGGCCCCTGAGCTGATCCAGCGTTACCCTGATCGAGCGCTCCTCTTCGTGACCGATCGCTGCGCGGTGTATTGCCGTTTTTGCACCCGTAGCCGCATCGTGGGCAATGGCGGTGGGTCGCGATCACTTGCGAAGCTCGAGCCCGCGTTCGACTATTTGCGTGCGCATCCTGAAGTGAAAGATCTGATTGTGAGCGGTGGTGATGTGCTCACGCAAAGCACTGACCGCATCGTCCAAGTCTTGAAGGCGCTCCGCGAGATCCCAAGCATTGAAACCATTCGCCTGGCGACACGGGTCCCAGTGGTGCTGCCCCAGCGCATCAATGAGGAATTATTGAGCGCACTCCGGCCTTTTCATCCACTTTGGGTGATGACGCATTTTAACCACCCGAAGGAGCTCACGCCTGAAGCGCGCGCTGCGTGCAACCGTTTAGCAGACAGTGGCTTCCCCATTAATAACCACACCGTGCTGCTGCGGGGCGTGAACGACAACGCGGCCGTGCTCACGGAGTTGTTTCGTGGCCTGGTTCGCGAACGCGTGCGCCCTTATTACTTGCTGCAAGCCGATCCCGTTCAGGGCACCGCACACCTGCGCACACCGCTCGCCGTGGGGGTGGAGATCATGCGCCAGCTTCAGGGTCGCTTGAGTGGCATCGCGCTGCCAAAATTCATCGTGGACACCCCGCACGGCCACGGAAAAGTGCCTGTTTATCCGGATTATATCGTTGAGCGCGCCCCCGGGCGCACACGCTTTCTAAGCCCGACGGGCGTGCTCGTTGATTACTTGGATCCTCCGCTATGAGCGACCCTTCGCGACTTTCCGCCCTCGACAAGCTCTCAGCCCTCAACGCGTTAGCGTTAGCAGGTGGTGGCGACGAGCGCATCCAGAAGCAGCACGCAGCGGGCAAGCTCACCGCGCGGGAGCGCTTGGAGCTCTTGCTCGATCCAGGGAGCTTCGTGGAGCTGGATCGGTTGGTCGCGCATCGCTGCACGGATTTTGAGATGGGCGAGCAGAAAGCGGTGGGCGATGGAGTTGTCACCGGGGCCGGCACGGTTGATGGTCGCCAAGTATTTGTCTTTGCTCAGGATTTTACGGTGTTTGGTGGATCTTTGGGTGCCGCACATGCCAAGAAAATAGTGAAAGTGATGGATCTGGCGCTCAAGGTGGGCGCGCCGTTGATTGGCCTGAATGATTCGGGCGGTGCGCGGATTCAGGAAGGCGTGGAGTCGCTCGGAGGCTACGCGGACATCTTCCTGAAGAACACCTGGGCTTCTGGCGTTATCCCGCAGCTCAGTGTGATCATGGGCCCGTGCGCGGGCGGCGCCGTGTACTCACCAGCACTCACCGATTTTACCTTCATGGTCGAAGGCACCAGCTACATGTTCATCACGGGTCCGGATGTGATCCGCACCGTGACTCAGGAAGAAGTCACGAAGGAAGAATTGGGCGGCGCTCACACCCACGCCACGACGAGCGGAGTCGCTCATTTTTCCGCTCCGAATGACGCCCAGGCACTCGCCCAGGTGCGCAAGCTCCTGAGCTTCTTGCCCAAGAACAACACGGAGGACCCGCCGCGCAGCCTCGGCAAGGATCCGGCGGATCGGCAAGTGCCAGAGCTGGATCAGTTGGTGCCCGAAGAAAGCAACAAGCCCTACGATATCAAGACCCTGCTGCTGCGCGTGGTGGATGATGCCGACTTCTTTGAAGTGCACTCTGGGTTTGCCCGCAACATCGTGGTTGGCTTCGCGCGCATGGGCGGGCGTCCGGTGGGGATCGTTGCGAACCAGCCGGCGTATTTGGCCGGGGTATTGGATATCCAAGCGAGCGTCAAAGCAGCGCGTTTTGTGAGGTTTTGTGATTGTTTCAATCTGCCGATCATCACCTGGGTGGATGTGCCGGGATTCCTGCCGGGGGTAGATCAGGAGCATCGCGGCATCATTTTGCATGGGGCGAAGCTCTTGTTCGCGTTCTCGGAGGCTACGGTGCCAAAGCTCACCGTGATCGTGCGCAAGGCGTATGGCGGCGCGTACGATGTGATGAGCAGCAAGCACATTCGCGCCGATGTGAACATTGCTTTCCCGACGGCGGAGATCGCCGTGATGGGTCCAGATGGTGCTGTCAACATCGTGTACCGCAAGGCCCTGCAGAACGCCCCGGATCCGGAAGCTCTGCGTGCGAAGTACACGGCGGAGTACCGTGAGATGTTTGCCAATCCGTTCAAAGCGGCCGAGCTAGGCTTTGTGGATGAAGTGATTCAGCCGCGTGCCATCCGGCAACGCCTGAACCAGTGGCTCGATATCTTGAAGGACAAGCGCGAGAGCCTGCCCGCCAAAAAACACGGAAATATGCCACTCTAGTCCCGCCCTACGGGCCAGCGCGAACCAGGATAGACAAGCACCCGCCCGATGCGATACGTAAGGTCGCCTGAGCCCTGTTATGGGTCCGTCAACAGCGCAGCTTGAATCCCGCCAGGCCCGGAAGGGAGCAACGGTAGAGAAAAGCGGGTGTGACGGGCCCGCTCAGATCCCGAACATTTCGATCACCGCGCCATTGTGGGCGAGCGGCGCATCGAGAGCGTAGTGTTCGAGAGTCGTAGCGACATCTTCAGCGCTCATCCTGGGCTCGAACCCCGTGCCTTTCAGCATATCGGTGGCGACCGCGCCCGGAAGAATCACCGTCGCGGTTAATCCGGTATCGCGCAATTCTTCGGCCAGGCTTCTGACAAATCCAGTGAGGCCCCATTTGCTGGCATTGTAAGCAGAGGCGTTGGCTGTCCCGAGCGTGGCCGAGATACTGGAGACGAAGACGAAGCGACCACTCTTGCGTGCCAACATGCTTGGCAACAGCGCTTGCGTGAGGAGAAACGGCGCGCGCAAATTCACGGCGAATTGTTCTTCCCAAGCCGCGAGCGGGAGTTGCTCCACCGAGCCTCGGCGCAATACCCCCGCATTGTGAATAACGGCATCCGGTGCCCCGCCAAAGTCCAAGATTTGCGTCGCGGCAGCTAGAATTTCCGAAGATTGCGTGAGATCGCACTCGATCTTAACGAACGCCACGCCTGATTCTGAAAGCTCTTCGGCCGTCTCAGCCAGCTTCGCAGAAGCGCGCCCGAGCAGCGCCAAACGCACGCCCCTCCGCCCGAGCCTGAGCGCTGTGGCGCGCCCGATCCCACGACTGGCACCCGTAACGACCACCAACGTCATACGCCGGGCGCTGAACTCCGACCGAGCGCCAAACTGAGGCTCGCCATCAGTTCAGCCGAGAGCGAAGCGGAGGTAGCGAGGGTTGTTACCTTTGCAAGCTCTCGTCCTGGAGTGCGAGCACTCAAACAGCTGTGTGTGAGCGTGATTTCGCAATACGCTGCCTGAGCGCCGCCGTGTTGCATCAACGCATCGACCACGCCTTGCCCAATCCCTTCCTGCAGCGCCAAACGTCGGCTGAGCGCGTCCACCAAGGAAGCGAGTGTTCCAAGGCCAAAAAGCCGCTCGCCCGCTACATAGCCCACGGTGGCTACTCCGAGCGCGGGCAGCAGATGATGCGGGCAAACGGTAGCGAGATTGAGGTCGCAGAGGAGCACCCATTGGCCACTCCTGGCAGCCGGGGCAACGCAGGGCTCCGAGAACAGCGTCTCCAGATCAACCTCGTAGCCTCGCAACAGCTCATTCGCAAAGGCAGCTACGACTCTGGCCGGCGTGTCCAGAAGCTCACTGTCGTTCTTGGGATCGAAGCCTAGCGCTTCCAAGAAATCGAGCACCGCGTGCTCGGCACGCCCGAGATCGCGGCCCATACTAATTCAAAAGGCGCGCGCGAATTTCGTCGTTGAGGGGGCGGCGGCCGGAGTAGCCCGCGTCCAAGGCGTGGAAGTGGCTCACACTCTCTTCGCCGTATTTCCAGCAAAGCCAGACCAACTTGCCATCGACCTGCCCCAGAAAATCTACGAGGCCGATCGACGGATCCTTCACAGCTGCGCCCATTCCTTCAACCGCTCGCCAGCCCGCGTCGTAGCGTTTCACCTGTTCGCGGATCTTCTGCTTCAAGCGTAGCGCCTCCGGTGTGTCTGTGGCGCCGTCGTTCAGATAGCGAGGCGCCTCGCCGGAGACCCGCGTGAGCTCAGCTAAGCCGTGCTCGATCTCGCTGCGCAGCAGCAGTTGTGCCGCCACAATTTCGGAAAGTGGCCCTACGAGCGCATCGGCTTCTTCAACGGAAAAGATCCTGTCGCTCATGTTTGAACGCGCCATAGCACCTTGAGCGCGTTGGGAAGAGATTTTTGAACTCGCATCACGCTGCAATCACCGCATTTCTCGGGAAAAAGCTCACTCTTTTCGCAAGCCAGGCAACCCTTCAGGGCTTCTTGCGTGGCCTTGAGCTCAGCCGCGAGCGCTTGGAGCTGCTCCAGCTGTGCGCCCACCAGCTCCAATTGAGCGTCGAGCTTTTCGGTGATGGCGCGAGCTGCTGCAGCACCCGAGGCGTGTTCGCCTTTGGAACCAAAAAGCGCTCGGACGTCCTCAAGCGACAGATCGGCGTGGCGCAGATCCAAGGCAAGCCGAAGCCTCTGCATTTCCGTTTCCGCAAACAGGCGATGACCCCCTTCGGTACGCTCGAGCGGCTCAAGGATGCCGGCCTCTTCGTAGAAGCGCACCGTGCGTAGCGTGCTCGACGCCAGCCTCGCCATGTCCCCTGTGGTTAGCCTACCGTCACCACGGCGATTGGCTGAGCCCGGCTGGGCATCGAGCTTGGGCGAATCTTCAGGCATGGTGCGCAGTTAAGGTAAGAAGCAATCTGCGATCGGTCAAGGCGGGGGGCCTGCCGCTGCTCGATCAGGCTGCCGGCCAGAGCAGAATCGAAAGCCGCGTGAGGAACAAATCCGCGATCAAAATACTGATCGAGATCACGACGACGGTACGCGTGGTGCTGTTGCCCACCCCCGCGGTGCCGCCGCGTGTGATCATTCCAAAGTGACAACCCACGAGCGCGATGATTGCTCCGAAAAAGGGCGTTTTAAACATGCCGCTCCAGAAATCCCTCAGCGTGACGGTCCCGAGCGCGCTGCGCAGAAAGAAACCGGCGGGGACCTGGAACTGAATATCAGTTATCAACATGGCCCCCAAAAATCCGAGCACGAGCGCGAAGGTGCTGAGGAAGGGCATCACCAAGATACTGGCGATGAGGCGTGGCCACACCAGCTTCTTCAACGGATCAGCACCGAGGGCTCGCACCGCGTCGATTTGCTCGGTAACCGCCATGGAACCCACTTCGGCAGCCATTCCCGAGCCGATTCTACCCCCCACAATTACCGCCGTGAGCGTGGGGGCCAGCTCGCGCGTGAAGCTCAGGGCGATCACGCGCCCTGTGTATTCCATGCCGCCAAACTTCTGCAGGCCGAACGCAAATTGCACAGCCATCACCATGCCGATGAAAAGGCTCGTGACGATGACGATGCCCATCGACGCCACGCCGAGTGAATCCAACTGCTTGAGGATCGCTTTGCCCTCAAACGGGCGCCGGGTGGCGCTCTTCATAACGCCAACGAACATGATCGACACCATCCCCAGGTGTTCAAAAAAAACCAGTGCGCGCGCCGTGGCGCGTTGAGCGCGTGTTTCGGTGGGCGGTGGCGCGAGACTCTCCCGACTCACCCGGCTGGACTCGGGACCCTTCTTATCTAGGGTGTCGTTCATCGGCTCTCCAGCGCGTGAAAACCATGGACGAAGCTGTCAAATTCGGTTGATTCACTGGCAGCTGAGTGAGACTTGATCCAAAGAAAATCGTAGACGCAGAGATCTTTCTTGAGCACGTAGACAACAAACGTTTTAGGGACGCCATCGAGCTCTGCGGAGAGTGTGCTGCGGAGTGCGGCGCGGCCATCCAGCGTGATCTCTTTCTGCTCGCCGGGCTCACGGTCAGTGAACTGCAAGAAAAGATGCTGAGTCAAAGCGGTCAACGGAACGTCATCGCCGTCCTGTCCGCAACGCGCGCCCACAGCAATTGTGGCCTTCTGCTCGGCGTCACGAAAAGCGAGGAGCGTGCCCTCAACCTCAATCGTCCGCCACGACGCTGGAATGGGCCCAACCTGAAACGAAATGTCACCACCATGATAAACTTTGCCGTCGAAGCTGGCTGCAGCGCAGCTCAAAGCCAGAGGAAAAAGCACTAGGGCGAAGCGGGTCAGTCGACGCGACATCAAGGCTCCGAACCTAGCAGATCCCCCTTTGACCGAACGCACGCTTTTACTAGGCTCCGGGTTCGGCCTTCCTTGTTTCCCATCGGCGACCAGAATCCAACCACCCTGCGCCCCTGGGTCAACTATGCGCTGCTAGCTGCCAATTTGCTCATGTTCGCCTGGGAGTACATGGCTGGCGTCCCGGGAAGCCTGTTGACGGGCAGCTACGGCGTGGTGCCGGCAAGATTCTTAAGCGACGTCGGTGGCGAGCTGTTCACCGTCTTCACCAGCATGTTCATGCACGGGGGGCTGGCACACATCGGCGGGAATTTATTATTCCTCTACATCTTCGGAGACAATCTCGAAGATTCGCTCGGGCACGCACGCTACCTGCTGTTCTACTTGCTGAGCGGCATCGTTGCGGCAGCCGCTCAAATTGCAATCGATCCCGGCAGTCACGCCCCGATTGTCGGCGCATCGGGGGCAATCGCCGGCGTGCTCGGGGGCTATCTGATCTTATTTCCGCGCGCGCCGATCACAGTCTTCTTTGGGTTCCTGTTCTTGGTGTTTCCAGCCTGGATCGTGGTGGGGCAGTGGTTTCTTTGGAATTTGTTTTTGGGGTTGGGATCACTTGGGCCAGACAAATCGGGCGGTGTGGCTTTCTTTTCCCATATTGGCGGTTTCGTGGCGGGGCTTTTGTTGGTGCGCCCGCTGATTGGACAGCGCAAGCGCCCCACTGCTGAAAGCTGGAGTGGCTGGAAGCCGCCCCCGAAACGCCCACCGCCGAGTGACCCTTGGCGTTGAATGCTCGACCGTTGCCGAGCTTGGGGCTAGCGTGCCGCGCACCAACGCATGACCACGCTGCCCACATTCTACAACACGCTCACTCGCACCACTGACACACTCGCTCCGCGTGTCGAGGGCCAAGTCAGCGTCTACTGTTGTGGACCGACTGTTTACGATGTGCCTCACGCTGGCCACGCCCGTGCCGCCCTCATGCCGGACATCCTGGTGCGTTGGTTGAGAACCAAAGGCTTGGCGGTCACCTACGTGCGTAACCTCACGGACGTGGACGACAAGATCCTGAACCGCGCGGCTGAGAACTCTGAACCCCCGCTCGAGCTGTCCGCTCGTATGGCCCACATTTACCAAGAAGAAATGGCGCATTTGGGCTGCCTCGTGCCCGACCACGAGCCGAAAGTGAGTGAGCACATTCCGGCCATTGTGAGCCTGATTGAAAAGTTGATCGCCGAAGGCAGCGCTTACAGCGTGGCGATGCCCGCGGGCACCACGGATGTTTACTTCGCGGTGCGCAGCTTTGCCGATTATGGAAAGCTCAGCCGACGCCGGATTGAAGATTTGCGCGTTGGGGCGCGCGTGGCGGCGGATGAAAGCAAGAAGGATCCACTGGACTTCGCACTGTGGAAGGGCGCCTCGCTCGATCAAATGGGCTGGGAAAGTCCGTTTGGCTATGGCAGGCCTGGCTGGCACATCGAATGCTCAGCAATGAGCACGCAGTATTTGGGGCATGGCTTCGACATCCACACGGGTGGGATGGATCTGATTTTCCCTCACCATGAGAACGAAATTGCGCAGAGCGAAGCCGCGTGCCCAGGCTGCGGGCCGTTTGCGAAGGTGTGGCTGCACAATGGTTTTTTGAATATTGATAAAGAAAAAATGAGCAAATCGCTCGGGAATTTCGTGACAATGCGCGATATTTTTGAGCGCAACGATCCCGAGGCATTTCGCTGGTTCTTGCTGGCTGTGCATTACCGGGGGCCGCTGCAATTCGAGACGCACCGTTTTGAGGACGGCCGCGTGGTGTTCCCAGGCATTGAAGAAGCGGAAGCGCGCATTGATTATCTCTACGAGACGGTGGCGCGGCTTTCGACGCTGAGCGTTGCAGCGGTTAACGCCAAAGTTCCCCCGGAGCTTCTGAGCTTTGAGAAAGGTCTGCGCGAAGCGCTGACACAATATAGTGCGGGGCTCGACGACGATCTCAACGCGCCGCTCAGCTTGGTGGCGATTGGGGAGCTCGCGAAGCTCGGCAATGAGCTGTGCGATTTGGCCAAGAAACGCCGAAAAGATGCCGTATTTTTGGCAAACGCCGGGGCGCTCGGCAAGGAGCTCTTGGGAGCTATCGTTCACAGCACGAGCACGCTCGGGTTGATGCAAGCCGAGCCCGCTGTCTATCGCGCACGTACCCGAAAATTGCGCTGCTCGCTGCGTGGGCTCAGCGAGACGACGGTGGATGAGAAAGTAGCGGCGCGCATTGCTGCCCGCGACGCGAAAGACTTTGCACGAGCGGACGAGCTGAGGAACGAGCTACAAAGCTTGGGCATCGAGCTTCAAGATTCACCCGAAGGCACGAGCTGGTCGGTGGGCGTGCTGCGCGCCAAGCTGGAATTTGTGGCAAACTGAGCGCCTAGCTGGCGAGTATTTGTGGCAAATGATGCCGAAAGCCGCCCAAAACGGCCTGTTTCGCAGCGAGGCTAGACACCGATAAAAAGCCGGTGCGCGAAGGTGCGTTCCAGCTTGGCACGCAGCACCTTATCGGCTGCGGTCTCGATGTCGTATTCGATGCGTTTGAATTCAAAGCGTCGAGCGTCTGAATCGTAAACGGTGTAGCTCGCGCGATTGTCGTAATCGCGTGGCTGACCCACGCTGCCGACACTCACGATGTATTTTCGGTCGGGCTCCAGCTCAAAATCGATGGGCGGAAGCTCTTCGACGGAATTGCCCTTGAGCTCAAAAACCTTGCACAGGTGCGAATGCCCGATGAGCGTGATGTGCCCAAGTGTTTCGTAGATGGGCAAGCATTCGCGGGCCTGCTCTGGGGCGAAAATGTATTCGAACTCCTCCAGCCGCACCGGCGAGCCGTGGCACAGGAGCACGTTGATGGCATCCAGGCGGATCTGGTAGGGCAGCGTTTTCAGCCACTCCATGTTCTCTTTCGAGATCATGCGCGCGTGGGTATCGAGGGCATGCCGGGCGGCTTCGTAGTAATAGGAGTAATCCATGCGGCTTGCGACAGCCGCATCGTGGTTGCCTAAAATCGTCCCTTCAACGAGGCCGCGCACGATATCGGCGCACTCGTTCGGTGAGCCGCCGTAACCGACGGTGTCGCCCAGGCAATAATACTGGTCGATGCGCTCATCTTTGAAGGCCTCAGTGACGGCACTCAGCGCCTCGTAGTTGGCGTGGATGTCGCTGAGGATGCCGATGCGCATAAGGGGACAAACAATAACACGCTCGCGTCAGATCCAAGCCCCCTCCGGAGTGCTCAGCAATTTTGTGCCCGCTTTCGCGTGCTCTGGTCAGACGCTTTTAGTTTAAAGCCAGACTGTTACGTGGAGGACTTCCGGAAGTCTGGCGGGTCAAAAATGACGATGCAAGCAGCCGGGTGCTGCTTCCCCGAGCAGATACCGCCTAGTTTTCCGCTATGCTCCCGTGCGTGGCACCCCCTTCTGACGATGACTTTCAAGACTCGCGTTCCCCTGACGATACGGATGAGGACCTCCCAGCACCCATCACGCTGATCGATGTGCCCGAAAATGTGGCCGAGCTATGCGGATCATGCGTGCAGTATGTCTGGCGTTCGTTGCGAGTCCCGCTTGATTTCACCCCGGACACGCTGTCGTTGGTCGACCACTACCTATCCGGAGTGCGGGCGGAGCTCAGCCAGAAGCCCGAGCTCGGGCCGCTCGTGGCGCGGGTCGTGGGCGCGTACTTTGGAGAAGTCGTCAGGAAGACTTATTTTGGGATCTGGCGGGCGGAGCCACGAAACGTGCACGATTGGCAAGTCGGGCTGCGCACGGTCTTTCTTTGGTTCAACCCGATCGGCGTCGCCTACGATGCGTTGTTCAACACGACCGAGCACGACGGCCCGCGCTCGCACTTGCGAGTAGCAGCCGAAGATCGCGAGGCGCTCAATGTTCGGCTTTCACAGGCGCCGCCTGTGCCAGATTCTGAGTTCTATTTGCTCACCACTCGGCTTGAAGCGCTCGAAATTGCCGTGGAGACGCTGCGACTGAGAATGAGTGCCCAGGGCTACCAGGATGTTGAATTTGGTGAGGCGGATTACGCTGCGGAATTTGGCTTTGGTGTGAACTAGTCGCGCGAGCGCTTTGATTCCGGGTCCGCCCCTGCGTTCGCTTCCGGAATCGCCACGAGCCGGGTGGGTACCGAAACGATGCGAGCGGGCAGGACGCTTTGCCCCAAAAAATCACGCAACGCGATCGGGTAGCGCCCCTCCGGAAGCCGGATCCGGAGTGAAGCCCCCGGTAAGACCCAGGCCACGGGTGTGGCGTCGATCAGCACGTAGCGCAGAAGATCGGTGTTGTTGAAGACGGTGAGGCCATTGTCCTTGGCGTGTGTGTTGTTGGTGGCTCGGAGTGAAGCGAGGGCTTCGGCATCGGCGAGCAGGGGATCTTGGGGTGGCCAATCTCCGAGCAAGAAACGCGCCTCGCTGGGCGGTACTTGGAATGGCGCGGCCCCCACATCAGATTGCCGCTTTAGCTTCTCGACGAGAAAAGCCAATTGCCCACCCCCCGCCCAACGAAACTCAGCCCGCAAAGGCAGGCTACCGCTTTGGCAGACCGCGTTCTCCGGATCGGCAGCGATCAGCTCCACGAGGAAACGGCAGAGCAGCGTGGCCGATGCTTCGAAGCCAGGAAACGCCGCCAGGCTGAGTGCGAGCTTGCCCTGGCTCGTACCGAGCTCGACCTCCTCCACCTCGTGTTCAAGCAGCCGGCTTTGCCCCATTTTCCGTAGCTCGGGGGGCATGAGAGGCGTTACGTCGACTCGGCGCTCAAGAAAGACCGCGCGCAGCGAACCCAACGGCAAGGTCCGATACGCGCTGCCTTTGGGCCAAACCAAGATGTGACCCAACAGGTCCTGACGGGCGCGGATCTCGCTTTGGTCCGGAAACATGAAGCCAGCAGAGTCAAAACGGAGCAGCATTTGCCCTGCGTGCCTCAGGGTGAGTCCCATGCTGAGCACGGTGCGGCGCTGGATCCGTTCGAGAGACGCGTGTTGGAGCTCTCGAACCTGACCGGTCGCTGGCAGATCGGCCCACTGAAAACGCGCTCTTAATTCGAGTGATTCAGGCAGAAGAGCCTCAGCCGAAGCGGCCGCGATCGGTTGATCTTCTCGAATGGCGCGCGGAACGGTGGGTGCTGCAGGGAGTGCATCGCGCAAACGCCCGGGACGACCGGCAGGGCCAGCCTCGGCGCTGAGCGCCTTGGGTGACGCCAGCGGCGCCGGTTGAATCCCTGCGTTGGGGCTGCGTTCATTGGCCTGGAGGGGTGCCCGGTTTTCGGGCTCGCAGGCGAAGAGAGCAACGCTGCCAAGGCACAGCCAGCCCCACGCAGGCCGAGTCATTCTGCCCGACCAATCAGCTCTTGCGCGGTCAATTGCTCTTTCTTGCAATATTCGGCGAGGCCACGCAAGGCCTTGATCGCCGCGCAAGGATCATAAAAATTCACGGTGCCAAGCTGCACGGCGCTAGCTCCGGCCAACATGAATTCGATCACGTCTTCTGCGGTGGCAGCACCGCCAATGCCGATAATCGGAATTGAAACGGCGCGTGCCAGCTCCCACACCATACGGATCGCGATCGGCTTCAGCGCGGGCCCACTCATGCCTCCAGTGCGGTTAGCTAGGCGCAGCCGTTTGGTGTGCACATCGATCGACATGCCGCGAACGGTGTTGATGGCCGTTAGCGCATCGGCGCCAGCGGCTTGGCACGCCAAGCCGACACCCACCAGATCTCCCGCTTCTGGGCTCATTTTTACCCAAATCGGGAGGCGAGTGGCATCCCGCACGCGGCGCGTGACCTCGGAGGCAAGCCCCGCATCCCGACCAAACTCGATGCCCCCATGCGTCACGTTGGGGCAGGATACGTTCAGTTCGATCGCATGCACGCCTGTCTCTCGGTCCAGTCGACGCGCGATGGTCACGAAATCCTCCACGCTACTGGCAAAGATATTCGCGATCACGCTCACGCCACGTGCGCGCAGCTTGGGCAGCTTCTCGGTGCAGAAGGCCTCAACGCCCACGTTCGCCAAGCCGATCGCATTCAGCATGCCGGCCGACGTTTCGCAAATGCGCTCCGGAGGATTTCCAGCGCGGGGGTGCAGGCTCAAGCCCTTGGTGCAGATGCCGCCGAGCTCCGCAACGTCGTAGAAATCGTCGTATTCGAGCCCGTAACCGAAACAGCCCGAGGCCGTTAAGATCGGATTCTTGAGCGTCAACTGGCCTATTTTGACCGAAAGATCCGTCATACGGGCATCCCCGCTTTGCGCACCGGTGCATGCTCAGCTTTTGAAAAATCGACTCTTCCCGCATCCATGCACGGGCCTTCAACGCAAGCGTAGAGGTACTTACCGTCGTGCGTTGGCACCGGGCAGCCGAGACACACGCCGTAGCCGCAAGCCATGGGTGTCTCCAAAGAAACTTCGCAGGGAACCTGAGCGGCAGCGCACAGCTCCGCCACCTTTGCCATCATTCGATCGGGGCCGCACGTGTAGACTTGCGCGTGCTCCTTGAGGAGTGCCTCAAGCACAACGGGCACTCGCCCATGCGCCCCAAGCGAGCCATCTTCTGTGGTGACAATCACGTCGCTTAGCGTCTGAAGCTGCGCGAGCAAGGGCAAATCTTTCGCGCTCCGCCCGCCATAAACTGTGGTGGCCTGGATGCCCGCGGCGCTCAGCTTTTCTGCGAAAAAAATGAGGGGAGCGATGCCGACACCGCCACCCACGAGGATTATTTTTCGATCTTTCTCGGGTTCGCGCCACTGGGTGCCAAGCGGACCCATCAGCGTGAACCAAGCGCCGGCTTCGGCGCGCGCCATGGCTAGCGTGCCCTTGCCGAAAACTTTGATCAGGATTGAAGGCTCATGGCCGGCCGTGAGGTAACTCATCGGGCGCGCTAGGAGGGGTGCCTCGCCCCAGTCTTCGCCGCGGACCATCACGAATTGACCGGGCTCGGCTGCTGTGCCTTCGGGGTCAGTGAAGGTGAGGACGTGGTACGCATCACCGATAGCGGTCCTGCGCAGGAGCTGCAGGCGTTTTTGCTGCTTTGGGATCTTTGGGCTTGCCGCCATCTCCAGGCCATCCTCGGTCGGGTTAGAGTAGTAGTGCTTGCGCTCGCGGACTGTTTCAAATCCAAAGCGTTTGTAAAGGGCGAGCGCGGCATGGTTTGAGCGCCGCGTTTCGAGCAAGATCAGTCGGCAACTGCGTGCCAGAGCTTCGCCAAAGGCACTTTGCAGGAGCGCTCTGCCCACACCTTGCTGCCGGTGGTCTGGGTCGGTTGCTACATGCAGAATCTGCATTTCGTCGACCGCGATCCAGGCCAGTAGTGCCCCCACCTTGGGGCCTTGGGGCCCATCGCTCACGGTCCAAAGGACAGCGTAACTACGTTGAAGCTCTTCGGCGATAGTGAAGGCCGAGCCTGTGTTGTCGAACAGCTGCTGCACCCAATCAATCTCGTCAGCCGTGGCTGCGGTGTTCAGGCGGGAGCAAAGCCAAACGGTCGCCAAGGAATTAGAGCGCTCGGCGCCGCACCAGGCGCGAATTCAAGAATTGGTAAAGGATTTTGCAGACTTCGAACGAACTGCCGCCCATCTCACTCACGATTTCGCGAACCGTGTTTTCGCCATCAATCGTCGCCAAGACACGCCGCTCCATGGCCGTGAGCTGCGAAGCATCACCGAGCTGTTCCAGGCCGATCTGATCGCAATACAGCACTTCATCGAAATCAAACGAGCCTTCGATCACGCGCCATTCGTCCACCCTGCGGAAACCCTCCATCACGAGTCCGCTGGTGGGGAGCGAAAGCCTCGTTTTTTCGGCGGTGGGGTTTTCGATGTCGACGTGAAAAACGAAACGCCCGTGCATCCAGCGCACGATTTCGTAGACCAATTCGGAGGTTTGTCGCCCCAGCGCTTTTTGGATCTGCGCCTCCTCAGCGAACCCCAAAATCACCAACGTTTCCCCCAAGAGACGCTTGGAGCCCGCGCGATTGTCGAGCACCGTCTGGAGCTCCGCCCGGGACAACAAGCCTTCCTCAATCACGTAGCGCCCGATCAGGAATTCTGCGGTCAGGCCTCGCCAAGAGGCATAATCGAGATCTCCTTGCCTCAAGAAGAGGACAACTTCAGCCTTCTGATTGAAGACCCGAAGCGCTCCGCTTTTGCGCTGCAGAGTGAGTAGCTGCAAAATCTCCGCGACGGAGACGACGCTCAGATCCCCCGAGAGGACGTGAGGGTCTTTCTCTCCGAACTCCACCGATTGCAACAGACCAGCGAGCTGAGAAACTGTGTCGAGTGTCACAGAATCGCGCACGGCCACGGAGATCTGCTCGGGGCTAATTCGGGCAAAGGCCGGGAATTTAGCCATGGAAGGCACGAGCTGGCGGGCCAATTCTGCCGCGAATTCCCGTACGGCATGTGCCCGGCGCGTCCCCGGATCGGCGTTCGGGTGCAGGCCACTTGGCGACGATTCAAAGGGACCCTCGTCCTCCGGTCGCACCGTGGAGCGAGTGCGACCTTCGGTTTTTTTCTTGAGTGCCCCTTCGACGACGGCGATCAGACCTCGCGCATCGAAGGGCTTCGTGATCGAATCGATGGCGCCGGTTTGCCGCACGAACTGGCCGCGGATCTTGTCGCCTTTGGCGCTCATCAACACCACCGGCAATTCACGGAGGGTGTCGCTTCCGCGGATCTCCCGACAGAACTGAAAACCGTTCATGCGCGGCATCACGAAATCAAGCATCACGAGGTCTACCGGTGAATGCTTGAGCACATCCAGCGCATCGCGCCCATCCCCCGCAAGCAAGACCTCGTAGTCGTGGGCCGCTAAGATGGACGCAACGACTTTGCGAATGGTGGGGCTATCGTCAACGACTAGGATCTTCGCGTTCATGTGCAGCACCATTCTCGGCGGCCGGGAATGAAGCCGAGGATGCTAGCCGATTGCGTGAACTCAGTACGCTAAAAATGGCCGAAACTCTCAGGTTTGGCCGATTCTACTCAGCGGTCGACCGGATCTTAAGCTCAGCCAATTGCCCGGGAGAAACCAGGCCTGGCGCCTCTGTCATCACATCTGTCCCTTTTTGAGTCTTAGGGAAAGCAATGACGTCCCGGATGCTTTCGGTGCCGCCAAGCAGCATCGCGATGCGATCCATGCCGAGCGCGATCCCACCGTGGGGTGGAGCACCGTAACGCAGTGCCTTCAACAGGAATCCGAATTTGTCCTCGGCTTCTTTGGCGTCGATGCCGAGCGCAGAAAACACTTTCGACTGGACCAATGGATCGTGCAAACGGATGGAGCCGCCCGCGATCTCAAAACCGTTCAGTACCAAATCATAGCGGTAGCAGAGCACCTTGCCGGGATCTGTTCCCAGGAATTCGACGTGCTCATCATGTGGGCGCGTGAAAGCGTGGTGAGCCGCTGCCCAATGCTTAGTCTGGTCGTCGTACTCAAAGAGTGGCGGATCGACCACCCACGAAAATTGGAACGTATTGCCGTGTCCAACTTGCGGGATCAGGCCCATTTTCTTAGCCTGGATGACTCGCAAATTGGCCAGCACCGTGTGCACCAACGCCGCTCGACCAAACTGGAACAAGACGACGTCGTTCTCTTTTACCCCGAGCGCTTGGTTCACCGCGGTCCGGAATTCATCCGTGACCGTCTTTGAAAGGGGTGATTGCAACCATTCACCGTTCGGACCAATTTTTGCGCGCGCCAAGCCGGCAGCGCCCATGCCCTTCGCAGTTTGTTCCAACTTATCGCCGTCGGTGCGGGTGAGGTTAGCCGAAGCTGGCACCACCATCGCCTTCACGATCTCTGCCGGGAGTTCACGGCGATAGGTACCGTTCTTGAACTTTTCGGCGATCGGCTGAAAGAAGCCAATCCCGCCGCCAGAGTGTTCCACTGTGAGCTCGGTGAGGTCGACGTGCTTCATGTCGAAGCGAAGATCCGGCTTATCGTTGCCGTAGTCGCGCATGGCGTCGTCGAACTTCAAGTGTGGGAAGTGCCCGCTCGGGTATTTTTCCTTCAAATCGACGCCCAATGCCGCGCTCCAGATCTTGAAGATCAGGCCTTCGACCAGGCTGAAGACGTCATCTTGATTGACGAAGCTCAGCTCAATGTCGATCTGCGTGAACTCCGGCTGCCGGTCGATGCGTAGATCTTCGTCGCGAAAGCAGCGCACAATTTGGAAGTAACGGTCGAAACCCGCCACCATGAAAAGCTGCTTAAAAAGCTGTGGGCTCTCAGCCAGGGCGTAGAATTTGCCTCCGTGCAGGCGTGAGGGAACCAGAAAGTTGCGCGCTCCGCCGGGCGTGTATTTCACCAGGACGGGGGTTTCGAGTTCCAGGCAGCCGTTCTCGGTGAGGTAGTTGCGCGTAGCCTGATTCATGCGGTGGCGTTGCTTCAGGGCTTCCTGCAATGGGGCGCGGCGCAAGTCCAAATAGCGATATTCTAGGCGTACTTCTTCTCGAGTTTCCGTTCGTGCTTCAATCTCAAAGGGCGGCGTCTCGCTGCGGTTGAAGACGGTGGCCTCAAGCACCTCCAGCTCCACGTCGCCAGTCGGCAAGTTGGGATTGGCCGCGCTCAACATGCGGCCTTCCTTCTTGCTGAACTGCTCACCTCGGCTTCGAACTTTGCCGCGCACGCCCACCACCCATTCGCTGCGCAGCGTATTGGCCAGCTCGTGGGCTTCTTTTGAAGCATCCGGATCAAAAACGATCTGCGTGATGCCCTCGCGGTCCCGCAGATCGACGAAAATCAGCGAACCGTGGTCTCGGCGACTGGCAACCCAGCCGAAGAGGACCACCTCTTTGCCAATGTCTGCCGCGCGGATCCCCGCGCAGTGATGGGTGCGTTTCAGTTCATCGATAAAGCGGGCCACAGAAACTGCCTCAGATTGCGGAAGATTGCGTTGGTCGGGCGGGCGCGCCTTTTAGCGCCGAAATGCGCATGGCTCAATTCCACGCTGAACGTAGGCATAAACGTCCACACAAAGTGGGCCAACTTCGCCAATTCTGCGCAATTGTCCTGACCCACGATGGCGCCAAAACCCTCGACCCCTTTCGCGGAGGCCCTCAGTTACTTGGCGCCGGCCGCCCCACTCGTGGTCGGCATTTGGCGAGCCAGTTTCGGCAGCCAGTGGCGTGACGATCAGGCGTTGTTGGCGGCGGTGGGGCAGGGGCCTCCGGCAATCCAAGGAGCCCTCTCGGCCCTTTTAGCCAGTATCGCGCTGGAGCTACCGGTCGGCGGCAAGTGGCTCCGCGCGGCGCTCGTCTCGGTTGTCGCGCTCAGCCTGTGTGGTTTCCTGATTTTTAGTCTCACCCGCTATCTGGCGCGACGTTTGGGGGTTTCCCTGTTGGTGGCGAGCGCGGCGGGACTCGGCGCCGCGTGGCTCGTGACACTCGGGCCTAGCTGGCAACTCGAAGCGACCGTGGGAGGTGGTCTCACGGTGGCGGTTTCGCTTTGTTTGTTAGGGGTTTGGCTGAGCCGAGAAGCTGAGGCTGCTTGGGTTCCGTTCGCGCTGGCGCTGGTGCTGGGAGCCGCGCTCGCTGAAAATTGGGCGGCTGCGGCTGCGCTGGCTGCGGCGCTAACCACTCGATTGAGCGTTCGTCAAACCGCTTTGCCCTGGTCCCGGCGAACGGTGGCGTTCTCGGCGGCGCTGTTTGGGTTGGTCGCGGTCGGTTTGGTGCTCGGTCAGCTCGTCCGTTCGGGCGGACATTGGTCCGACTTGGGCGTCGTGTTCGCTGGTGAAGTGGATCGAACCCGGTTGCCAAACCAGGCTCTCGCCTTAGTGGACGAGAATTTTACGCTCTTGGCTCTCGGGATCGCAGCCTTAGGCACGTGTGCCACGCTGCTCGCCTCGCAGACGCGCGCGCTGGCGCTGGCACTCGGAGTTTGGTGCCTTCTGGGATGGGTTTTTAGCCCAGCTGGGGACGACCTGCTCGGCATCGATCCGTTTGCGCCGTTTGCACTCTTGGGTTTGAGCGCGGTGGGTATTTTCGCCGGCGCTGGAGCGGCTTCTGCCTCCACGCTCGCGCGTTGGCGTGTCCCTTTGGCGCGCCAGAGTGTTGGGCTGTTGGTGACGACCCTGTTCGTACTGGCGCTGCTCGGCTTCGAGCGTTCAACCCACGTGGCGGGACGTCGCGACCACGTCGCGAGTGAGGCTTGGACCGATGAGGCGCTGAGCGATCTTCCGCCTGGAAGTGTGCTGCTTTTGAATAACTCAGCGCTGGCCTGGCACCTCTGGGCCGCCCGCGAGATCGGTGGACAGCGTCCAGATTTGATCGTCGCACCGCTCCGAGCCTTGGAGCGCTGGAGCGGGAGCCAGGATCTCGTGCGTTCGGAGCCCGCGCTCGGTCCTGTGGTCCGGGATCTGCGGCTCAGCCGACGACCCACCGAGTTCACACTGTCCTCACTCGCAGTGGAGCGACCACTGTTTGTTCAGTTCGATGCCACCTGGGACCCGAGATTGCGGGAGCACCTGGTGCCGCATGGCTTTTGGGTAGGATTTTCGCCTCACGCTCTGGGGCGCTCCGATCGTGAGGGCGCCGCGCTCGCGTCCGATCAGGCTTTCAGCCGCGTAGTGACTCTCGCTGAACAACCTGGGTCCCGCGACGCTGCGACACTTCAGGTTCTCCAAGAGCAACTAGCTGAACATGCGCTCATGCTCTTCTCGCTGCAAGACTTCCACGCGGCGACTCTGTTTGCTGAGAAGCTCCGGCTGATTGCGCCCAAGCATCCGGCACTTGAAGCCCTCCAAGCGCCCAAGGCGCTTGCGATAGCCGGGGCCGTCGACTAGCTTCGCTCCCCCACATATGGCACGCGTTACCGTTGAAGATTGTCTGGAGCACGAGGAAAATCGCTTTGCACTGGTTGTGCTGGCGGCCCACCGAGCTCGCACGCTCATGAAGGGCACGCCCACGCTGGTCCAATCTCGCAATAAGTGTGCAGTCACTGCTCTGCGCGAGATCGCAGCGGGCAAGGTGCGCTTCCATCGCGATACCGAAGAAGTTCTGCGCGAGTTCATCAACGAGACCCAAGCGCTGGCCGGGTACTGACGTTTCGCAGAGAGCGCCACATCCCCGAAGTCTAGAGGCGCTCGCGCGCCCCGACGGACTCGGCTCGCTCGCCCACTACGAAAACCCTGCGTATTACACGAGGGCCTACCGGCGTCGTTTACAAGACGTCGGCTATTACGTGGAGTTAGCCCGGCGTTCGAAAGGCCCCGTGCTCGAATACGGTGTGGGTAACGGGCGTGTGGCCCTGCCGATCGCACGCCAAGGCGTGGCCATCACCGGTATCGACCTTTCAGCTCCGATGCTGGCAGATTTGAGGGAAAAGCTGAAGCTTGAGGAACCTTCCGTGGCGCGCTTGGTTTCAGCGCGGCGTGGGGACATGCGAAAGGTTAAGTTGAAACGGCGCTTCCCGCTGGTGATCGCGCCCTTCAACGTGATGTTGCACCTGTACGATCGGCCCGACATGGAGGCCTTTCTGGCACGGGTGAAAGAACACCTCACGCCCAAGGGCGAATTCGTTTTCGACTATTCGCTGCCGCAGCCGGCCGACCTCGGTCGCGATCCCAATCGCAGCTATCGCGTTCCAGACTTCGTGGATCCGGTGACGAAGTTGAAGATCCGCAGTTCCGAACGTTTTTTCTACGAGCGTTTCCGGCAAACGCTGCTCGTCTGGTCAGAGTACGAACCTGAAACGGGTGAAGCCTGGGACGTCCCGCTCACCCATCGCCAGTTTTTCCCCCAAGAGATGGAGGCCCTGCTCCACTACAACGGTTTTGAGATCAGCGCCTATTGCCCTGATTTTGCCGAACAAGGCTGGCTCAGCTGGGTGGATTCACTGGTCGTTCACTGTCGCATCCGGCCTACTTCGGGACGGAAGCGCGCAAAGCCCGTTGCTCAGCCCTAAGCGCCGCCTTAGCTTGAGCCTCGACAGATGGCGGCCGACTACTACGCAGAACTGGGAGTTCCAAAGACCGCGACGCACGATGAAATTCGCAAGGCGTATCGGAAGCTCGCGGCCAAATTTCATCCCGACAAACGCCCGGACGACAAGACCGCAGAAACCAAGTTCAAGTCGATCAATCGGGCCAACCAGATCCTGGGCGATGAGGCCAAACGCAAGCTCTACGACGATTTTGGCGAGGATGGCTTGCGCGAAGGTTTCGATGCCGATGCTGCGCGAGCCTATAGGAGTGCCGGGGGCGGACGAGTGCGCTTTCGGCGCGGGAATGAAACGGGCAGCGCTGAGGATATGTTTGGCGGCGGCGGTGCCAACATCGGGGACCTTTTTGGGGATTTGTTTGGCGGGCGAGCGCGGGCAGCACAACAAGGGGGTCCACGCGCAGCTCCGAAAGGCTCGGATGTCACGAGCGAGGTGACGGTCGATTTTGCGGCAGCCCTAACTGGAGTTAACCTCAAGTTGCGGGTGCAGGATGAGGGAGATGAGCTCACCGTTCGCATCCCGCCCGGTGCGGCCGACGGCGACAAGGTTCGCCTCCGCGGTCACGGCGCCCCGGGTCCGCACGGTGGCCCACCGGGCGATCTGGTGCTCACGATTCGCGTGAAGCCCCACCCGTACTTCGACCGAGATGGCCTCGATTTGTACTTAGATTTGCCCATTTCTGTCGGGGAAGCCTATCGCGGAGCCAAAGTGCGCGTGCCAACTCCCTCCGGCGACGTGACGCTCACCGTGCCAGAAAAGGCGCAGAGCGGTCAGGTGCTGCGCCTAAAAGAGCGTGGCGTTAAGCGCGGCGAGAAGGTCGGCGATCTCTATGTGCGCTTTCAGATCCGGCTACCTGTCGGAGATGCGAAGGAAATCATGAAGGCCATCGACGTGCTCGACAAGGCCACGTCCGATGATCTGCGTGCGCTCCTAGTATTCTGAGCGAGCGCTGCGCGAGCGGCTCACCGCGCGAGTAAGGCATACTTCACGTTACGCGCTGCGGATTGCGAAACGCCGCCATTTCTCCTGCTTTGGGAGTGCTACTGGGCAGCGTTCACGTCGGGGTCAGCCCGGTCAGCTCCCAAAAATCCTCCGGATTGGCGAGCCCACAGCTGAGCGTAGAGGCCACCACTCGCGATCAGTTCCTGGTGCGTCCCCTCCTCGGCAACTTTCCCCTGGTCGATCACGATTAAGCGATCGAGTGCTGCGATGGTGGAGAGCCGGTGTGCGATGGCGATCACCGTCTTGCCAGCCATCAGCTTTCCTAGGTTCTGTTGGATGGCCGCTTCGACCTCTGAATCCAGAGCCGAGGTGGCTTCATCAAGGATCAGAATGGGCGCGTCCTTGAGCATGACCCGCGCAATCGCGACACGCTGACGTTGCCCGCCTGAAAGCGTCACTCCCCGTTCGCCAACATGCGCATCGTAGCCATGCCGGCCCTTCGGGTCCGAAAGTTGTTCGATAAAGGCCGAGGCTTCGGCTCGATCAGAGGCTTCTTTCAGCATTTCTGGTGTCGCGTCGGGGCGCCCGTACAGGATATTTTCGCGCACCGAACGATGCAAGAGCGAGGTGTCTTGCGTCACCATGCCGATATTGGCCCGTAGCGAATCTTGCGAGACTTTCGAAATGTCCTGACCATCGACCAGGATCTGCCCACCCTCGACATCATAAAATCGCAATAGCAGGTTTACAAGTGTTGACTTGCCGGCGCCGGAGCGACCCACAATTCCAACGCGTTCGCCCGGCTTCACCTGCAAGCTCACGCCGTCTAAAACACCACTGCCCTTGCCGTAGTGGAAGTGCACATCGCGGACCTCAATTCGCCCCTCGCTCACCTTGAGTAAGGGCGCGT
>Ga0105048_10001536_pt1 | contig 37352 bp, 35 predicted proteins | sample MAT05_FD_78382 | JGI IMG/M metagenome (GOLD analysis project Ga0105048, IMG submission 78382) | Freshwater microbial communities from Lake Fryxell liftoff mats and glacier meltwater in Antarctica - MAT-05 | ecosystem: Environmental > Aquatic > Freshwater > Ice > Liftoff microbial mat | place... | reverse complement strand
GCCTGGCGGGCCGGTTCGCTCAGCCCTTCTTCTGAAACCAGGTACCCAGCACCACGAGAGCCGTAATCAGCGCGACCAAACCGAATTCGCCGCCTGTCATCGAGAGCATGCTGTGCGCTATCATGGGCTCTGTGCCCGACACCAGTCCCGCCTTTCCAGTGGTCCTCGGTCTGGGGGCAAATGAAGGAGAGCCGCGCGTTCAGCTGGTGCGTGCCATCCAAGAGTTGCGCTCGGCGGTTGAGGGGCCAGTTTGGGTCGCGGGCCTTTACCAAAGTGCAGCCATCGGGCCCGAGCAGCCTGATTTCCTCAATAGCGCGGTCCTGCTCGACTTCCCGCGGGAACCACTGGCGCTTCTCGAACTCACGCAGGCCATCGAGCAGCGCCTTGGTCGCATTCGTCGGGGCCGCTGGGGCCCGCGCCGTATCGATCTCGACTTGCTTTGGGCCGGAGAGCGTCAGGTCCGCAGTGCGCGGCTGACGGTGCCCCACGCGCAGCTGACGGCGCGCGCCTTTGCCCTACTGCCCCTCCTCGAGTTGTGCCCTGAAGCGGCTGACCCCGAAGACGGACAGCCGTATCGCAGCCTGCTTCCTCGGTTCCATTCCCAGCGGATCCAAAAGATTGACTCCGCGGGTTGGGAGCTGGTTCCGTGAACGCGCCAAAATGGTCACCTTCTGTCGACGCTTCGGACAACAGTAGACAGGTAGGGATCGAGGTGGTACCTGCCCGCCGCCTCATGCCTTCGCAGCGGCCCGGTTGGACGCTTCCGACCACTTTTTGGGTTCGCTCCGGCAGGTCGAGGAATTCGCCGACATGAGCCCGTTTGTGGAAAGCGCGGCGGCTGCCGCACACTCGCCGTTGATTCTTGCGGTGACCGTTGATTTGGACAAAAGCGTCTTCGTTCAGATGGCGCTGTTTGCCGCTTTGGTCGTCGTACTGAAGCCCTTGCTGTTCGATCCGATGCTGCGCGTCTTTGCGCTGCGCGAAGAACGAACGGTGGGCGCCAAAGCTGAAGCCCGCGCCATGCAAGAGCGCGCAGCCGACATCTTGGCCAGGTACGACGGAGCCTTGAAGCAGGCTCGTTCGACCGCGGCTGAGCAGCGCGAGAGTCACCGCAAGGAGACCGCCCAGCTCGAGTCCCAAATCCTCGAGGAGGCGCGTTTAGCCGCAGAAACCATCATGGCTGCGGGTCGCGGTCGCATCATCGCCGAGATCGAGACTCTGCAAAAGGACCTCGCCGCGACGTCGACTGGTCTGGCAGGCGAAATCGGCAGCCAAGTCCTGGGTCGTGAGGTGCGGTCGTGAAGCGCTGGGCAGTGTGCTTGGCCCTTGGCTCGAGTCTTTGCGCGTCCGTCGCGCGTGCGCACGAGGGGCCCGACGGTCACGACCACGCAGCAGCGGTCCACGCAGCGTCGGGCCTTGCAGCGTCAGCTCCCGAGCATGATGCGGCGTCCGAACACGGTCAGGGTGAGCAGGCTCACGGCGCTGAAGCACACGGCCACGCCCCGCACGTTTCGGACATCAACTGGTTCACCGGCATGATCGGCGAGAGCGCCGACGCGGAGCCGGGCTTGCTCTGGCGCGCACCTGGCACGCCGGTGCCGCTGGGTGCCTTGCTCATCAACACCGCCATCCTTTTCTTCTTGCTCGGTCGCCTGGGTGGGCCGGCGGTGAAGAAAGGCTTGGTCGAACGCAAGCAGCGCATTGCCGGTGCGATCGAGGCAGCTCGTGTCATGAAGGCCGATGCCGAGGAGCAGCTCGCTCACTACGAGACGCAGCTCGGGCAGATGGAATCCGAGATGGAGCGCATCAAGGCCGAGATGCGGGAGCAATCGCAGCTCGAACGCGAGCGTATCTTGGCCGAAGCCAAGGCTCGCCGCGAAGTCGTCGAGCGCGAAGCTCACCTGGCCATCACCCAAGAGTCGAACGCTGCGCGCGAAGCCATCTCGCAGAGCGTTGCGCGCGAGGCGATCTCGGCCGCGAGAGCCCTGATCGCGCGCTCCCTCAACGAGCAAGATCACGAGCGTCTGGCCAAGGATTTGTTGGCGAGCGTCGAAAAGAACGTGAAGAGCGAGGCCCGATCATGAGTGAAGGTGTCGTCGCCGAGCGCTATGCGCAGGCCCTATTCGAGCTGGGTGCCGAGTCGGGCCAATTGGTCGTCTTGGCCGAAAAGATCCAGGCGTTCGCCAGCGTCTACGCCGAGAGTCGGCAGCTGCGCCAAACGCTCGAGAATCCCGTGACCGGCCGCGAGCAGCGCGAAGCCATCCTGGCTGAGGTTGCTCGGCGCTTGGGTGTTCCCGAGGTCGGCGTGCGCGGTCTATTGATCCTGGCGCGTCGTCGTCGCCTGCCGGTCGTACCTGCACTGGCGCGTCGCCTTGGCGAGTTGAGCGACGCGAAGAACGGCGTCGTGCGGGCGCAAGTCACCACCGCGCAGAAAATGCCGGAAGCCTACTACGAGGCTCTCGAGCGGCAGCTCGGCGCGTCCACTTCGCGCAAGATCGTGCTGTCCCGGCTCGAGGATCCGTCGCTTATCGGTGGCGCCGTCACCCGGATCGGGGACTCTGTCATCGACAGCAGTTTGCGCGGGCGTCTCGAGCAGGCCGAGCAGAAGCTCATGCGCGCGCTCTCCAACCTGTCTGCTGGCTGAGTCCTCGGCCAGCCATACCTGCCGGCCGAGTCGCTCGCTTTCAGTTCTTCGATTCCGGCGTCAGCGCCAGGTCTTCCCCGAAACTCTCCAAAGTCCCCACCGGTGACGCACCGGATCCAACAGCCCCACCGTCCGAACGGAATCAGCCATGCAGCTCAGCGCCGACGAAATCGCCTCGATCATCAAGAAGCAAATCGAAAACTTCGACCGCTCGGCGGTAGTTTCCGAGACCGGCACCGTGCTCACCTCGGGTGACGGCATCGCCCGCGTCTACGGCCTCGAAGGCGTGATGGCAGGCGAGCTCGTCGAGTTCCCGGGCCAAGTCTACGGTCTGGTGTTGAATCTCGAGCAGGACAACGTCGGTGTCGCAATCCTCGCCGACGCCGCCACCGTGCGCGAAGGCGACACGGTCAAGCGCACCGGCCGCATCGCGGACGTGCCGGTCGGTCCGGGTCTCGCGGGCCGCGTCGTCAACGCGCTTGGTCAACCCGTCGATGGCAAGGGTCCGCTCGACAGCAAGATCACCCGCCGTATCGATATGAAGGCGCCGGGCATCATCGCTCGGCAGCCGGTGAAGGAGCCCATGCAGACGGGCCTCAAGGCCATCGATGCCATGATTCCCATCGGTCGCGGTCAGCGCGAGTTGATCATCGGCGACCGTCAGACCGGCAAGACCGCCGTTGCACTCGACACGATCATCAACCAGAAGGGCAAAGGCGTGCACTGCGTGTACGTCGCCATCGGGCAGAAGGCCTCGACTGTCGCCCAGGTGGTCGAAAAGCTGCGTCAGCATGGCGCTCTCGACTACACGACCATCGTCGTCGCAACCGCCAACGAGCAGGCGCCTTTGCAGTTCTTGGCGCCCTACACCGGCGTCACCATCGGCGAGTATTTCCGCGACACTGGCGGTCACGCCCTCTGCATCTACGACGATCTTTCCAAGCAAGCCGTCGCCTACCGCCAGATGTCTTTGCTCCTGCGCCGCCCGCCCGGGCGCGAAGCGTACCCCGGCGACGTGTTTTACATTCATTCCCGCTTGCTCGAACGCGCAGCCAAGGTGGCCGAGCGCTGGTTCGTCGTCGCCGACGGCCAAGAGGTTCCGGCCGGCGACCAGAAGTTCAAGGGCGCCGATGGCCTGGTTCACCTCGGTGAAGCGGGCAAGCACGAGGCGGAGCAGTCGCTCAAGACGCTGGGCAAGTCCGGTCACTCGGTGAAGAAGGATCCGCACTCCGGTGGTTCGCTCACTGCGCTGCCGATCATCGAAACGCAGGCAGGCGACGTCTCGGCCTACATTCCCACCAACGTGATTTCGATCACCGACGGTCAGATCTTCTTGGAGAGCGATCTGTTCAACTCCGGCGTGCGCCCGGCCATCAACGTCGGCATTTCCGTGTCACGCGTGGGCGGCAACGCCCAGATCAAGGCGATGAAGAAGCTGTCCGGTACGCTGCGCCTCGACTTGGCTCAGTACCGCGAGAAGGCGGCGTTCTCGCAGTTCGCCAGCGATCTCGACGCTGCGACTCGCGCGCAGCTCGAGCGCGGCGTGCGCTTGGTCGAGCTGCTCAAGCAGGCTCAATACGTGCCCTTGGCGGTCGAAAAGCAGGTCCTCATCCTGTACGCAGGCATGAACGGTTTCGTCGACAAGCTGCCCGTATCGTCACTCAAGAAGTTCGAGGACAGCCTGTACAAGCTGGTCGAGTCCAAGCACCCGGCCATCCTCGACAGCATCCGCGAGAAGCGCGAGATCACCGAAGACAACAAGAAGAAGATTGACGAAGTGCTGACGGCGTTCACCAAGGACTTCGCAGCTACCCTGCTGGTCTGAGTCTCAGCGAAACGGAAATCTCGTGGCGAACCTCAAGGACATCCGTAAGCGCATTGGCGCGGTGAAGAACACGCAGAAGATCACCCGCGCCATGAAGATGGTGGCGGGTGCTCGTCTGCATCGTGCGCAATCGCGCATCCAAGCGCTGCGCCCTTACGCGCTGCAGACGTCGCAGGTTCTCCATTCGGTAGTCGGTACGCCGACGCAGACCGACGGCCAGCACGGAGCCATCTTGGAGCCGGCACCCCATCCGCTGCTGGCTCGTCGCGAAGAGCGCACCATGCTGATTTTGGCCATCACCAGCGACCGCGGCCTGTGCGGTGGTTTCAACACCAATATTCTGCGGCGCGCCGATCGCCTGTGGCGCGAAGCCGAGGCTGAAGGCAAGACGGTCCAGATCTTCACGATCGGCCGCAAGGGTCGCGACTACTTCAAGCGTCGCAACGCTCCGTTGGTCGAGCACTTCTCGGGCCTTTGGGACGATCTGGGACTCGACCAGGCCCGTCGAGTCGCACGTGGCATCATCGGCCCGTATCTGCGCGAAGAGGTCGACTCGATCTACGTCGTCTACAACGAGTTCAAGAGCGCCATGACGCAGCTTGTCGTGGCGCAGCCGTTGTTCCCGCTCAGCGCCGAAGCCGTGAACGGCGAGGATCGCGAGTCGCGCCCGCCCGAGCAACGGGAAGAGTACATTTTCGAACCTAGCCGCGAGCTTTTGCTCGAGGTGCTCGTGCCCATGTACACCGAGGTGACGCTGCTTCGCGCGCTCTATGAGTCGATGGCCTCGGAGCTCGGTGCACGAATGACGGCCATGGATGCGGCGACCAAGAACGCGCGCGACATGATTAGTTCGTTGACGCTGCAGTACAATCGCGCGCGTCAGGCGGCCATCACCACCGAGCTCATGGAGATCATCGGTGGAGCCGAGGCTCTCAACTCCTGAATGACACGTCGTCCCTCGCTGGGACGCGCGAAGGGCTCGGTTCAACTTGGCAAAACAAAAGACGCGCTCGGCAAGAAAAGAGCAACGAGGGCGCTCGGCGCGAGCGGGTGAGCGCGGTCTGCCTCAGGCAGCGATCCCCGAGATCAAAAAGCGCGTTCCGAACCTGGCAACCGGCACCGCTTCGCCGGCAGCGCGTCGCGCCGCCGCGACCAAAAAGAACCAAGTCCCCTTGCCGGGTGGACGCGTGCCCACGATCGCCAAGGTCGGCTTCGTTGGCCTGGGCGTGCTCGTGCTCGTCTACGTTTTTGCGCTCTACCGCTCCCAGCAAGCAGACCCCGGCGCCGAGAGCAGCGGAGCGCTCGATAGCGAGACGACCGAACGGCAGAAGGACGTAGCGCCCGAACTCGATCCTCAGGCGCTGAGCGACACGCTGAACGCCGCTGCGAGCGATCTATCGAAGGCAGCGCCGAGCGCAGGAGCGGTGGAGCCGGAGGCAGCCGCTGCGAGCACGTCCGCCCCGGCGCCGAGCACTCCCGCGGCCGCGCTAGCAGCCGCAGCTTCCCCCGAGCGCAAGCCAGCTCCGACTGCGATCGCGACGCCGATCGCGACGCCCACCGTCAACGTTCCAACGGCCGCTCGGCCGATTGTCACCGCGCCCACCATCACGCCGCCGAGCGTGACGGTGCCAACCGTACCGACAGTGTCTGCACCACTGAAACCGGTCATGGCACCGGCGGCGCCCGTTGCCCCCAGTGTGCCTTCGAGCCCGCCGCCCGTTGCTCCAGCTCCTTCGCCGGCGACTCCGTGAGCCGCTGGGACTGACCCGCCTGAAGCCGGCTGACGAGCTTCGACTCGAATCGGCGCTTCTTGACCTGACGATCAGTGCTCGACGTCGTCGTCGATCGAGAACACTTCAGGCATTCGCGTGTACACGAAACGCTGGCAGACCAGCACTAAGAGCATGCCGGGCAGCCACCAAACGAGCCCGATCCCGAGAGAATAAGCGCCCGTTTTTGCCGATTCGATGGTCAGGCCGGTTTCGGGGCTCGTGCCCGGCAAGAGCCACGGATACAGGCTGAGCGCAGCGGCGCCGAGCAGACCGTAAATGTGGAGCGCAGAGGCGAAGAAGGCATGTCGCCGCCGCCCGCGCCGAAGGAGCCAGGGAATTGCCAACAGGGCGGAAGCAGGTGCGACGGCGAGCCAGACGCTGGGCCGCTCTCCGATGTTCTCGAGCAGACGTGGCTGCACGAATAGCGAAGCCGCCGTACAAGCCAGCGCTCCGCCGAGGGCGCCCCACCATAGGCGTCCGGCGAGGGTTGCTGCACGCTCCTGCACCTCGGCGTCGGTGCGCCAACCAAGCCACAGCGCACCGTGCAGGCCGAGCACGACGACCGCCTCCAGGGCCACCAAGATCGTGTACCAGTCGAGCGCGCCGACTGGTGCTTGCACGCCAAAATGCGTCCAAAGAGGCGCGAAAAAGTGGCCCTCCGGCTCGAACGTGACCCCGCGCACGACGTTGCCTAGAGCCGCACCCAAAAGGACGATCAAGAGTCCGCTCGAGAGGAACAAGAGTGCGTCCCACAGAGCCGTCCACATGCGGTCGTGCACTTGGTGCCGCAGCTCGATGCTCAGGCCACGAAAGAGCAGCAGCCAAAGAACGAGCATGATCGGTAGATAGAAGCCGCTCAGCGCCGTGGCCAGCAAATGCGGGAAAGCCAGGAACATCGTGCCACCCGAGGCCAAGAGCCACACCTCGTTGCCGTCCCAAACCGGACCAATCGAGCGCAAGACCTGCTGCCTCTCCTTTTCCGTCTTGGCAACGAACAAGTGGAGCATGCCCGCGCCCAAATCGAAGCCGTCGAGCACGACGTAGGTCGAGAGCACCAGAGCGAGTAGCGCGAACCAGATCGTTTCCATTCGGGCCTCCGGTCAGGTCGAGCGTGCTGCACGGTCGTCGTCCCGATCGGGCGGCCCCGAGGCGACGATTTTGGCGAAAAGTAGCACGAAAAGTAGAGAAAGAAGCGCGTAGAGCCCCATGAAGCCAAGGAGTGAGAACAGCACGTTGCCGCCCGAGACGTGCTGCGAGTGGCCGTCACGCGTGCGCAAGATGCCGTAGATGATCCAAGGCTGGCGCCCGAGTTCTGCCGTCATCCAGCCAGCCGTGTTGGCGATGAACGGAAACGGCGCCGCCAACAGCAACGCCCAAAGGACGGGTCGAGTGCGCAGAAGGCGCTTTTTCCATACCAAGAAGGCGGCGAGCCCCAAGAGCGCTATGAACAGCGTGCCGAGGCCCGCCATGATATGATATGTATAGTAGAGAAGTGGCACGTTGTCGGGCCAGTCTTCACGCGGGAATTCGTTCAAACCACGCACCCTGGCATCCCAGCGCTGGTAGGTAAGCAGCGACAAGATGCGCGGTAGCACCAGTCGATTGTCGAGCGACTGTGTTTCGAGGTCGGGTTGGCCGATCAGCGTTAGCCCCGCTCCGTCTTCAGTGTGAAAATGGCCCTCCATGGCGGCAAAGCCCGCTGGCTGGTGCGCTGCGACCATCTTGGCTTGCAGATCACCGGTTGGAAAAGCGGCCACGACCGAGGCCAGGACGCCGACGGTCACGCCCAGCGCGAGCATGCGCTGCACCGCCTGGGTGCCTTGGCCTCGGAGTACGTAGTACGCCCCGAGAGCAGCGAGCGCGAACGAGCCCGTCACGACGGCTCCCGTCATGGTGTGAAAATACTCGGGGAATACCCACGGGTTGAGCAACAGCCCCGATAAGCTCGTCAGCTGCAAAGTGCCGTCGGGCAACTGCTCGTAGCCGACCGGATGTTGCATCCAGGCGTTCGTGCAGACGATGAAATAGCCGCTGGCCCAGGTGCCGAGCCAAAGCATGAGCGAAGCGAACCAATGCATCTTTTTGCTGATTCGCTTCTCGGCGAACAACAACAGATACAAGAACGACGACTCCAGGAAAAACGCGAACACCCCCTCCATGGCCAACGTTTGCCCGATGATGCCACCACTCATCGACGAAAAACGGGCCCAATTCGTGCCGAACTGAAACTCCATTGGAATGCCAGTCACCACACCCATGATGAAACTCAAGCCGAACACGCGGATGGCGAAGCGTGCCGCTTGCGCGGCGGCCTCGTCGGCGCGGAAGGTGGCCCGAGTCTTCAATATGAAGATCAAGAAGGCCAACCCCATGGTCAGTTGGGGAAACAAATAGTGGTAGGTGATGGTGAACGCGAACTGCAGGCGATGCGCCGCCAAGGTTTCCATCGATGAGCCTCACTTGGTTGTTACTCCTGTGCCTGGGGAGCGTCGAGCGGCCGCTGCGGTCGAGTTCGCTGGGCTTATTCGCCCTCACGGCGCTAAGCTCGCGCGTCGTGGGACGGCTGATCGTCTTCGACTCACCGGGCAACGCATGAGTGAGCCTTTTTTCGCTGTCGTGTCCGTGCCGGAGGCGCTGTTTTTGGTGCGCAGCATCGCCAGCGGCACTCCCGAAAGCGCCTTGGTGGTTTCCGAACTGCACAACGAAGTGCCGTACCACCGTTGCCTGGTCGATGCGGCCGACATCGTCGAGCATGCCATTGCGCTTGGCAGCGAGCTTTTCGACGACTCGCACGACCAAGAACTGACGCACCGCGTGCTCCGTCTTCGCCGCCCGATCCATGTCTCGTTCGCCAAGCGACTCGGTCCCGCGCAAGTTGCCGTCACGACCAGCTCTGCGGACCTACGAGGTGTGGTTGCCGCCGCGGCCGTCGTCGAGTTTCGAACTTTGGGGGAAAACCAAAGCCTGGTGCGCGTGCGCGCCGGGGATTCCGACTTCGAGGTCGATGTGCGCTTCGAACAGCGAGTCTACAAATGCACGGGAGCGCTGGTCGGAGTTGGAAAGTTGCCCGGCTCGTGACCGTCGACGCGCAGCTGGAAGAGAAAGTAGGGCGGCACGCAAACGCCACCCGTGGGCGCTTGGCCGCACGCGTAATCGTCTCGACAGGGAGCCTCGAGCGAGCACGCCCGCAGCCCACTCGGGCGCGTGTGAGTCTTCAGACAAGTGGCGAACGGCTCGTTCCGCGCGAGACAGGCGTTGAACGGCTCCAACACTGCGATCGCTCCGCAGCGCACGTGGGCAGAGGTGGCCGAGCAGGCCGCCGTGCACGAGCCACCCGGAAAGCCGACGGCATTGCGATTGCAGACTTGGCCGACGGCGCAGGCGTGAACGGTCTGCGAAGTGACGCGATCGCGTGCCGGGTCGCGGCCGACGTCGAGCGGCCCGAATTCACAGGGGTCCCCGACTTCGGCTCTGCGCGGTAGACAAACGCCGACCACTCTCACGTCGCGCTCGGGCACGTCGTAGGGCCGGCATTCCAGGTCTTTTGCGCAGGTCCAGCCGGCGAAGCTCGTGTCTCCAAGCCCACAGGCCGCTCCGTAGCCGCCTTCTGGGCCCGCGTGCTCCGCGAACGGAATCGTCTCGACGGGCACTCGACCCTCTGACCAGGCGTCTAGGATGTCCTGGCGTCGTTCGAGCTCGGCCGACAGGTGTGGAGAAATGGGCGTGGCCAGGGCGGCGCCGGCAGGAGCTTCTTCGCGCTCTTGGCCCAATAGGTGAAAGCCGGCGATGGACCGCGTCTGGTGGCAGCCGCCGCACGTCAGTTCGTCGCCGCATCGGCGCTCGCCGGCACGAACCAAGCGGCACTCGCGCTCCGACAGCTGCCGTCCCGGTCTGGTGGATCGGACGCGAATTCGAAGGCCACTGTGGCTGGGAGGGCCGAACGTGTACCGAGGGCCGGGGCATCGTAAGCCAGACGGTAGACGAGTCGCGTCTCGCCGCACGAACTAGACTCGAAGGGGCGACGATCGAGCCGCGCCGTGACGCCGATCAAAACGAAGCGCGCGCCCGGTGCGTCGAAAAACCGCACGTCGAACAAGCGATGACTGAAGCGAGCCACCGCAACACCAGCGCGTGGATCGCTCGCTGCAATCGCCGTCACGTCGGCAGCCAAGACTTCGCGCACGCTTTGCCAGGCGGAGCTCTTCGCGAGCGCGGCGTTGTCGGTGGCAGCCGTGCCGCTGGCCAAGCTCGAAAAATCGAGTCCACGCCGTTCGAGTTCAGCCAGTAAGTCGGGAGCGAGCAGGAGCGTCTGGAGTTCGCCCGCCTCGGGGGCTGGCAGCGCGGGAGCCGTCTCTGAGGCGCCCAGAAAGGGCGAACTCGTGCGAGGCCGCGGGCCCAAGGTCTGTGCACCTTCGGATTATTGGCGCGCTTCGGCTCGGCTGGGTAGGCTCCAGGGGTGCGGCCCCTTCTGCTTGCCTCTTCGTTCGTCGGTCTGGCCGCTGTGGCCTGCTGGGGCGCGTCGCGGCCGGCCGAAGCGCCGCACGCGGTCAGGCAGACTGCGGCACTTTCGCCCCATCCTGCGAGCGTCGAGCCTGCCCCGTCCGCTCCTCTGATCCCGCTCGACTTGCGCGAGTTCCAGCCCGTCTTGGGGCTGACCGGTCTGGAGTCGGCCCGGGAGGCCGTCGACACGGGTCGCCCGCGTTACGCCGCAAATCTCGTCCTTGCACGGCTTGCGCAGAGCCCCAGCGCCGTCGACCAGGCCCGCCTGCAGTTCACCGCGGGGGCGCTTTTTTCCCAGGCGGGTGAGGTTGCACGCGCTCGCCAGGCTTTCCTCGAAGCCGCCAAGGTCGAGTGGCCGCTCCGCGCCGATGCTTGGCTTCGTGCGGCCGAAAGCTTCATGAGCGAAGCTCAGCCCGGCGCTGCGCTCGCGGCTTCCGAGCAGGCTCACTTCGCGATGTCGGAGCCGCGTCAGCGTTTGGTCGAGGCTCGAGCATACGCCGCACTCGATCGGCCGAACGAGGCAGCAGCAAGCTTTCGCGCGCTGCTCCATCCCGGCCTCGGCTTCCAACTGCGTATGGAGTGGGTGCGTCTCCAGGTGCAGCAAGCTCGGCGGAGCGTCGGCGACGAACAGCTCTCTTGGGCACGCGCCGCGCGGCTCGAGCTGGCAGCTGCGCTTGTCGGCCTACCTGCACAGCACCCAGTGGCCGTCGAAGGAGGCAAGCTGGAAGCCGAGCTCGGTCTCCTCACCCACGAGCCGGTTTTGCCCGCGAGTTCCAGCGACAAGTTGGCTCATTTGAGCTCGCTCATCGATCAGAATGCGCTCGACGAAGCCCTCGAATTCACGGCGGGTTTCGCCTTCACCAAAGGCGAGTATTCGAGCGAGCGCTGTCAGTTCGATTCGTTGACCGGAAAACTGCTGTCGCTCCAACGCAAATGGGGCGAAGCGGCGGAGAAGCTCGGTCCAGCCGCCGAACACTGCACGACGGACACCGCGCTGCACGCGCGGCTGTTGTTCAACGCCGGCAAATACTCCGCAGCCGACGGCCGAGACGCCAAGGCCGTTCGCTACTACGCGGCACTCGAACGCCTCTACGCGGACAACTCACTCGCTGACGACGCGCGGTTGCGGTCCGCACGTAGCTACAAGGACATGGGCGCGCCGGCGCGCTTCGTCGAGCTGCTCACGCGCATGCCCGAGGACTACCCGGACGGCGACATGACGTGGGAAGGAGTGCTCGAACTCGCGCTGTACCAAATGGAGCGCAAGGATTGGGCAAGCGCAGCACTCGTGCTCGAGAGTGGCGCACGTGCCGTTCAGACCAAAGATGCTGCGCGGGGCCAAGAGTTCGCGGGCTGCGAGCGCTATTTCTTGGCACGAACGCAGGGCGAACTCGGAAAAAAGACCGAGGAATTGGACCAGTACGAAGCCATCGTCCGAGAGTTGCCGCTTTCGTACTACATGCTGCACGCCTACTCGCGTCTCGCCGAGGTCGATCCGAAGCGCGCCGAGTCGGCGTTGCTCGTGGGTCAGGCCGATGCGGCCGAGCGTCCGTTCTCTTTTGCGCACCGGGCCGAGTTCGATACTCCCGAGTTCGGGCGTGGCCTCGAGCTCTTGCGCGTCGGTGAGTTGTCGGCCGGAAAAGAAGTGCTCGGGCGATTGAAGCTGGGCGAAGGCGCCGATCAGTCCTTGCTCTGGGGACTTGCTCTGCTCTACGACCGGGCGGGAGACGCGCACGTCGGCTTCGGCATCGCCCAAGGCCGGTTGACGGACTGGCTGTCGCACTACCCAAGCGGCGACTGGGAGCGACCATGGCAAATCGGATTTCCGCGTCCCTACTACCCGATCGTGCGACGCGAGAGCCTGAGTAGCGGCGTTCCCGAATGGTTCATCTACGGCATCATGCGCGAGGAATCGACCTTCGATCCCAGCGCCGAAAGCCCTGCCGCGGCTTACGGCTTGATGCAGCTGATCGTGCCGACGGCGCGAGCCATCGGCAAAAAGGCAGGGCTCCCGTACACTCCCCAAGCACTGAAGCAGCCCCACGTGAACATCGCGCTCGGCAGTCGTGTGCTGTCCAGCCTCGCTCGGCAGTTTCCGACCAATCCGTGGCTTGCCATTCCCGGTTACAACGCGGGCCCAGGTCGTCCCAAGCGTTGGTTGCGTGAGCGCCCCGACGTCGATTTCGACGTTTGGGTCGAACTGATTCCGTTCCGTGAGACGCGTCGCTACACGAAGCGCGTCTTGGCGAGCCGGGCGACCTACGCGTTCCTGTATGCGCGTGAGCAGGCGGCGGACGCGCTCCTTCTGCCCCGGCGTTTGACCTTGCCATGAAGTTGCAGATCGTCGGCGCGTTGCTGGCTCTCGTCCTCGCAGCGCCGGAGCTTCGAGCGATCGATCTGCTGCCCGTCATCGACTTGCACGTCGATCTGCCTTATCGCTCTGGCTACAAGGGCGCGCCATTCGCCGAAGGCAGCGGCCAGTTTCGGGCAAGTGAACTCTTGGCCAGTGGCTTGAGCGGCGTGGTTTTGCCGCTGTTCGTGCCGCGCGACGCGACGCCCCAGGGGCGTACCAAAGCCGAGTTCGAGGCTTCGTATGCGCGTGTTTTCTCGAGCATTTTGCAGCAGCCACCCTACGCGTTGCCCGGCTGCGAAGTGATGCAAGCGGGCGGCAGCGCGCGGCAGGTCACGACCTGGCTCTCCTTCGAGGGTGCCGAACCGATCGAGCCGAGTCTACAAGAGCTGGCCATTTGGAGTCTGCGCGGCGTGCGCCTGTTCGGGCTCGTACACAGTCAGCACAATCGCCTGGCTTCCAGCTCGGGCGAACCCAGCACGGGCAAGGGGCTCAGTGCGCGCGGGCGCGAGTTCGCGATTCACGTCCTCGAGTTGGGTGGCGTGCTCGACGTCTCGCATGCTTCGGACGAATCGACCGACGAGCTGATCGCGCTCGCCCAGCGCGCGGGTCGACCGATCGTCGCCAGTCACTCGAACGCGCGCGCGTTGGCTCCGCACCCGCGCAACCTGACCGACGCGCAGATCCGAGCCATCGCGCAGACTGGCGGCGTGATCGGCGTCAATTTTCATCAAGCCTTCTTGGCCAAGCGTGGCCGGACGGCGACGCTTGCCGACGTCGTCGAGCAGGTGCGCTACCTCGCTCGCCTCGGCGGATTGGGTGTCGTGGCGATTGGCTCGGACTTCGAAGGCGGCATTCGTCCTGTCCGTGAGCTCGATGGCGCCGGAACCTACCAACGCCTCGCTCATGCCTTGGGTGAGTCCGGTTTTTCGACCGCGGACCAGGCCCGAGTCCTAGGAGGGAACGCGCTGCGGGTGCTGTGTCCGGCGGCGAAGTTTGCTAGGAGCGCCGGTCATGACTGAACCGGATGTGCGCTTCCTCGAGGCCTTTGTGAACTGGCTCAAGTCCCTTCCTGCCGACGCCGAGCTCGTCGCCGAAGCCGTGCGCAACTCCGAGCTCTCCGAGGGAAATCGTCGGCCGCTCGCGGCAGCACTCAACTACCTGTTCAAGTCGCTCGATCTGATCGACGACGGCATCGAAGGGCTCGGCTTCCTGGACGACGCCTTCGTGCTGCGCTTGGCCGTCGCGCAGGCGGGCCAAGGCGCGCCGTCCAACCTCGAGGTGCTCGCTCAGGGAGCCGAGCTGATCGATGAGTTCTTGGGAACGGAGCTGTCGGCGCGCATGGGCCAATACGTGCACGCGCTCGGCACGAGCGTGGTGCGGGGCCGCAGCGTCGATGCCATCCTGAGCGACGAAACCGTTCGCGAAGAACTGCTGGCCGAACTGGCTGGCTGGGCCAGCCGCTACGAGAAGCCGATCTTCACTGCCGATCCGAAGAACCTGGTCAAATTGCGCGCCTTTTTGGCCGCAAAGCTGCCCGCCTGAGTCAATCTGCCGCGTTCGACGCGCGTTGGCTGGGGAGCTGGGGGATAGGCGCTACCTCTCCCAAGTCGACCATCAAGTCGCGCACTTCGGGGCGACCACGCAGGTTGGCGACCAGCACCGCGGACGACTCGAGGAATTGCCGCTCGTAGGCCAGGCCCTCGCGCGTCTTGCCGGCCACCTTCTCGCGGCCGGTGTTCAGGTCCTCTTCCACGGCCTCGGCGTAGCGACCGAGCTGGGCGCGCAGCTCGTCGATCTGCCGACGCAGATCGGTGGCCGCTTGTTCACGGGCGACGCGACGCACCTTGCGGCTGTCGGCCCAGTGCCCTTTGGCGTCGATCAGTGCGCGAGCCGCACCGGCGCGCTCGTAGAGCGTGCGCGAACCTTGACCGAGTTTTTCGGCATGGTCGGCGGCGGCGATGTGCTCACGCGCCGTCATCTGCACCTGGACCAGCTCCTTGCGGGCCTGTGATTCTTCTTCGCCGTAGGCTGCCGCTTCGCGCAGAGCCTTCGACTCCTCTTGCGCCAGCTCTTCCACCTTGCGGCCGATTTCGGCACGGAGGGCGCGACCGCGCCGCTCGAGGGCTTCGAGCTTGCGCGTGTGGCTCGCAATCTCGCCTTCCAGCGTATTGGCCTGGGCCGAAACGTCCCACACGGTTCGGAGGGACTTCTGCACTTCTTCCGGCACGGCGCCAGCGGCGAAAGTTCGACTCACCATGCGGGAGAAAAGACCGGCGCGGCCTGCCCACTCGCTGACGGCCAGAGTCTTGGGCGGCGGGGGAGGTGGCGGCGCCTGAGCGGACTCGCCGCCCTGAGCCTTCTTTTGCTCCCAGCTCGTCGAGTTGGGCAGAGAACGCTGGAAACGCTTGAGCTCTTCCAGAAGATGATGGCCATCCCGGTAACGCTTCTTGGCGTCCTTCTCCAAGAGGCGCATGACGATCTTGCGCGCTTCCGGCTGTGCATCGGCGCGGATGGTGACGGGATCGGCGGCCACCGCGGTGCGCTGCATCTCGAGCAGCGCATCACGGTCGGTGGCCCGAAAGGGCAGTTGGCCCGTGAGCATCTCGAAGAACAAGACGCCGAGCGCGTAGAGATCCGATTGGGGACCCGCCTGCTCGCCGCGTGCTTGCTCGGGCGACATGTACTCGGGCGTGCCGAAGACTGCGCCCTTGGGGGCCAGCCGCGGATCGTGAGCCAGAGCGGCCAGACCAAAGTCGAGAATCTTCACGAAGTCCTGGCGGCCACCGCGCGCGGTCAACAGGATGTTGTCGCTCTTCAGATCGCGATGCACGACGCCCAAGTCGTGAGCACGCGAGAGTGCGGCTCCCATTTGCTCGATGATGTCGACGGCGCGATGAATGGGCATCGGGCCTTTGGCCAACTCGGTCGAGAGCGGAGTGCCGATCAGGTACTCCATCACGAGGTAGAGTTCGCCCTCGTCGGTCTCGCCGATGTCGTGGATGTCGATGATGTGGGCGTGGTCGACGCGATTGGCTGCGCGGGCTTCACGCAGCATCCAAGCACGCAGATGCGTCTCGCCCCGCAGGTCGGGACGAATCAGCTTCACGGCGACCACACGATCTATCAGGACGTGGCGAGCGCGATAGACAATGCCCATGCCGCCCTCGCCGATGCGAGCTTCGAGGCGGTAGCGGCCAGCAATCACCTTGCCAAGGGCAGGATCATCCGAACGTTTGGATCGGGTGCTCCTGCGAGGGGTAGCGTCGACCATCTGGGGTCTTTTGTCCTTTCAGAACTGAATGTCGAACATCGGAACGCGGACTTCCGTCTCCGATGGCAAGCCATACGTCATGCGCTGGCGGAGTGAGTAAACTTCGTTCACCGACACTGCGGGCACAGCGAGGTGAAACCCGCCCTGGTCGTCGAAAGCCAGGAGCGAGGGCGAGTGCTGCAGCGACAGGCGCGCCACTTGCAGACGCTTGAGGGCGGTGTCGTTGGCTGGAACTTGGTCGGGTTTGTACGCCGTGGCACTGAGCACGGCGATCGTCGTCGGGATGGTCAGGATCAGACCCGCCGTGAGCAGCGCCATGGGAGCGGCGCCGGTCCCGGCGTCCGCCAGAAAGAAGCCGCCGATGCCGCCACCGATTGCGCCGGCGCCACCGCCGATTGCGTAGGCCCACCACGGCTTCACACCGATGAGGGCCTCGACCAGCATCACGGCCTCGCCGCCGACCAGCGCGCCTCCGACGATGCCTTTGCCCATGACGTTCGTCTCTTCGTTGCCAACGGCTTGCGCCCGGCTGGCTTCGAACAAGCTGCCGGCCACCAGGGATGCGCCCAGCAGACTCGCGGTGAGGCGACGGCGGACGATGCTTCTCGATTCAGGTGACCAACTCATCGAAATTCCAAACCCTTTCCTCGTCCAGGGGTTCGCGTGCGCCACACCCCCTGGTTCGGCCTCCACCATACCAACGGCAAAAGCCGGGTGAAACTCTACCCCTCCAAATCGAATATTTGCGGGAGCTTTTGGGGGGGCCGGCCGGTCTCGGAATTGCTCGGTCGTTTTTCAGGTGTTAGAAGCCGCCGGCGCGGCGCCGGCGGCTCGTTTGGGGCATGCTTCGCCTCGTGGGCCGCCCTTCAGCCCAGTCGAGGCCCTCATGTGGCGTATACTCATCATCGGTTTGATCTTGCTCCTGCTCTTCGGGGGCAAGCGATTCGGTGCGCTCGGCAAGGGTCTGGGTGAGGGCATTCGCAATTTCAAGAAGGCTCTGGGTGACAAGCCGCTCGCCAGGCGCCCCGTCGAGCCCTCGGGTCGAGCTCGACCGACCGAGCCCCCGATTCTGACGCAAGGCGAGAGCGCCGAACCCGAGGAAGACCCACGCGGATGACCGAAGCAATCAGCGTCAGTGAAGCGGCCCCGCGCCCCCGAGAGGCGCTCGCGGTGGTCCGTTCCTACTGGGAGCTCTCCAAGCCGACCATCACCCGCATGGTGCTGATCACCACCGGACTCGGCGTGATCGCCGCGCCCGGCTCCGTTTCGTTCACCGACCTCATCTCGACCGTCGTCGGCACGGGTTTGGTCGTCGCGGGCGCCAACGCGCTCAACATGTTCTTGGAGCGCGACAGCGACGCGTTCATGTCCCGCACGAAGGCGCGTCCGCTTCCGTCCGGACGGATGCAGCCCGACGAAGCGCTCACCTTCGGAGTAGTCGTCTCGATCTTGGGCCTCGGACTGCTCTCGCAGTTCGTTTCGATGCTGGCCGTCGGCTTGGCCGCCTTCGCGTTGCTCAGCTACGTTCTGGTCTACACGCCGCTGAAACGCGTGAGTTCCTTGGCTTTGTACGTGGGCGCGGTCCCCGGAGCCCTGCCCCCCGCGATCGGTTACACGGCCGTCACCGGCTCGTTCGATCGCGTCGCGGCCTGCTTGTTCTTGTTGCTGTTGGTCTGGCAGATCCCACATTTTCTCGCCATCACGCTCTTTCGTCACGAGGAGTACGCGCGCGCCGGGTTGCGCGTGCTGCCGGTCGAGCGCGGGGTTCCCCACACCAAGAAAGCCACCGTCGTTTGGGCAGGCATCTTGCTGCTCACGACTCTACTGCCGGTCGCGCTCGGCCTGGGTTCTACGACCTATCTCGTGATCGCGATCGCCAGTGGTCTGAGCTTCACCGCCTACGCTGCACGTTGCCTGTTCACGGACGACACGCGCGTCGCCCGCAAACTGTTCTTCGGCTCTATGCCTCACTTGGTCTTGGTGATGGCCGCGCTGGTCGTCAGCGTAGTCTGAACGCGCAATCGTTCGCCTGACGTCGCAGGATTCTCTTCGAGCAGTAGAACGGCCGCGTTGACGGCAGCCTCGGCTCCCGCCTGCTTGGGGATGAACAAGCCTCGAGCATTGGCTTGTTCGATCTCGGCGCTGTCCGTCGTCGCCGAAAAGAAGACGGCAACTTCGATGGTCTGGCTTGCGTGCAGACGTTCGAACAAATCGAGGCCCGAGCCGTCGGGGAGCTCGAGATCGATGATGGCCGCCTGGAACGGGCCCCTGGCGTTCAATGCCTCCTCCATCGAGGCGGCCACCTTGAAAACGATCTTGCGATTCTTCAATAAGCGGCCCAGGGCGCGCGCCACGGCCGAGTCATCTTCGACGACGAGAAGTGGTGCCTGTCGAGCCATGAGCGCGCGGGGAAAGAGGGGCCGGAATCGGCGCAATCATAGAACCCAAACCGCAGCCCGCGCGCGGATTTATTCTCGGAATAGGTCTTTCTAGGCCCGGCAAGCGTGTCCGAGCAGCCCGGACGGAGTGGCCCATCAGGCTAGTTGGTGGGCAGCCAGCGCCAAAAAGGGCGCTTTTCGGCTGGTACGTTCAGAGAGGAAAATTCCCGGTCACTCCCGAGCCAGAGCCAGCGCGCCCAGGGCGAACGCTGCTGCGCCGAGCGGAGACCAGGGCAAGAGCAAGCCGAGACACAGGACGCTGACGAGAGCGCCGGGTGCCGAGCGGCGTGCGAGGAAGAACAGCGCGACCGACAACGTGAGACCGAGGTGCCACGAGCCGAACCACGAGGGTGGTGTGCCTCGCAATTCGCTCATGGTCCGGCCGATCAACAGTAGGGCTCGAGGAGCATGGCGAAAGCCGGCTGCAGTCTCGGCTTGCGCCAAGAGCAGGCTCGTGGCGACGAGGCCCGCCGCGCTCCAAGCCGGTCGTTTGCTGCTGCGCACGAACGCGATACCCAGAGCGATGCTAGCGAGCAGCCCGAACGCCAGGAGGGCGACTGGCGCGACGATCGAGACTGCAGGAACCAGGCGGGCGACGTCGGAGACGGCCAACGTCTTGAGAGCCAGAACCAGAAACCACATCCAGAACCAGGCAGCGCCGCGCTTGCCTGCGCTGCTCTTGTCGAGCGCAAGCGAGAACCAACACAGGCTGGCGAGAGAGGCAGCGAGCAACGTTCCGACCCCAGGCAGCGGCGTCAGCTGCGCCGCCATGAGCACGAGGACGACCCCCAGAGCCAAGAGCGTCATGAACAACCACACGCCTAGCGGCGGCGTGTTCCGTCCCCGGACGACCACGCACTGCACCATGCAGACAGAGCTGAAAATGGCCGCCGATTGCGCGAGCAAGGCCGCGCTGGGCGTGAGCCGCTCGATCCAGGGTCCGAGGCCAACCCACGCTCCCCGCAGCGCCGGCTCCACGCCCAGACTGACGAGCGCGCTCACGAAATAGAGCGTCGCCCAGAAAAACAGGAGCCGATCGGTATCGTCAACCGGGCGGGTGTTCGTGGTGGTGGCCGTCGTCTTTCGAGCCTGCATGATCGTGTGTCGACGGATCGAGGGCGCCGGTTCGCTCGTCGGCCTGAGGGGCATCGTAGGTGGGGGCGGGCGGGGGCTCAACGTGCGGAGGAGCGGATTTGGGCTTGATGTTCAGTATGAACGGGCGCGCAAAATAGGTCGAGCAGGCGAGTTCCGGACGGCGGTGGAATTCCCAGTGCAAGTAGACGTTGCCGTCACTCGACAAGATGGCGTTGGGCGGCACGCCGTATGGACCCGCGCGCTGCACCGAATCGAGAGCGCCGACGTCGAAGGCCGTGATGCCGCTCGACTTCGTGATGCCGAGCCGCATGACGCGGCCGTCTTGGCCACTGAGTTGCACTTCGAGGTGCGTACTCATCTCGGGGTTGTTCAGCGGATCCGCGGCAGGCAGCCGGTTCAAATGCGACAAGAAGTCCTCCGCGAACACCGGATGGATACGGCTGTGGATCTCATTCAAATACCTGGAAAACGGCACGTGAGCGGTGTTCAGGTTCGTCTGGTTGCCGGGCTTCACGGTGGCTACGTAGTTCTCGAGCGCCGGGCGCCAGCGCTCTAGACCGAGCGACTTCCACGAGCCGCGATGCTGACTGAGTCGGCGTTCGCCCACTTTGCGGCGCTCCATCGCCAAGCGATCCGCGCCGACGACGGCGACGACCATTTGAGGACTCAGGTTCAAGTTCACGCCCCGCGCCGTCAGCGCCGTGGAGCCGTAGCCCAAGAGATCCGTTGGACGGTTGGAACGTTGCTCCGGGAGCTTCTTGCGAGCGGCCTGCGCGGCCTGCGCGTTCTGCGCGGGCGGCATGCCCCAGCGGCCTTGCGAGCCGGTCATCGCTTCGAGTGCGGCGGCACGTTCCGCTTGGGCGGTTTGCGCCGTCTGCGCGGTCTGGCTCGCGTTGCGCGGAGCGCTCGGCGCCTGGGGCGCTTGCTGTTGTGGAGCGGCCGCAGCAGGTCGAGGCGCGCTGGGTCGGGGCTCGGCCGAGGCTACGGGTTGGGGTTGCGCGGCGTCAGGAGGCAGACCCTTCTCGCCTTTGCTCTCCTCGCTCTGCGCAATCTTATGGTCGTTCGAATTACCCGGCTCGGGGTCTGCGCCCTGGAATTTACCGCCTGGCGAAGGCTGTTCGGCGTTTTGATCCGTGCTGGTGACGCGAGCCCGCGTTTCCTCGTCGGTGTGATTCGCCTGCTCTGCCGCGTAGCGCGCAGTCGGGTTGTCTTTTTGATTCTCTTTGGCGTGCTGCTGCACCGCGATGCGTCCGGTAGGCGGAGGAACTGGCTGAGCTGGCTTCTTCTCGAGCGGCGTCTCCTTCTTTTCCTCCTCTTTCTTTTTCTCTTCGAGCTTCTTCGCTTCTTCCTGCTTTTTTTCTTCCGGCTTCTTTACCGGCACGGGCTCGGCCACCTCGGGCTCGGCCACCTTCTTCTCTTCTTCGGTCTGTTCGGGCTCGGTCGGCACGGCATCGGGCGGAAGAGGCTCGGGACTCTCTTCGTCCAGCAGCGAGACCTCGACAGGCCGGCCCAGCAAACTCGCTTGGCGACGAACCGAACGAGCGAACGTCGCAATGTCGCGCTTCTCGTCGAGCACCCGCGAGACTTCGGTCGCACCCCCGCCGCCGATCGCGTGCGCCACGATGGCGGTTGCGACCCACAGAAAGAGTGGAATCGATTGTTCGCGAGTCATTTCGGTCGGAACGGAGAGCTGCTGAACGTTACCACTCGGATTGTGTCAGCAACAATTCTCGCCCAGCCTGAATTTCGGGAACAAAACGGCAATCCAAGGTCAAATGCGCGAGATCCCCGCGAAGTTGTCGCGGATTTCTTCAGGGGTCCATGGGCCTTGGTCGGCCTCTTTGATGCGTCCAGCGCTCTCGACGAGCGCGAAGGTGCTGATGCGGCCCCCGGCGACGCTGAGTGCCACACCGCTCACGTCGTCGGATAGGTCGCTGGCCAAGAAGACGGCGACGGGCGCGACGTGCACCGGTTCGAGCGTGCGATTGACCTTCTCGAACATGGGTAGGTCGGCCGTGAGCCGCGTCCGCGCGATCGGCGCAATGGCATTCACGCGCACGCGGAAACGTTGGAGTTCGATCGAGGCCGTGCGCGTCAAGCCGTAGATGCCTGCTTTCGATGCCGATTCGTTGGTTTGTCCGAGGTTGCCGAGCAGGCCGGACACGCTGGTCATGTTGATGATCGAGCCGCCGGACTTTTGGCGACGAAACAGACCCGCGACCGCTTGCGTGCACAGGAATGTGCCACCCATGTGGGTGTCGACGACGCTCTGCCACTGTTGATCGGTCATGTCGAACAGGTTCTTGTCGCTGATGATGCCGGCGTTGTTGACTAGGACGTCGACGTGGTCGAACTCACGTGTGGCCAGCTGAAACAGGGCTTCGACTTCCTGGCGATGGAGCACCGAGTGGGCGCTCGCCAAGGCGCGCCCTCCTTGGGCTTGGATCTCGGCGACGACGCTCGCAGCCACGCTCGGATCGCTGCCGCTGCCGTCTCGCTCGCAGCCCGTATCGTTCACAACGACGGTCGCGCCCTGTTCGGCGAAGGCCAGCGCGATCGCCCTGCCGATCCCGCGTCCAGCGCCGGTGACCACGGCGACCTTGCCCTCGAGTAGTGTCATGGGGGGCTCCTAACCCAGGGAACGGCCCCCCTCAACAGCTCGGGCCTTTGGTGTAGTCTCGGGCTCCCATGACCGAAGTTCCGCAAGAATCGCGTCGCATGCTGGTGACCAGCGCCTTGCCCTACGCGAACGGCCACATCCACATCGGTCACCTCGTCGAGTACCTGCAGACGGACATTTGGGTTCGATTCCAGCGCTCACAGGGCCATCGCGTCGTCTATGTCTGCGCCGACGACACGCACGGCACGGCCATCATGATTCGCGCCAGGCGCGAAGGTCGTAGTGAGACCGAGGTCATCGCCGACATGCAGAGAGACCACACCGTCGACTTCGCGGGGTTCGGCATCGCTTTCGACAACTACGGTAGCACCAACTCGCCCGCCAATCGGGAACTCTGTCACTCTGTTTGGTCGAGTTTGCGGAGCGCAGGGCTGGTGGCCGAACGTGACGTCACGCAGTTGTTCGACCCCGAGGCGGGGGTTTTCTTGGCGGACCGATTCGTCAAGGGCAGCTGTCCGCACTGCAAGAGTGAAGACCAATATGGCGACGCCTGCGAGAAATGCGGAACCGTTTACGCTGCGACCGATCTCTTGAATCCGAAGAGCACGCTGAGCGGCGCGACACCGGAGCTCAGGAGCGCCCTCCACTTGTTCGTCGAGATCGAAAAGCTGCACGGCTTCTTGGCCGAATGGACCGCGGCTCCTGGCAATCTGCAGCCCGAGATCGCCAACTACCTCAAGGGGCACTTTCTGGCGGATGCTCTGCGCGCCTGGGACGTGTCCCGACCCGCCCCTTACTTCGGCTTCGAGATCCCCGACGCTCCCGGCAACTTCTGGTATGTCTGGTTCGACGCGCCCATCGGCTACATCGCTTCCACGGCCGAGTGGTGCGCGGCCCACGGTGAGAACCTGGACGATTGGTGGAAGAACCCAGCCACCGAGATTCGCCACTTCATCGGTAAGGACATCACTTACTTTCACACCTTGTTCTGGCCCGCGATGTTGAAGACGGCTGGCTACCAACTGCCTACGCGCGTGCAAGTGCACGGTTTTCTGACCGTCAACGGCGAGAAGATGAGCAAGGCGCGCGGCACCATGGTCCGTGCGCGTAGCTACCTCGATTATCTCGATCCCGCGTACCTGCGCTACTTTTACGCCAGCAAGTTGAGCGACAAGGTCGACGACATCGATCTGGAGTTGAACGAGTTCGTCACAAAGGTGAACGCCGACTTGGTCGGCAAAGTCGTCAACCTCGCCAGCCGTACGGCGCGCTTCGTTCCCACTTTATCGGCCGAATATCCCGAAGACGAGGGTCTGTTCGCGCGTGCGGCCGAGGCAGGACGCGAGATCGCCGCCGCCTACGACGCTCACGACTTCGCCAAGGCCATGCGTTCGATCATGACGCTGGCTGATCGGGCCAACGAGTACCTCGACCGCAAAGAGCCGTGGAAGGTCAAGAAAGATCCGGCGCGTGAAGCCGAGCTGCGCGACATCTGCACCGTTGCCTTGAATCTCTATCGTCAACTGGTCGTCTACCTGGCGCCCGTGTTGCCTCAGCTCGCCACCGACAGCGCCAAGCTGCTCGGCGGAAGATGTGACCTGTGGAGCGCCGCGAGTGAGCCACTGCTTGGGCGGAGCCTGGGCGAATTTACCCACCTCATGACCCGCGTGGATCCGAAAAAAGTCGAACGAATGATCGAAGACAGCAAAGACGCCGCTGCAGCCGAGGCGCCGGCAGAGACAACCAAAACGGCAGATCCAACGGACGGCGGCGAAGCCCTGGCCAAGGATCCGCTAGCCGAAACCTGCAGCATCGACGATTTCGGCAAGGTCGATCTTCGGGTCGCGCGCGTGGTCGCAGCCGACCAGGTGCCCGAGGCCAAAAAATTGCTCAAGCTCACCGTCAGTCTCGGAGGCGACGACCGTCGCACGATCTTCGCCGGCATCAAGGCGGCATATGAACCCGAAGCGCTCGTTGGACGGCTCGTCGTGATCGTCGCCAACTTGGCGCCGCGGCAGATGAAGTTCGGACTCAGCGAGGGCATGGTGCTCTGCGCGGGCGCCGGCGGCTCCGAGCTGTTCGTGCTTTCACCCGACGCCGGTGCCAAGCCCGGCGAACGGGTGCGTTGAACCAGTTTCGTCGAAAGATCGAATTCGACACCGGTGAACAGTCCGACTCAGTTGCCGTAGTTCTGGTTCGCCCAGATATCGCCGTTTTCCATCGTGAAGAAGCCGCACGCGACCTTGGTGTAGTCCTTCGAAGACATGATGTTGTAGTGACCGTGCTCAGGGCCCTGGCCGGGTAGCAAAGTGAGTCGCCAACCGCGTTCACTCCGAGGCGAATCGTCGGCCCATGAGCCGCCGGCCGCGCGGCGCCTCGTCGCCCAGCGTGAAGGCTGCGCGCGTCGCCTTCGCGGCTTCGTCGTTCGATTTTCTCAGGTGGAGCACGGCGAGCGGCTGCCCCCGACTCACGCGCTCGCCGCGCGTGGCGACCAGCTCGACGCCGACAGCCGGATCGACTCGGTCTTCGGCGCGTCGTCGCCCAGCGCCCAAAGCGAGAGCTACCTGGGCCAGAGCCAACGGATCGATCTCTCGAACGAAGCCCCGACGGGACGCTTCGACGACCACGCGCTGCTTGGTGTGTGGCAGCAGCGCTGGACGCTCGACGACGCGTGCGTCACCGCCTTGGTGCTCGATGAGCTGGGCGAAGCGCTCGAGCCCCGCGCCACTGTCGAGCGCCCGCTGCAAGCATGCCCGCGCCTCTTTCAGGTTCGCGCTCGTGCCCGCCAGAACCAGCATTTCAGCGCCGAGCTCGAGCGTCAGCTCGGTGGTGTCCTTCGGCCCCTCGCCGCGCAAGATGGCAATTGTTTCGTGGACCTCGAGCGCGTTGCCGATGGTCGTGCCAAGCGGCGTCTCCATGGCCGTGAGCCGCGCCACGGCGGGTGTACCGAGATGCGCTGCCACACGCACGAGGCTGTCAGCCAAGGCCGCGGCGCTCCTGCTCGTCTTCATGAACGCGCCGCGTCCGACCTTCACGTCGAGCACCAGACCATCGAGACCGGCTGCCAGCTTCTTGCTGAGAATGCTGGCGACGATCAGCGGACGGCAGGCCACTGTGCCCGTGACGTCGCGGAGCGCATAGATGCGTCGGTCGGCCGGTGCGATTTCTGCCGTTTGACCCATGATGGCGACGCCAATGCGCTCGACCTGTCGCTCGAATCTCTTGGCAGAAATGCGCGTGTCGTAGCCGGGGATGGCCTCCAGCTTGTCGAGCGTGCCGCCCGTGTGTCCCAAGCCTCGACCCGAGATCATCGGCACGGCCACGCCGACGCTTGCAACCAGGGGCGCGAGCGCCAAACTGATTTTGTCGCCGACGCCGCCGGTAGAGTGCTTGTCGATCTTGGGTGCTCGCACACGGGGCAAGGTCAGTACGCTGCCGCTCTCGAGCATGGCGCGTGTGAGCGCCACCATTTCGTCGTCGCTCAACCCGCGCAGGTATGTGGCCATGAGCCAGGCGCTCATCTGGTAGTCGGTGAGCGCGCCCGAGAGAAACAGCTCGATCAGTTGGCGGATCTCGGAGGAGCTGTGCTCACCACCGTCGCGCTTCTTCTCGATCAAGGCCGTCGGGCTCGTCTGCATCGCTCCAGCTTTTCCCCTGCTTTGGTGGAGCACAAGTGCGCGCTCCTCGCTCCTCTACGAATTTGGTAGAAGCTTTGGCGCGATGACTCCCCAGGGGCGCCCCCAAGGCAAGTTCACCCAGCACCGGCGCATGGACCGCTTGCGCGAGATCCTGCTTCGACACCCCAAGGGCATCACGCTGTACGAGCTGGCCGAGGGGCTCGACGTCACGCCGCGCACCATGCGGCGCTACCTCAAGGAGGTCGAGCGCGAGTTCGATTTGGAGAGTCTCGAGACCCGCGGCGGTGGGGCGCTGCTTTGGCGCATCCGCAGTGGCGAATTGCCGCGCAAGGTCGAACTCCGCCGTACGCAAGCCTACGCATTCTTGGCCGCGCGGCGGTTGTTCGCCCCCATGGAAGGCTCGGCCCTGTTCGAAGAGATCAACATGGCCACCGAGAAGCTCTTGGCGTTCTCGAAGCGCCCGGGGCGCGGTCCCAACGCCGGTCGCGCCGATGCACGACTCGAAGAGCGTTTTCTGTACCTACCGTTCGCTCCCAAGAATTACGCAGAAAAAACGGACGAACTCGACGATTTGTTCCAATCCGTCGCCGATTTGCGCCCGCTCAGTATGCACTATCGAGGCGCTGGTAAAGCGCGTGAGGAACGCATCACCATTCATCCTTACGCCATGGTGCTCCACCGAGACTCGATTTACTGCGTAGGCCACCACGTCAACCGCGGCGAAATGCGTACGTTCGTTCTCGATCGCATGCGCGACACGCAAGTGCACTATTCGGAGACGTTCGATCTGCCGGACGACTTCCACATCGACGACTATTTCCAGGGCGAGCTCGGCGTGTTCAAGAGCAACGAGCGCCACAAGGTGGTCGTCGACTTCGATGCCCAGGCGACAGAATACGTGCGCATGCGCAAAGTGCATCAGAGTCAGAAGTTGACGAATTTGCCAGGCGGTGGTGTGCGCATGACCTTGACAGTTGGGAATCTGAACCCCGTCACCAGCTGGGTGCTCGAGTGGGGCGCGCGAGCCCGCGTCGTCGAGCCCGAAGAGCTGGTCCAGCGGGTGCGCGGCGAGCTGGAAGAGGCTCTTGGTGGCTACAAGAAGAAGGTCCCGGCCCGCAAATAGCCTTTGATCCAGGTCGTGGGGCCCGTCACAGCGTCTGAGCGGTTGGCCGCACTGATGCCGGGGCCGTCATAGAGGACGTGAATGACGAGCCACGGCGATCGGCTCTCGAAGCGCACCTGTACTGCAGCTTGCCGGCGGTAGCGGAGCGCGTTGTCGACGAGATTGCCCACGACCGAGTCGAGTTCGAGAGCCGAGCGTTCGACGAGGAGCGCCGACCCAGGCGAAGCGCACGACCTCGCGAATGTGGCCGTCGTCGTCGGCGATCAAGATGTGGCGGTTCAACGAGTCCTTCCGGTCGGCGTCTGGCTCCGACTTGGCACTGGGGCCGCGGTTCTGGGTAGCCTGCTGACGCGACGCTCTGGATCCCAGGTTGGGGGTTCTGGAGCTGCGCGTGCCGGTCAAGCAGGGCGACAAGCTCGACTTTCGTGTCGGTTACAAGAGCCGGGGCAGCCAGGAGTGGAGCTACAAGCCTGCCCAGGGCGTGCAACGGCACGAAAACTTCGCGCTCTCGATGCGCACCAACTTCGGCGCCATCGACTTTCCCCAGAGCACGCTCTCGCCGACGAAGCGCAGCGGCGACAGCACCGGCTGGGCGCTCGACTGGGGATTTAGAAACACCATCACCGGGCAAGGCATCGGCATGACCATGCCCGCGCACATCCAGCCCGGTGAACTGGCGGCCGCTCTATCGTTCTCGGCTCCTGTCAGTCTGTTGTTCTTCTTCGTCGTGTTGTTCGTCCTGGCCACGCTGCGTGAACTCGATATTCAACCGATCAACTACCTGTTCATCAGCTGCGCCTTCTTCGCCTTTCACCTGCTGTTCTCCGGGCCGCATCAAGTGGAGCGAGGCGCTCAAGAAGAAGCGCCCGGTCTGACCCGAAGGCACTCCACTGACGGCTTAAGGCTGGCTCTCGAACCAGGCATCGGTGGCGAGCAACTCGGTGCCACTTTTGCCTGGTGAGAAGGCGACGCCGAACGACAGCGGCCCCGAAACGACGCGCAGGGCGCCGGTGGGCTCTTGGCCCTTCGGTTTCTTCAGTTTGCCCTGGATGTGCAGCGCTCCGCTCTCGGCAGAGAAAGGCCCCACGCGCAGCGCTCCGGCTTCGACCGCCACGTGGCCTGCAAAGCGTGTGCCTTTCAGGGGCAACAGTCCTTGGAGCCAGGTAGGAATATCGATGTCCGGACCCATCGCGACGTAAAGCGGCTGGATGTCGCGCAAGAGCCCCTTGAGCTGGACGGCGAGATGCGGTGACTCGCCGTTGACGTAACCGCCGTCCGTAATCTCGACGTGCGACCACCAGCCGTACGTCACGTCTTTGCCCTGCACGACCTGGAGATCGGACACGTCCAAACTGGTCTGGCCCAGATCGTAACCGCGTTCGGTTTGACTCGCGCGACCGAAGGCGCTCAGCGTGCCGTGGAAGCGGCGCTGGGCGGCGTGAGCTTTGATATTCGCTCGCGCGCGCAGTTGGGCCAACAGATCGGGGCGGGTCGTGGTCCCGCTCACTTCGCCTTCGACCAGCAGTTGGCCCTCGTCGAGCGCCAGCGGCGAATCCGCCGGCATGTAGGCGCGAAGCGCCTCGGTTTCGCCCGTCAGCTTGGTGAGAGTCGCGGCGAAGCTGGCGTCGGGCGAAGGGTGGGCGAGATCGACCGCGCTGCGGGTTGCCAAGTCGAAGGTCAGACGTCCACCTCCGAGGCGAGCGCGCTGGGCGACGGGGCCCACGGTCAACTCCGTCGTCGTCAGACGGACCGTGCCGTGTTCGCTTTGGTCGATGGCCCCGTCGAGTTCGAGCGAGGTGTTGAGTCGTTGACCAGCCAAGTCGATCTCGAGCGCGCGGCTCGTGACTTTCAACTTGCTGTTCGGGCGCAGTACGCCGCGCACGAAACTGACGTCGAGATTGAAGCTGCCCGTGCCCCCGCGCGCTTGGATACCCGACGCAGCGGCGACGTAATTCACGACGTCGAGGTCGACCAAGCGAGCGCGAACGAGCAGCGATCCCGTGAAGAAACCTGCGATTGCGAGACCCTGCGGGGGACTCGGGTTGAAATTCGGCGTGTTGCAATCGGCTCGCCCACTCATGGCGGCGAGAGTCGGGCGCCCACCGACGCTGAGCTCACCGGAGCGGATCTGGGCTTCTGCTCCGGGTCCGACTCGCAACTCGAGACCAGGACGGAGCAAGAACGAACCGAGGGCCCGGATCTGGCCTTGGAAGCGAACGTCGTCGATCCAGACTTCTTTGGCCATCGCGTCGACGTCGTTCACTTCGATCGAGAGCTGATCGTAAAACGCGCGCGTGGCGCGCGGCCCCTGCACGTAGTCTTCCGTCAGGGGGGGGCTCTTGCGGCCCGGGATTGGCGGCAAGGCGCGGATCTTTGCTGCCTGCAAATTCCAGGGCTGGAGGCGTTGCAGCACGCGCACCGAGGTGCCGGAGCCCCGCATTTTCGTGACCTTGATCGTGCGGTCGGCAATGACGGACCAGAGGTCCAGCGTGAGCCATGTTTCATCGACGGCGATGGCGAACTGGACGTTCTGGTCTTGACCGCTGATGACCAGATCGTGCACGCGAATGCGGGTCGGCCATGGGGCCCAAGCCCAGCCATAATCGAGCGCGGTGCTGTCGGTATTCAGCAAACGCGGCACGAGGCGCAGCCACAACGCGACGTTGGTCAGGAGCACGATCGCGAAAACGCTACCCACGAAAGCGATCAATGAACGCCTCAACCAAGGGGGCCGCTCCCGCCAGAATTTCCGCGCTCCCATTGCCGCAACATATCGGTGCGCTCGCGCCTGTCGATTGTGTCAGAAAGCCACACGCCGCGCGCCGGCCACAAATCATGCTGATTACGCATCCAGCACTGGGCTGCCGGCCACTCGGTCAATCGCTGCGGTCGACAGCGCACGCTGGCGCGTTACCTTGTAGTCAAGCGGATACTCTTGACTATGCATGCACCCGAGGAGGAAGGCGCCAAGCGAATCCTGTTCGTCGACGACGACCCGCTGGTGCGGGCGGCTCTGGGGCGAGTGGCGCGGGTGTGGGGCTACGTACCGGACGTGGCTGCGAGTGCCGAGGAGGCGTGGGCTCTCCTCGCAGCCTGGACCTACGCGGTGGTCGTCACGGACATCCACATGCCCGGAGTCGGTGGTTGGGCGTTGCTCGATCGGCTAGCTCAGCTGTCGCCCGATACCGCTCGCGTGGTGATGACGGGCGACACCACGGTCACGCCTGCCAGACGTGGCACGACGGCTTCGTTCGAGATCGTCGGCAAGCCCTTGGATCTCCGCGTGCTGGAGCAACTGCTGGCACGACTATGCTCGTCCGGTCCCGCCCCCCGTCTGCCGAGCCTGCCGCCGCCAAGGGTCAAGGGCGACGTGCGCGCACTGATCGTCGAAGACAGCGTCACGGACGCCAGCATTTTGGAGCGCTCGCTCAAGACCGCGCGCGTCTGCGAGACCGCCACGATCGTGACCTCGTTAGCTGCCGCACTCCAAGCGGTGCGCCGGGGCGCCTTCGACGTCGTCCTGGCCGATCTCCAGCTGCCCGATTCCAGTGGGCTCGCGACGGTTCGCAGCATCTTGGCCGCCGCGCCGCACGTTCCACTCGTCGTGGTGAGCGGCAACGACGACGAACACTTGGCGGAACGCGCCATCGAAGCGGGCGCGCAAGACTACCTGATCAAGGGCGAACTGGCTCGCTCGCTTGTCGGCCGGGTGCTCCGCCACGCCATCGAACGCAAGAAAATCGAGGTCCGCCTACTGCAATTGGCGACCCGCGATCAGCTGACAGGTCTGGTCAGTCGGCTCTTCTTTCGCGAGCGCGTGGCCGCGGCGCTGGCACGGAACAAGCAAAGCGGGCACAGCTTTGCCGTCGTCGCCGTGGACATCGACGACTTTCGAGTCATCAACGATTCGCTTGGTCACGACGCCGGAGACGCGCTGCTGCGGCAGATCGCCGAACGCCTGGTGAACGAGATCGGCAGCGCGGAGGTCGTTGGCCGCATGGGCAGCAACGAGTTCGCCGTGCTGCTCGAAGGCATCGAGAACGAGGAGGGGGCGCGCCAGCTGGCCGAGAATTGCGGTCGGTGCTTGGGCGAGCCGTTCTACCTGACCGTCGGTCTGGTTTCCGTGTCGGCCCACGTCGGCGTGGCATTTCATCCTCTGGCCGGGAGTACGGTCGATGCGTTGATTGGCGCCGCGAATGCCGCCATGTATCGCAGCAAACGTTTGGGTCTCGACGAGGTGTCGGTCTTCAGTCCCGAACTCCACAACGAAACGCTCGAAAGCTATCGTCTCGACCAGAGGTTGCGTTCGGCGCTCGCGGAAGGCGAGTTTCATTTGGTATTTCAGCCGCAAGTGGCCGCCGGTGCGACCACCCGAATCGTGGGTGCCGAGGTGCTCCTGCGTTGGTCACCTCGGGGCGACAAACCGGTTTCTCCAGCTGTGTTCGTGCCGCTGCTCGAGCGCTCCGGACAGATCGTCGAAGTGGGCCGCTGGGTGCTGCGAGAGGCCTGCGCCTTTCGCGCTCGCTTGCTGGCGGTGGGCGCACATCTGCCGCGCCTTGGCGTCAACGTCAGTGGGTGCCAGCTCGAGCGTCCCGACTTTCTCCAGGACGTGAAGGCCGTGTGCTTCGAATTCCAGCTCGGTCCGGGCGATTTGGAACTCGAAATCACCGAAGCCGCACTCGTCAGGCAGGCGACAGTCGCGGCAGCCACGATTCGCGATCTGCGCGCGCTGGGAGTCCGCTTCTCGCTCGACGACTTCGGCACGGGCTACTCGTCGATGAGCTACTTGCGCGAGTTCCCGGTCGACACTCTCAAAGTTGATCAGAGCTTCGTGCGGCGACTGACCGAAGACGCCAAGTCCGTGGCTCTGGCTGCGGCCATCTTCAACCTCGGTCGTGGGCTGGGGTTGGAGACGGTAGCCGAAGGCGTCGAGACGGACGCGGAGCGCGAAATCGTGGTCAACCTGGGGGCCGATGTGATTCAAGGCTACCTGACGGGACGACCGCTCGATCCCGAGAGCTTTCAGCGAGCCCTACTAGAGTCGCAGAAGTTGCACCCAGCCGATTCGCGCGACACGGGCGCCGTCGTGTAGGCTGAGCGCGTGTTGCGCATGCTGGTGTCGTCGGGCGTTCTGGTCGTGGCCTCTTCAACTGGCTGTTCGGACCCCGTAGCGCATGATACGAGCGGCGGAGCGCCGAGCGGGACCGGAGGGAGTGGGCAGGGCGGCAGCTGGGGCGGCGCTGGCGGCGCTGGCGGCGCTGGCGGCGGCGACTCGGACGGTTGCTCGACCAGCAACGGAGCGTGCAAGCTGACCAGCTGCACGGTGCCGATTGCCGGTGCCCAGCATACGGCTCCCTGCACGGTGCTCGAATATGCATCGAATCCGCCGACGTCCGGGACGCACTACGAAGTGTGGGCCGCCTATGAGATCTACGACCAGCCCGTCCCACGCGGCTTCTTGGTGCACGCGCTGGAACACAGCGCCGTCGTGCTTTCGTACAACTGTAGTTTGGCAGAGCAGGCAGGTCTCGACTGCGGGAGCCTGATCGCCGAACTCGCGAGGTTCTCAGACGAATGGCCCGCGGATCCGCTGTGTAGCGCCACGCGCCACCGCCTGGTCGTCACTCCCGATCCATTGCTCGATGCACCGTTCGCAGCCGCCGCTTGGGGCTACTACCTCAAGGGTGATTGCTTCGATGCGGAGCAGGTGGCGAGCTTCGTCGAAGAGCACTACGGGGACACTTACGAGAATATCTGCAACCCAGGTGTCGATCCCGGCGGCTACCCCCGCGACTGCGGCCAAGAGACCGAGTGACCATGGCATGCTTCGTGCAAACTGCATGGCATGAGGACTCTCGTAGCCACGGATTTGAGCGAGGCATCGGATGAAGCCCTGCGTCAGGCGTTCGCCAGCGCACGCTCCGCCGGCGGGCCCGTGGCGATTTGCCACGTGATGCCCGAATTCGCACAGGTCCAAGGTCTCTTTCCGCTCGATGCACCTTCCGACCTGGCCGCGGACTTCGAGCCACGCGCCCAGACCATCAACGCGATGCGCGAGCAGCTTCGTCGCGTCTTTCCGACGGCCGCTGAAGACGTCGAGATGCGCCTCGACGAAGGTGCCCCGTACGCGGGAATTCTAAATCAAGCCGAGCGCTGGCGCGCCGATCGCGTTGTCGTGGGCAGTGGAACCAAGACCGGCATCGAGCGCGTCTTGCTCGGCAGCGTCGCAGCCCGAGTGGTTCGCTACGCCCATTGCCCCGTGCTCGTGGCTCGACCAGTTGCTGCGGGCGCAGTATTGGTCGCGACCGATCTGTCGGACCCTTCGATGCCGGCGTTGCGCGCGGGCGCCGAAGAAGCGCGACTTCGCCAAGTCCCGCGCTTGGTCGTCCTGCACGTCGAAGAGGTGGCGGAGGTCGCCGCAGCCCCGGCTTTCTTCGGCGCGGCTCCTATCGCCTTGCCAGAGAATCTGCTGCAAGAGCGCCGCGAAGCCGCTCGCAGGCTGATCGAGGGCGCGCTGGAGCGCTTCGAAATGACCGCAGAGATCGAGGTCGTGTACGGCGACGCAGCCCACGAGATTCTTCAGCGCAGCGAGTCGTTGCCAGCCGAGGTGTTGGTCGTCGGTACCCGCGGGCGCACCGGATTCTCGCGCCTGCTGTTGGGGAGCGTGGCCGAACGGCTCGTTCGTGATGCTTCCTGTAGCGTCTTGGCCGTGCGGTTGATGGCCGAGTGAACGAGGTCGAGGCACGTCACCTCGACTCGAGCCCGGTCGGGCCAGCTGAGGTATCGGACCGAACTGGCATTGGACTTGCTTTAGAACGGCGAAGCGGACGCGTCGACGACGTGGCCGCTTCCGCCGGTGAATATCAAAGGAGAGAGATTCATGTTTTTTCGCACATCACTGATTGTTGGAGCCACGGCTGCAGTTTTTGCGCTCGGTTGTGAAAGCGCCGCCGACCAGCAGCGCCAAGCCAACGAAGCTCAGGCCGACGCCAACCACAAGGCTGCTGAAGCGCAGCAATCCGCCGACAAAGAAATGCGCGAGGCGCAGGCCGTTGCCGACAAGAAGATCGCCGACGCCCAGGCAGACTTCTCGAAGATGCGCGAAGACTTTCGCCACGATCTCGAGGGTAAGGTGGTCGAGGTCGACAAGGAGATCGACGAGCTGGGCAGCAAGGCCAAGACCTCCGTCGGCAAGAAAAAAGCGGAAATCGAGGCCAACTTGCCGACCATCCGTCAGAAGCGCGCCGACTTCGAAACCTCGCTCAAGGAGCTGAGTGCAGCCAGTGCCGTGACCTGGGACCAGACCAAGGCCACGGTCGAGAAGCATTGGGCCGAGCTCAAGGATTCGGTCGACAAGGCTTCGTGATTCAGGCGCCTGCCCAAGCGACGAGTCCTCGCGACTACGTCGCCTGAAAGCGGCGAAAAATGGGCGCTCGCGGCGCCCGTTTTTCGTTGCGTCAGAATCTACGGCAGAAGCTTGCGGTCGCGCAGGATTCGCTCCGTCAGGGCACGTCGCGTCGTCACCAAGTCTACTTCGGGCGGGTGGCCGTCGATGACCGTGGCGAAGTACACCCGCCGCTCGCGTCGCTCGACCCAACCGACGAACCAACCGACGTCGCGATCGCTGTCGGGTGGCAAAGCAAGGCCTGTCTTGCCGCGCAAGATGTACTCGGGCCCGTGTTCGAGTTCCATGATGTCGAGGACGATGGCTCGCGAAGTCGGTCGCACTTCCAATAGGCCAGCATCGAGTCGCCACAGGAAGTCCAGCTGCTCGAGTGGCGTGATGCGCAGGCCGCCTTTGAGCCAAAACACGTCGAGGCCGCCAGTCATGTCGGTATTGCCGTAGTCCAAGCGCTTCAGCCAACTCTGCATCGAACTTTCACCGACCAGGCGAGCGACCTGCTGAAAACAGGGCACGCACGAAGCTTGGAAACCGGTGCGCAGCGTGTGGTCCTGGTTCCAGTCGGCCACTGCATGATTCTGTCCGTCCCAAGGCAGCACCGAATCGGCGGAGGAGATCGCGCCGTTTTCGAGGCCGATCAGACTGTTGGCGATCTTGAAGGTCGAAGCTGGCAGGTAAGCTGCTTTGCAACGCGGGCCGTCGCTGCAAACGACCCTTTGCTCGGACGTGTCGTAGAGCGCGATGCTGCCCTCGACGTGCGCATCTCGAAAATAGCGTGCGAGCTCGGGAGCCACGACGGGCTCGCGAGTGCGCGGCCGTGCGCTCGCCTCGGGCTTGCCGTCGTAAGCTGGCGGAGCCTGGGGCGCAGGTGGCGGCGGCGCTGGCGGCGGTGCGCAAGCGAGAGTGACGAGTCCGATTGGCCCAACGGCAAGCAACGTCCAGCGCATGAACCGCCAGCATGGCACGATCGGAGGCCAGACCGAACAACCAGAGCCCATGCGTTTATCTACGATGAATCGTTCTCGGAATCTCGAAAAGCCGGAGGGACCCACGACGAGCGCGGCAAGAGCGGCAATTTCCCGGCCCGCTTGCGGAGAATGTTGATGGCGGGCAGCACCCGCGGATGGCCGATTACCCAGCGTTCGAAACGTCGCTTGCCAGGAAAATCGAGGAGCAGCAGTGCAACCAGGATGGTGAGCAGCGCCTGCCCTGGCAGGACGAGCATGAGGATGCCGGTCAGCAGCAAGACGAGACCGAGTGCATTCTTCGATATGGCGAGTGCGATCTCGCTGCCAGTTCGCGCCCGAGGCGAGAGTCCCAAGGCCATGCGCTCAGTTCGCGTGAAATGATCGGGGGGCAGCCGCGTCAGAAAGTAGGGGACACCGATCAGGCTCGCGGCGAACGTGACCACGCTGAAAACACCGAGTGCAATCAACACCGCGGGTGACAGCGGGGGGGCCAACAGCGCTTGGACGCTGGCAGGCATAAGGCTCGCGAGCCACTCGAACATCTTGAGGGCATGAGCGCACCGCCTGGGTTCTGCAAGGGGCGAGGCGGCAAAGCCACAAAGGCCCGAACTATTTCAGGATCGAAGCTGCGTCGACTTCGGTCGTCGTGTCGTCGTGCATGGAAATCCCGGGCAGCGCGTACCAAGACCCCCCGACGTTGTCTCGGATCATCGAGTCTTGAATCTTCAAGGTACCCGTGTGGTCGTTGCTGACGAAGAAGATCGCCGATCCGAAAGACACGACCTCGTTCTTCTCCAGCAGAGAACCACAGAGCGACAGCGTCATGGTGAGGCCATCGTTGTAGATGGCGCCGCCGCTGCCGCCCCCAGGCGTACCCGGGTCGGCCGGGTTGCCACCGTTGCCCACGGCGCTGTTGTACGAGAACAGGCTGTTGATGATGGTCCACGAAACTCCGATGCTGCTCAGAGCTCCACCATTCGAGCCGCTATTTCCGAGATTCTCTTCGCCGCCAAAGGTGCTGTTCACGACGTAGACGGGTTTGCCGCCGAACTGATCGAAGACGCGAACGGCGCCGCCGCCCACGTCTTGTCCCGTCTTGATGCACACGTTGTTGAAGAACCGCGTGTTCACGGCCTTGAAACGCCCGCCACGTGACCAAATCGCGCCTCCTCCGCCGAGCTGATCTTCACCCGCGGCACTGGCATTGCCGTCAACGAAGGTGATGTTTTGCACGGTGAGACGGGGGAACTCCTGGTCGTTGCAGTGATCCGTTGTCCAGTGCTGCGCCTCGTCACAGGTGTTCATGTAGAGGATACGCGTTGCGCCCCCGCCGCTCAGCGTGACCAAACCTGCGCCGTCAATGACTACGGCTTCACTTGCATCGTTGAACACCTTTGCGGGCTCGCTCAGCGTGATCGTCACGGGGTCCGGTCCGCAATCGAACGTGATGACGCCGCCCGCAGCGACCGCGGCGACGAAAGAGTGCGCCGTGCAACTCGCGGCTGTTCCATCACCGACCACTGTCGTGGGCGTGCTCACGTCCTCGAGTCCAGCTTCGGCCGGAATTTCGCACTGACCATCGGGGTTTCCGGCAGGTGGCCCCGTTTGCGGATCCGTGAGGGGATTTTCTACGTCGACCGGAGGCCCGCCGTCTTCGTCTGCGCTGCCAGCTCCGCTGTCGGGAGTCGCGTCATCTGCACTCG
>Ga0105048_10001534_pt1 | contig 37363 bp, 34 predicted proteins | sample MAT05_FD_78382 | JGI IMG/M metagenome (GOLD analysis project Ga0105048, IMG submission 78382) | Freshwater microbial communities from Lake Fryxell liftoff mats and glacier meltwater in Antarctica - MAT-05 | ecosystem: Environmental > Aquatic > Freshwater > Ice > Liftoff microbial mat | place... | reverse complement strand
CGGGCGTTGGGCAGAATTTCCCAAAGCATGATATACCACGGGCCTTCGCCGCGGGTCTGGCCGGCGGCCACGTAATCGCGCGCCTTGAGGTCCATCACGATGCCGCGGACGATGCGGAACACGGTCGGGGCGTTGACGAACACCACCGAGACGAACACGTTCAAGAGGTTGGGGTCCATCGAGAAGATGCCGGTCGGGTCGAGGTTGAAGGCGAGGCCGGAATAGGCCCAGAACCCGATCACCAGCGTCACGCCGACGTAGAGGTTGCGCTGTTTCGGATTGGTGAAATACCGCGAGTTCCACAAGATCGTCAGGAAGATGATCGGGAACAGGAACAGCACCGCGGCCAGCGCGACCGGAATGCCGGTGACCCGGATCTCGGGGGTGACCAGCAGGTAGAACAGCAAGATCACCGGGAAGGCCAGCACGAGGTTGGCAATGAACGACAGGATCGTGTCGAGCTTGCCGCCGAAGTAGCCGGCAGGCAGGCCCAGCGTGATGCCGACCATGAAGGCGAACAGGGTGGCAGCCGGAGCGATGGCCAGAACGCGCCGCGCGCCCATCACCACGCGCGAGAACACATCGCGCGCCAGCGCATCGCCGCCGAGCAGGTAGTGGCTGTAAAGCGTGCCATCCCTGGTATCCTGCAGCGCAGATCCGGGAACCGCGTTTTTCAGGCCCGACAACTGCCCCAGCGGGTCATGGGTGATGATGATGTCGGCGAACAGCGCTGTGAACACCCAGAACATCACGAGGCCGAAGCCGAGCATGCCGACGGGGCTGTCGAACAGCTTGCCATACAGACCAAGGCGGCGGCGGAAGTTTATCGACACGGCGTAGGTGACGATCAGCGCGATCCAGGTCGGCAGGAACTGCACGACGACGCGGACAAATATGGCGCCCCAAGACAGTTCGGTTTCCATGTTGGCTCCTCAGCTCAGCCGGATGCGGGGGTTGAGGAAGACATAGCCGATGTCGGAAATCAGCTGTGTGACCAGAACGACAAAGACGGCGACGACCGAGCAGCCGAGCAGCAGGGCAATGTCGTTGTTGCCGGCGGCCTGCACCAGCGTCCAGCCGAAGCCCTTGTAGTTGAACAGGGTTTCGACGATGACCACTCCGTTCAGCAGCCAGGGGAACTGCAGCATGATCACGGTGAACGGCGCGATCAGCGCGTTGCGCAGGGCGTGGCGGATCACCACCTGACGAAAGCCGACGCCCTTGAGCCGGGCGGTGCGGATGTATTGCTGGGTCATCACCTCGGTCATCGAGGCGCGCGTCATCCGGGCGATATAGCCAATGCCGTAAAGGGCGATGGTCAGCACCGGCAGGGTGAAGTTCCAGAAGGTGATGTTATCGGTGGCCGAGGTCGCTGTGCCTTGAAACAGCGTGTTGCCGGAAATCCAGCCCCATTCCTTGAGAATCGGTGAAATACCGGTGGTGGCCGAGGCGAAGATGGCCACCAGAATGACGCCCGACACATATTCGGGCGTGGCCGTGGTGGCGATGGCGACCGAGGACAGGGCCCGGTCGGTGCGCGAGCCTTCGCGCATGCCCGACAGCACGCCAAGCAGCAGCGACGTCGGCACCATCACCAGCATGACCGCCAGCATCAACCAGCCGGTGGAGCCCAGCTTTTCGGCCAGAACGGTCAGCACGGGGTCCTTGAATACGGTGGAAAAGCCCCAGTTGCCCTGCAGCACACCGCAATACCGCGGGGCCGTTTCGGCCGGCGCGTTAAGGTTGACACACAGCCCGCGCGCCACCCCCTTGTCATCGGTGCGGGTCCAGCCTTGCTTGACCCCCAGCCATTCGGCGTAGCGGCCAAAGACCGATCCGCCGTGGCCGTTCTCGTTGATCCAGTTCGCAACCGATTCATCGGTCATCCGCACCGAGCCTTCGGTGCGGGCAAGTTTTTCAAGGTTCGGGGGCAGGTTGGTCAGGTAGAAGACCACAAACGTCAGCGCTAGCGCAGTCAAAATCATTACGCCCAATCGGCGCGCCACGAACTTCACCATCTCTGGCACTCCCCTCGGTCATCGTGGCCTGGGTCTCTGCTGGTGCAGGTCCGACCGTTTTGGGGGCGCGCCTGTTGCGGCGCGCCCGGAATCGCGGGGTTTACGCGACGGACCACTTGTAGTGGTGGTGTTCCAGCGACGGGTGCATGTCGATGGTCACGCCTTCACGGGAATGGCGGAACAGCGAGCGCCAGAACGGCTGGATGATATAGCCTTCGTCCTGAAGGATGGTCTCCAGCGTCACCATGACTTCGCGCCGCGCATCGGCATCGGCCAACGCCAGCGCCTCGGTCATCGCGGCATCGAATTCGGGCGACGCCATGCCGGTTTCGTTCCACGAGCCCGCCGAGGTATAGGCCAGCGACATGTTCTGAACGGCCAGCGGACGGTGGTTCCAGGTGGTCGAGGAGAACGGGTATTTCTGCCAGTCGTTCCAGAAGGTCGAGCCCGGCATCACCGTGCGCTTGATGGTGGCCCCGGCGTCGCGCAGCTGGGCTGCCACGGCGTCGGTCGTCGCGGCTTCCCAGCCATCATCCAGCGAGATGATCTCGAACTCGGTCCCCGCCAGACCAGCGGCCTCCAGCGCAGGCATCAGCGCTGCCGGATCAACGGTCTGCGCCGGGATCTGCGCATATTCCGGGTGGACCGGGCAGACATGGTGGTTCTCGGCGGTTTTGCCCAGACCGTTGTAGCCGAGTTCAAGCACGACATTCAGATCGACCGCCTTCTGGATCGCCTGACGCACGGCCTTGTCCTTGTAAAGATCGCCGTTGGCCGAGTTCATCCGCACGACGATGGTCGCGGCGGTGACTGCTTCAAACTTTTTCCAGCCCATGCCATCAAGGATGCCGATGTAATCGCCGGTGGATTCGTAGTTGCAGTCGATCTCGTCGGACCCCGCCAACGCCACCATGGCGGAGGGGTCGGTGCCAAAGTCGATGTAGTGAATTTCGTCCAGCGGGGCGGTGCCGCCCCACCACGTGTGGTTCGGCGCGCGGACCAGCGTCATCTTCTGCCCGACCGAGATTTCGCCCGGAACGTAAGGCCCGGTGCCGATCGGGTTGTCCGAGGGGTCGGACCCGTCGACATAGGACGAATGCACGACAGCGGCAGGATAGTCGGCCAGGTTCGGCACCACGGCCACGTCCGAGGCCGACAGTTTCAGCACCACGGTCATGTCGTCGGTTTTGACCACGGCATCAGCGCGCATCATCTTGGTCGCCTCGTCCACCAGCCCCGGGAAGCGCGATGCCATCGCGTTGCCGTCGACCGTGCCGTCGGTCCAACGGCCGAACATGCGGACCACGTCATCGGCGGTGAACGCATCGCCGTTGTTCCAGGTCACGCCCGGGCGCACTTTCAGTGTGTATTCAGTGGCGTCGGCGTTGGCCTCGTAGCTTTCCAGCAGGCGGCCTTCAAAGCTGCCGTCGGGGTTGTATTGCACCAGATATTCCAGCCAGCCGCGATAGACGTTGGCAATCTGCGGCCAGTCGGCGGTGCGAGGGTCTTTCTGCGCCTTGGTTTCCATGCCGACGCGGAGAATGCCGCCGACCTTGGCCTCTTGCGCCTGAACCGGAGCCTTCAGCCCCAGCAGGCCATAGGCGGCCACGGCCGACACGCCGAGCGCGGTGGTGCGGCTGAGGAATTCGCGGCGGCTGAGTTTGCCGGCCTTGTGCTCTTCGACATACATCCCGGCAGCGGGGTGCAATGCCTCGAGGTTGGTGGTGTGGATCATCTTGGTCTCCCTGTCGGGCCTCGCCCGGTCATGTTTATGGGTGGCGACTGCCACCTTCAGCCCCCAGGTGCCGGGGCTGGGCCAGGACTGGCAACACCCTCCGGGACGCGCCGGGGCGGCGGGTCTCACGCCTGTATTGCGCATCTTTTCCGGCCTTGCGTCAACGTCTGGATTCGTCGGACCGTGTATCGTTTGCGACATGCGGCCGCCGCAATTGCGCCAAGCCGGCCCCGGTATCGGGCGCGCAGGCCGCAACAATCGGTAACCGCTGCCCCGTCGGGGTGGCAAGGCGGCGATTCGGGGTCAGGTTACTGGGTGCGCCGAAACGCGGTGGGCGAGGACCCGGTCAGATGCTGGAACGCCCGGGTGAAATACGCGGGCGAGGTGAACCCGAGGCTTTCGCCGATGCGGCCCACCGCCAGGTCGGTTTCCGACAGCAACCGCCGCGCCTCGAAGATCCGGCGGTCCTGCAGGATCGCCAGCGCCGAGCGGCCGCAGGCCTGACGGCAGCAGCGCGTCAGGTGCGTGGGGGTCACGCCCAAGGCTTCGGCCATCTCTCCCACGCCCGCCCCGCTGCGAAACTCGCGCTCCATCAGGTCGGTATACCGGGTGACAAGCCGCCGGGCGGCATCCAGCCGGGGGGTCTCGGCGGCCACCTTGGCCGCCTGCCGCTCCAGCCAGACGCCCAGCAACCCCAGATGGTGCCGTGCAGCCCGGTCATGCGCGGGGCTGGCGCTGTCCATTTCGCGCTGGATGGCGTCGAGCGTGATGTTCAGCTCCTGCTGGGCATGCACCTCGCGGATGCGCAGATGCAGGGACAGGGTGGGCAGGGTCACATCGGTGTTGCGGCCGAAAAATACCGCGGTGCCAAAGACCTGCGCCCCGACCTCGAACCCGTGCATCACGCCTGCGGGAATGAAGATGGCATTATGGGCGGTGTAGCCGCGCGTCACGCCCGAAATGGTGATACGGCCTTGCCCCTTGGTGAACCACAACAGGCACGGCTCAGAGATCGACCGCATCGCCTCCACACGCCAGCGGCCGCCCGCCGCAAGACGGGGGATCGCCACAAGGCGCATCTGCGAGGAATCAGGCTGAATCTGCATGGTCGCTGCTGTTGCTCCGGACTTTCAGATAACCAGTCCTTGGCGCACAACCCAAGCGAAAAAGCGGCGCGGGTGCGACATCGCCTGCGGCCTGTGCGGAATGCTGTGGACAACTGCGTGGATGGATCAGTCCGGCACCACGGCCCGCCACTCCGCCATGCGAGAGCGGAACCAGGTGCGCTGCCTCTTGGCATAGCGGCGGGTGGCAAGACAGGCCTCGGACACGGCCTGCGCCAGGGGCATGTCGCCGGCCAGATGCGCCATCAGCTCCGGCGCGCCGATCGCCCGGGCCGAGGCGCGCGCAGGCTCCCAGTGCGGCCGCTCCGCCGCCACCTCGTCCAGCGCGCCGTCCGCGATCATCCGGTCGAACCGGGCGTCGATCCGGGCGTTCAGCCAGGGCACCCCGGGGCGCAGCACCACCGCCTCGCAATCCGCCAGCGGCAGCAGCGGCGGCCCGGTCTCGGCCTGCCAGTCGGCCAGACCCCGGCCGGTGGCGCGCAGCACCTCCCAGGCCCGCTGCACCCGCATCGGATTGGCGCAGTCGATCCGGGCGGCGGTGCCGTTGTCGACCCCGGCCAGCAGCGCCGCGATTCCGCCCGACAGCCGCAGCCCGTCCGCCTCGGCGCGCACCGCGGGCGGCACCTCCGGCACCACCGCCAGACCGTCGGTCAGCGCGGTGAAATACAGCCCCGTGCCGCCGACGATCACCAGGGGGCGGTCCAGCCATCCCGCCACCTCGCGCAGCCAGTGCCCGACCGAATAGGCCTGCGCCCTCCCGACATGGCCATAAAGCGCGTGCGGCAGCGCCGCCTCCTCCGCCACCGTCGGCCGCGCCGTCAGCACCCGCCAGCAGCCATAGACCTGCAGCGCGTCGGCATTGACCACCACCCGCCCGTCGCGCGCCGCAAGCGCCATCGCCAGCTGCGATTTGCCGCTGGCCGTGGGCCCCGCGATCAACACCGGCGCCTCGCGTGATATGCCCGACAGGCCCTGCACCCTTGCCGATCCTCTCTGCCCAAATATCCCGGGGGTGCGGGGGCTGGCCCCCGCGTCCTGACGCCGGTCCGGCGCCGATCCGGGTTGAACCGGTCCGCGTTTTCCACCATTTTGCGCCTCAGTCAAAGCACCAAAGCCATTTGCCGGGAACCAGCCATGTCGATTCCACCCGAACCCGCCCGATCCGACCCCACCCGCTCCGACCCCGCCCGATCCGACCCCGCCCGATCCGACCCCGCCCGATCCGACCCCGCTGGCACCTACAGCCGCGTCATGCTCAAGATCTCCGGCGAGGCGCTGATGGGCGACCAGGGCTATGGCCTGCACCCGCCCACGGTGGAGCGTATCGCCCGCGAGGTCAAATCGGTGCGCGACATGGGGGTCGAAATCTGCATGGTGATCGGCGGCGGCAACATCTTCCGCGGGCTGCAGGGCAGCGCCCAGGGGATGGAGCGGACAACCGCCGACTACATGGGCATGCTCGCCACGGTGATGAACGCGCTGGCGATGCAGGCGGCGCTTGAACAACTGGGTGTGTTCACCCGCGTGATCAGCGCCATCCCGATGGATCAGGTGTGCGAACCCTACATCCGCCGCCGCGCCGTGCGCCACCTTGAAAAAAAGCGGGTCTGCATCTTTGCCGCCGGCACCGGCAACCCGTATTTCACCACCGACACCGCCGCCACCCTGCGGGCCAACGAAATGGCCTGTCAGGCCATCTTCAAGGGCACCAAGGTCGACGGGGTCTATGACAAGGACCCCAAGAAGCACCCCGATGCCAAACGCTACGACACCGTCACCTATGACGAGGTGCTGCAAAAACATCTGGGCGTGATGGATGCCAGCGCCATCGCGCTGGCCCGTGACAACGACCTGCCGATCATCGTGTTCAGCCTCGACGAGCCGGGCGGGTTCAAGGGCATCCTGTCGGGGCAGGGCACCTATACGCGGGTCGAGGGCTAGACCAAGGGTCCGCGGCCGGCCGGGGCCTGACGGCGCCGGTTTCCGATTCCGGCCTACCCCCTGTTCCCGGCGGCGGACTTGCTGATATAACGCCGCGAACCGCGCCTTCCGGGGCGAAGCAGCAATGAGGACGACATGGCCCAAGACGATCTGGAGATTGACCTCGACGCAATCGAACGCCGCATGGACGGGGCGATGACCGCGCTGAAGTCGGAATTCGGCAGCTTGCGCACGGGGCGGGCCTCGGCGTCGATCCTCGATCCGATCATGGCCGATGCCTATGGCCAGATGACGCCGATCAACCAGCTTGGCACCGTCAACGTGCCAGAACCGCGGATGGTGGTGATCAACGTCTGGGACAAGGGCATGATCGCCAAGGTCGAAAAGGCGATCCGCGAAAGCGGCATCGGCATCAACCCGGTCAGCGACGGCCCGCTGATCCGCCTGCCGATCCCCGAGCTGAACGAGGAGCGGCGCAAGCAGTTGTCCAAGGTCGCGGCGGGCTATGCCGAAGCGGCCAAGGTGTCGATCCGCAACGTGCGGCGCGACGGGATGGACCAGATCAAGAAGGCCAAGGCAGCCGGCATGTCTGAAGACGATCAAAAGATGTGGGCCGACGAGGTGCAGGCGCTGACCGACAAGGCGATTGCCGCCGTCGACCGCGCGCTGGAGTACAAGCAGGCCGAGATCATGCAGGTCTAGGCCGGGGCTGCAAGAGTTTTGCAAATCCGGTCGCGACCGGACAGACGAGTGACGAGGCAGACCGTGGGCGCAGGCGATCCATCCGACAGCAAGGCCACCCGTCCGGCGGAACATGTGGCCATCATCATGGACGGCAACGGGCGGTGGGCCACCAACCGCGGCTGGCCGCGACTGGTGGGGCATCGCAAAGGGGCCGAACGCGTCAAGGAGATCGTGCGCTGCGCCCCCGATCTGGGCATCCGCTGGCTGACGATCTATGCGTTCTCGACCGAGAACTGGAAACGCTCGACGGAAGAAGTGCTTGGCCTCATGTCGATCTTCGCGCGCTACATCGAACGCGAGGCTGACCGGTTGGCGGCCGATTCGGTGCGGATGCGGTTTATCGGTGACCGGAGCCGTCTGGACCCCAAGCTGCAACGGCTGATGGCGGGCATCGAGGCGCGCACCGCGCCGTTCAGCAGGCTGCACCTGACGGTGGCCATCAACTATGGCGGGCGGGACGAGTTGACCCGCGCCACCCGCGCCATCGCGGCGGAGGTGGCGGCGGGGACGCTGGCACCCGGCGACGTGACCGATGCGTTGATCTCGTCCCGAATGGATACCGCCGATCTGCCCGACCCCGATCTGGTGATCCGCACCAGCGGCGAGACCCGCACCTCCAACTTCCTGCCCTGGCAGGCGGCTTATGCCGAATACGAATTCACCCAAACGCTGTGGCCGGATTTCGCCCCGGCAGAACTGGCCAGCATCGTTGCCCGCTTCGGCAACCGCGAGCGGCGGTTCGGCGGCGTGGCCACGGCATGAGCGTGCCCCGACGAGTGCTGCCCGACGAGTGTCGCCCGACGAGTGTTGCCCGACGAGTGGTGCCCGACGAGTGGTGCCCGATGAGCGTTCCCCGATGAGTATTCCCCGATGAGCGTTCCCGGTCGTTGGGCCGATCTGCGGACGCGGCTGACCTCGGCCGCGGTGATGGTCGCGGTGGGGGCGCTGCTGATCTGGCTGGGCGGACTGGCGTTCTTCGGGCTGGTGACGGCGCTGACGTCGGTGATGATCTGGGAACTGGCGGTGGTCACCGCCCCGGCAGAGCGGCGCACGCCGCTGGTTCTGGCGGCGGTGGCGGCACTGGCGCTTCTGGTCGCGGCCCGGTCGGATCAGGCGCTGGCCGCGTCGTTTCTTCTGGTGCCCGCCCTCGGGCTTGCGATGACGCCGCGCCGCGACCGGCGGCTGGCGGCCGGATACGGGGCCGCGATCCTGGTTGCGGGGTTCGGGCTGGTCAGCCTGCGCACCGGGGGCGAGGCGGCGATTCTGTGGCTGGTCGCCGTTGTGGTCGTGTCGGACGTGGCCGGATACTTTGCCGGCCGCACCATCGGCGGCCCCAAGTTCTGGCCGGCGATCAGCCCGAAAAAGACCTGGGCCGGCACGGCGGCGGGGTGGACCGGTGCGGCGGTGGTCGGGCTGGTGTTTGTGCTGGCCGGCACGGCCGGATGGGGGCTGGTGGTGCTGTCGCCGCTGGTGGCGCTGGCAGGGCAGATGGGCGATATCGCGGAAAGCTGGATCAAGCGGCGGGCAGGGGTCAAGGACGCGTCGCACCTGATCCCGGGGCATGGCGGTGTGCTGGACCGGTTCGACGCGATGACCGGGGCGGTGGTCGCGGTGATGGTGCTTGGGCTGCTGGTGCCGCTGCCGCTGCCGGTGTCCGGGCCGGTGGGAGGGTAGATGCGGCGGATATCGGTGTTCGGCATCACGGGGTCGGTCGGGGAAAGCACGTTTGACTTGCTGATGGGGCAGGGCGGCCCGGACGCCTATCGCACCGTGGCGGTCACCGGCGGGCGGCGCGTTGCACGGTTGGCCGAGATGGCCCGCGCACTGCGCGCCGAGCTGGCGGTCTGCGCCGACGAGGCCTGCCTCGATGACCTGCGCGCCGCACTCGACGGGTCGGGCATAGCGGTTGCCGCCGGGGATGCGGCACTGGCCGATGCGGCGGCGATGCCCGTTGACTGGGCGATGAACGCCATCGTCGGGGCTGCCGGGCTGGTGCCAAGCCTTCGGGCGTTGCAGGCGGGCGCGGTGCTGGCGCTGGCCAACAAGGAAAGCCTTGTCACCGCGGGCCCGCTGATGATGGCGACGGCGGCGGCGCACGACACGCGCATCCTGCCGGTGGACAGCGAACATTCGGCGATCTTTCAGGCGCTGGTGGGCGAGGACATCGCGGCCGTCGAACGCATCGTGCTGACCGCCTCGGGCGGTGCCTTGCGCGACTGGCCGCTGGAGCGTCTGGCGACGGCGACCCTGGCCGAGGCGCTGGCGCATCCGAACTGGTCCATGGGCCAGCGGATCACCATCGATTCGGCGTCGATGTTCAACAAGGCGATGGAAGTCATTGAGGCGCGAGAGTTTTTCGGCGTCTCGCCCGATCAGGTCGAGGTGATCATCCACCCCGAATCGCTGATCCATTCGATGGTCGGCTACCACGACGGCGCAATCATGGCGCATCTGGGGGCTCATGACATGCGCCATGCCATCGGCTATGCGCTCAACTGGCCGCAGCGGCGGCCGCTGCCGGTTGCACGGCTCGATCTGGCGCAGGTCGGGCAACTGACCTTCCGCACGCCCGACCTTGTGCGCTATCCGGCACTGCGGCTGGCGCGCGAGGTGATGCAGGCGGGCGGGCTGGCGGGGGCCGCGTTCAACGCGGCCAAAGAGGTGGCGCTGGACCATTTCATTGCCGGCGGCATCGGGTTTCAGGACATGGCGGCACTGGTCGAGGCGGCGCTTGCCCGCCTTTCGACCGAGATGCGCCTTGGAAATGCCGTGCCGACCCTTGAGGATGTGCGCGCCATGGACCATCTGGCAAGGATACGGGCCGGCGAAGCGGCACGCGGCCTGCAAAAGAACCGATAGGGGCACGATGTGGATCTGACAACTTTGGTTCCTGCGTTCGGTGGGGTTCTCTGGACGGTGATCGCCTTTGTGGTGGCGCTGTCGATCATCGTGGCGGTGCACGAATACGGGCATTACATCGTCGGCCGCTGGACCGGCATCCATTCCGAAGTGTTTTCGCTCGGGTTCGGTCCGATCCTGTTCAGCCGGCTCGACAGGCGCGGGACGCGGTGGCAGGTTGCCGCCCTGCCGTTCGGCGGCTACGTGAAATTTCTCGGGGATGCCGATGCGGCCTCGGCCAAGGATGGCGAGGTGATCTCGACGATGTCACCGGCAGAATTGCGCCGCACCATGCACGGCGCGCCGTTGTGGGCGCGGTCGCTGACCGTTGCCGCGGGGCCTGCGTTCAACTTTGCGCTGACGATCCTGGTGTTCTGCGGTGCGGTGCTGTGGAACGGCGTGGCCGTCGACCGCCCGACCGTCGGCACGTTGCGCGCGATGCCCGAGGCGGCGGCGGGCCTGTTGCCGGGCGATGTGGTGCTGGCGGTGGCGGGCATCGAGACGCCCGACCTTGCCGCCTATGGTGCGGCGCTGAACACGGTGCCATCGCAGCCGCTGGTCGATTACCGGGTGCAGCGCGGCGAGGAAACCGTGGTGGTGCAGGGGGCCCATCCGCTGCCCCCGATCGCCGTGGCGGTGCATCCGCAATCGGCGGCGCGCGAGGCCGGGTTGCAGCCGGGAGACGTCATTCTGACCATGAACGGCGTGACCGTCGCCACCTTCGACCAGATGCCGGCGCTGGTCGAGGCGTCTGCGGGGCAACCCGTGGCGCTGACGGTCTGGCGGGCGGGCGAGACCTTTGATCTGACGCTGACCCCCCGCCGCCGCGACCTGCCCACGGCCGATGGCGGGTTCGAGACGCGCTGGCTGATCGGGCTGTCGGGCGGCAACCTGTTCGAGTTTGCCGCGCGCCGGCCGGGGCCCGTGGAAACCGTGCAACTGGCGGCCGAACAGACCTGGTATGTCGGCAAGACCACCGTGTCGGGCCTGTGGCACATCGCCACCGGGGCGATTTCCAGCTGCAACATTTCCGGCCCCATCGGCATGGCCCGGGTGATGGGCGATGCGGCGCGGTCGGGGTTCGAGGTGTTTTTCCAGACGCTGGCGGTGCTGTCCCTTGGCATCGGCCTGCTGAACCTGTTCCCGATTCCGGTGCTGGACGGCGGCCATCTGGTGTTCCACGCCTGGGAGGCCGTGTCGGGCAAACCGCCAAGCGACCGCGCGCTGCGGGTGCTGATGACGGCCGGGCTGACGCTGCTTTTGTCGCTGATGGTCTTTGCCCTGTCGAATGACCTGTTCTGCACCTGACGCGGCCATACTGATGCCATATTGCGGGTGCAGACTGCCTTATCGGTGCGGAGGGGAGTGTCGGCAATGCAGATGGTGATGGACGGATATCGCGGGCTGCGTCTGCTGGTCTGGCTGAACTGGGACCGCATTTTCGTGCTGGGAACCGTGGTTGTCGGCCTGCTGGCCGGGGCGTTTCTGGGCGGCGCGCTGATCGAACCGCTCAGCCTGCCGCAGCACACGCCGTAAGCTATCCACAGACTTTTTGACACAAGCCAGCCTCTACAGGCTGTGGTTGCTTGCGGCCTTTTGACAAGACCTGCCCAAGCGGCTAGTCAGTCTGTACAGGCAGTTGAAAAGGCGAGACAGTCATGCAGCGATCGACAGGCAGAGCGGGCTCGCGGCAGCGGTGGATGACCAGAGCGCTGAAACCGGCGGCACTGGGAATTCTGCTTGCTACCACAGGGCTTTCCGAGCCGTTCCTCACGCCGGCCTTTGCGCAGGCCTTCAGCTTTTCGAATGTCGTGATCGAAGGCAACGTCCGCGTCGATGCGGCAACGATCCTGTCCTATGCGGGAATCGGTCGCGGTCAGGCGGTGTCGGCGGGCGAATTGAACGATGCGTATCAGCGGATCGTGAATTCCGGGCTGTTCGAAACCGTCGATCTGGTGCCGCAGGGCAACACTCTGCGGATCGTCGTCAAGGAATTTCCGGTGGTCAATGTCGTCGACTTTCAGGGCAACAAGCGCCTGAAGGACGAGGCGCTGACCGAGATCATCAAGTCGCGGTCGCGGCTGATCTATTCGCCCGCGCAGGCCGAGGCCGACGCTGCGGCGATTGCAGATGCCTACCGCGCGCAGGGGCGGCTTTCGGCGTCGGTCGATCCGCGGATCATCCGGCGGTCGGACAACCGGGTCGATCTGGTGTTCGAGGTCCGCGAGGGCCGGGTTGTCGGCATCGAGCGTCTGTCCTTCGTCGGCAACCGCGCCTTCTCGGACCGCCGCCTGCGCCAGGTGCTCGAGACCAAGCAGGCGGGCCTGCTGCGCGAATTCGTGCAGGGTGACACGCTGGTCACCGAACGGCTGGAGCTCGACAAGCAGTTGCTGCGCGATTTCTATCTGTCGCGCGGTTATGTCGACGTGCAGGTGCTTGACGCGACGGCCGAAGTGTCGCGCGAACGCGACGCCACCTTTGTGGCGTTCAACGTCCGCGAGGGCCGCAGCTTTACCGTGGGCTCGGTCAGCACGGTGTCCGAGATCGACGGCGTCGATGCCGCCGAATTCGACGCGGTGCGCAAGTTGCGCAGCGGCGTCACCTATTCGCCCTCGGTGATCGAGAACAACATCGCGCGGATGGAGAATCTGGCCCTGAAGAAGGGGCTGACCTTTGTGCGGATCGAACCGCGCATCACCCGCAACGAGCGTGACCAGACGCTGGACGTGCAGTTCGTGGTGTCGCGCGGCGAACGGATCTTTGTCGAACGGATCGACATCGAAGGCAACACGACGACGCTCGATCAGGTGGTGCGCCGCCAGTTCCGGTCGGTCGAAGGCGACCCCTTCAACGCCCGCGAAATCCGCCAGGGCGCCGAACGGATTCGCGCGCTCGGCTATTTTGCCGATGCGGCGGTCGAGGCCGAACAGGGCAGCGGCCCCGATCAGGTGGTCGTCAACGTCGATGTCGAGGAGCAGCCCACCGGGTCGCTGACGCTTGGGGCCAGCTATGGCGTCAACTCGGGCGTCGGTCTGACCATCGGCTTTGCCGAGACCAACTTTCTGGGCCGGGGCCAGACACTGAGCCTGAACGTCCAGACCGGCACCGATTCGCAGGATGCGACGCTGCTGTTCATCGAGCCGAGTTTCCTCGGCCGCGATCTGCGGTTCAAGTTCTCGGGGTTCTACCGCGAGACCAATCAGGCCAGCTCGTTCTACGACACCCGCAACATCTCGATCAGCCCGTCGATCGAATTCCCGCTCAGCGAAAGCGCGCGGCTGGAGTTGCGCTATGAAATTTCGCGCGATCTGATCGAAAACGTCGATGCGGATTCGTCGCAACTGCTGAAAGACGAGGCGGCGCAGGGCGATCTGTTCACGTCGTCGGCTGGCTACACGCTCAGCTATGACACCCGGATCACCGGGTTGAACCCCAATGGCGGCGTGCTGTTCCGGTTCAGCCAGGATTTCGCGGGTCTGGGTGGCGACACCAGCTATATCGCCACAACGGCGCTGGCGCTGGCCGAGACGCGGGTGTTGAACGAAGAGGTCACGCTGCGGGCGATCTTCGAGGCGGGGATGCTGGCTTCGCTGGGCGATTACGACAACCGGGTTGTCGAACGCTATTTCGGCAACAACAAGATCCGCGGATTTGAAGCCAACGGCATCGGCCCGCGCGACCTTGGCGCGGTGAACGATGACGCGCTTGGCGGCAACATCTTTGCCGTCGCCCGGTTCGAGGCCGATTTCCCGCTGGGTCTTCCCGAGGAATACGGCATCAACGGCGGCGTGTTCGTTGACGTCGGGTCGGTCTGGGGGCTGGACAACACCAACCCCGGCGTCGTCGGCGAAGAGTTTGCGCTGCGGTCGGTCGTCGGTCTGTCGGTGTTCTGGAACACGCCGGTCGGTCCGCTGCGGTTCAACTTCACCAAGGCGCTGATGAAGGAAGACTACGACAAGGAACAGACCTTCGATCTGACCATCTCGACCCAATTCTGATGCGGCGCCGGCGGTTTGCGGCGGCGCTGTTGGGCCTCGCACTGGTGGGCGCACCGCCGTCGGGGGCCCAGCAACTGCCGCCCGCATCGCAGGTTCTGACGCTGGATCAGGACAGGCTGTTTGCCGAATCGCGGTTCGGGCGGTCTGTCACGGCGCGGATCGAGGCCGAGACGCAGGCGCTGGCGGCTGAAAACCGCATCATCGACACCGCGCTCGAGGCCGAAGAGCGCGATCTGACCGAACGGCGCGCCACCACCGACCCCGAGGTATTTCGCGCGCTTGGGGCGGCGTTCGACACCAAGGCCGAGGATCTGCGCGAGGCGCAGAAGGCCAAGGGACGCGCGCTCAACCGCTCTCGCGATGACGAGCGTCAGCAGTTTTCGCAGGCTGTCGGCCCGGTTCTGGCGGCGCTGATGGCGGAAAAGGGCGCGGTCGTGATCCTTGACGATTCCGCGGTGGTGCTGTCGTTCAGAGAGATCGACGTGACCGACGAGGCGATCGCGCGGCTGGATGCGGTGTTGGGCGACGGCACGACACCGCGCGACGGGGTGACGACCCCGGTGCCGCAGGCGCTGCCGGTGCCCGTGCCCGCCCCGCTGGTGCCGCAAGCCCCGCCACCAGAGCCCGCCACGCCTGACCCCGCCACGCAAGTCCCCGCGCCGCAGCCCTAGCGTTATGCCGGAGCCAATCTTGTAACGATCCGCCTGACTTGCTAGTCAGGACCATCACCCGGCGCAGAGGCTGCACAGACCGGGCCTATTCCTCGGAGTCCGTATGACCGACGCCCCCGCACCTGTGACCGAAGCCGACCTGACGCTGATCCAGCGGATCATCCCGCACCGCTATCCGTTTCTGCTGATCGACAAGGTGCGCGACATTGCCGTGCCGCATTCTTGTGTGGGCATCAAGAATGTCACCTTCAACGAGCCGCAGTTTCAGGGCCATTTCCCCGGCATGCCGATCTTTCCGGGGGTGATGATCATCGAGGCGATGGCGCAGACCAGCGGCATTCTGGTGGGCCTGTCGATGGATCTGGTCGACAAGAACGCGACGGTGTTCTTCATGGGCATCGACGGGGTGAAGTTCCGCCGCCAGGTGGTGCCGGGCGACGTGCTCGAGTTGCACGTCAAGGCGGTGCGCGGCGGTGGCCGGGTGTGGAAGTTCGAGGGCCGGGCGATGGTCGGCACCAATCTGGCCTGCGAGGCCACGTTCATGGCCATGTTCGACGTGCCGAAGTGAGCGAGGTTCACCCCTCTGCGGTGATCGAGCCGGGGGCGGTGATCGGCGAGGGCTGCCGCATCGGCCCGTTTGCGGTGATCGGGCCCGAGGTGACGCTTGGCGCCGGCGTGGTGGTGAAATCGCACGCCGTGGTCACCGGCTGGACCGATGTCGGCGGGGGCACCGAGGTGTTTCCCTTTGCCTGTGTCGGCGAGGTGCCGCAGGATCTGAAATACCGGGGCGAGCGGACGCGGCTGATCGTCGGGGTGCGGTGCCGCATCCGCGAGGGGGCGACGCTGAACACCGGCACCGAGGGTGGCGGCGGGCTGACGCAGGTGGGCGATGATTGCCTGCTGATGACCGGGTCGCATGTGGGCCACGATGCACGGCTGGGGGATCGGGTGATCCTGGCCAATCAGGTCGCCATCGCGGGGCACTGCCAGATCGGCGATGACGTGATCATCGGCGGGCTGTCGGGCATCCACCAATGGGTCCGCATCGGGCGCGGTGCGATCATCGGCGCGGTGACCATGGTGACCAATGACGTGCTGCCCTTTGGTCTGGTGCAGGGCCCGCGGGGCGAGCTGGACGGGCTCAATCTGGTGGGGCTCAAGCGGCGCGGCGTCGACCGGGCCGAGATTGCGGCGCTGCGGGCGGGCTATCAGGAACTGGCAGCGGGCGAGGGTGCCTTTCTGGACCGCGCCCGGCGGCTGGCCGACAGCAGCGACAGCCCGTATGTCCGCGAGATGACCGATTTCATCCTGGCCGCGTCGGACCGGTCGTTCCTGACCCCCAGATGAGCCTGACCGCCATCATTGCCGGGCGGGGCGCGTTGCCGCTGGCGTTGCGTGCGGCGCTGCCCGAACCGGCGCTGATCTGCGCGCTTGACGGGTTCGCGCCGGCGGGGGTGGCGGCGGACATCGTGTTCCGCATCGAGCGTCTGGCGGTGCTGCTGGATGATCTGGTGGCGCGGGGCGTTGGCCGGGTGGTGTTTGCCGGGGCGGTGCAGCGGCCGCAGCTTGACCCGGCGCTGTTCGACCCCAAGACGGCGATGCTGGTGCCGCAACTGATGGCGGCGATGCAGGCGGGCGACGATGCGACGCTGCGGGCGGTGATCGCGATTTTCGAGGATTGGGGGCTGGCGGTGGCGGGGGTGCAGGACCTTGTCCCGGCGCTGGTCCCGGCGGCGGCGGTGTGGTGCGGCGCGGTCACCGACCGCGACCGGGCCGATGCCGACCGGGCCGCCGCAATCGTCGCGGCGTTGGGTGCTGTCGACGTGGGGCAGGGCTGCGTCGTGGCGCAAGGCCTGTGTCTGGCGGTCGAGGCGCTGCCGGGCACGGATGCGATGCTGGCATCATTGGCCGGTCTGGGGCCGTTGCGCCCCGACCCTGGCCGGGGGCGCGGGCTGTTCTACAAGGCCCCGAAACCGGGTCAGGACCTGCGGATCGACCTGCCGGCCCTTGGCCCTGACACCGTGCGGCGGGTGGCCGAGGCTGACCTTGGCGGCATCGTCTGGCAGGCGGGCGGGGTGATCTGCCTTGATCTGGCAGGCATGCAGGCGCAGGCCGCGGCGGCAGGGCTGTTCCTGTGGGCACGCTGACGCTGTTCCTGATCGCCGGCGAACCTTCGGGAGACCGGCTGGGGGCGGCGCTGATGGCGGGGTTGCGGGTCTTGCGCCCCGATGTTCGGTTCATCGGCATCGGCGGGCCGCTGATGCAGGCGCAGGGGATGGTCAGCCTGTTTGCGATGAACGAGCTGTCGGTCATGGGCATAGCCGAGGTGTTGCCGAAGTATCTGCACCTGAAACGCCGGATCGCGCAGGCGGCGGCAGCGGTGATCGAGGCGGACCCTGCCGCGCTGATCACCATCGACAGCCCCGACTTCTGTCTGCGGGTGGCGGGGATCGTGCGCAAGGCACGGCCCGGCCTGCGCACCATCCAATATGTCGCGCCGTCGGTCTGGGCCTGGCGGCCGGGGCGGGCGGCAAGAATGGCGCGGGTCATCGACCATGTGCTGGCGCTGTTGCCGTTCGAGCCGCCCTACATGACCGCCGCCGGGATGAGCTGCGATTTCGTCGGGCACCCGGTGGTCGCCGAACCGCTGGCCTCGGACGCGGATAAGGCGGCTTTCGCCGGGGACGGCCCGCTGGTGCTGGCGCTTCCCGGTTCGCGCCGGGGCGAAGTTGCGCGGCTGGCCCCGGTGATCGGGCAGGTTCTGGGGCTGATGCGGGCCGAGCATCCTGATCTGCGGGTGGCGTTGCCGACGGTGGCGTCGGTCGCGGGTCTGGTGGCCGATCTCACGGCGGATTGGCCGGTGCGCCCGATGATCATTCTTGATCCCGCGGCCAAGCGCGGGGCCTTTGCCGCGGCGGACGTGGCGATTGCGGCCTCCGGCACGGTGTCGCTGGAACTGGCGGCCAACCGCTGCCCGATGGTGATCGCCTACGACCTGCATCCGCTGACGCTGTGGCTGATGCGGCGGGCGGCGCTGATTGATACCGTCACGCTGGTCAATCTGGTGTCCGAGACCCGCGTGGTGCCCGAATTCATCGGGCCGGCGTGCCGCGCCGACCGGATCGCGCCGGCGGTGCTGGCGCTGCTGCGCGATGGCTCGGCCCAGGATGCGGCGATGTGGACGACGATGGAGCGGCTGGGTTGGGGCGACGAGCCGCCGGGCCTGCGCGCGGCGCGCTCGGTTCTGTCGGTGTTGTAAGACGGGCCTAGCGCCCCCGCCAGATCCAGCCGCCGCCGAACACCCGTCCGCCCTCGGGGGCGTAGAACACGCACGCCTGTCCGGCCGAAACGCCGTCTTCGGGGTCCAGCAGCTCTACCTCCGCCTCGGTTGCGGACAGCGGGCGCACGATGGCCGGGCGGGGCGGGCGGGTGGACCGCACCTTGACCGCCAGATGCCATTCGGGGCGCGCGGCGAACGGCTGGTCGCCCAGCCAGTTGATCTCGCGCAGCGGGATGATCCGGGTCGACAGCGCCGCCTTGGGCCCGACGACGACCTGACGCGCCTCGGCATTCAGCCGCACGACATAAAGCGGATCTTCCAGCCCGCCGATCCCCAACCCCTTGCGCTGCCCGATGGTGTAGTGGATCACCCCGTTGTGGCGGCCCAGAACCCTGCCGGCCTGATCGACGATGTCGCCCGGCTCGGCCGACCCCGGCCGCAGCTTTTCGATCACCGCCGCATAGTTGCCGTTGGGGACAAAGCAGATGTCCTGGCTGTCGGGCTTGTCGGCCACCGGCAGCCCGTATTTCGTGGCCAGCGCCCGGGTTTCCGCCTTGGAGCCCAGATGGCCCAACGGAAAGCGCAGATAGGCCAGTTGGTCTGGCGTGGTCGAGAACAGGAAATAGCTTTGATCGCGGCCCGCATCGACGGCCTGATGCAACTCTGGCACCGCCCCCATCTTGCGCTGGATATAGTGCCCCGTCGCCATGCAGTCGGCATTCAGATCACGCGCGGTTTCCAGCAGGTCCTTGAATTTCACCCGCTCGTTGCAGCGGATGCAGGGCACCGGCGTCGCCCCCGCCAGATAGGCATCGGCGAAATCCTCGATCACGGCGGCGCGAAAGGTGTTTTCGTAATCGAGCACGTAATGCGGAAAGCCCATCGTCTCGGCCACCCGGCGCGCATCGTGAATGTCGCGGCCCGCACAGCACGCCCCCTTTTTCGCCAGCGCCGCACCGTGGTCATAAAGCTGCAGCGTCACCCCGACAACGTCATAACCGTCTTCGGCCAGCATCGCCGCGACCACCGACGAATCCACCCCGCCCGACATGGCGACCACCACGCGCGTCTCGGAGGGCGGCTTGGCAAAGCCAAGCGAATTGAGCGGTTGGTCGAACATGGCGGTTTTCCGGCGGTGTGATCATGGGGTCTTGATCCGATGGCAATATAGGAAAATGCTAGACACTCTCAACCCCCCCGCTTCAGCAATGCTTAAGGACGATCAGCCATGGTGTCGGGAACTGATAGGGGACTGCCGATGTATCTCAAACGCGTTGACGGGCCACGCCAGGTGACCCTGCCCGACGGCAACACCCTGAGCCGGGCCGACCTGCCGCCGCCAGACACCCGCCGCTGGGTCGCAAGCCGCAAGGCGGTTGTGGTCAAGGCGGTGGTCTACGGCCTGATCACCCAGACCGAGGCGATGGAGCGGTATGCGTTGTCGGAGGAAGAGTTCGCGCTGTGGCGTCAGGCGATTGAAGATCATGGCGAAAAGGCCCTGCGCGTGACCAGCATTCAGAAATACAGACAACTTTAAATTGTTTTTTCTTCTCGCTCAGGCAGAGTAACTCTCGATTAACCATTGGCGGTCAATGTTGTTAACGAACAAGGGCCTGATGCGGAGATTGGAAAATGCGAATTCTGCTGGTTGAGGATGATCCGACGACGTCGCGCAGCATCGAGTTGATGCTGACCCATGCCAATCTGAACGTCTATTGCACCGATCTGGGCGAAGACGGCGTCGATCTGGCCAAGCTTTACGACTATGACCTGATCCTGCTCGACCTCAACCTGCCGGACATGTCGGGGCATGAAGTGTTGCGTCAGGTGCGGCTGGCGCGGGTGGACACACCGATTCTCATCCTGTCGGGCACCGACGATACCGAGGCCAAGATCAAGGGTTTCGGGTTCGGCGCCGATGATTATCTGACCAAACCCTTTCACCGCGAGGAACTGGTGGCGCGCATCCACGCCATCATCCGCCGGTCCAAGGGGCACAGCCAGTCGGTGATCAAGACCGGGGTCGTCAACGTCAACCTCGACGCCAAGACCGTGGATGTGGACGGTGTGACGGTGCATCTGACCGGCAAGGAATACCAGATGCTGGAGCTTTTGAGCCTGCGCAAGGGCACGACGCTGACCAAAGAGATGTTCCTGAACCACCTTTACGGCGGCATGGACGAGCCGGAACTCAAGATCATCGACGTGTTCATCTGCAAGCTGCGCAAGAAACTGGCCGAGGCGACGGGCGGGTTGAACTACATCGAAACCGTCTGGGGCCGCGGCTATGTGCTGCGCGATCCGGGGCCCGCGGTGCAAAGCCGGCTGGCAGCCAGCGCCTGACGGCTGGACCTCGCTTTCCGGCCCCATTAGGTTCGGGGCAAACGGGGGCGGCGATGGCAGACGAAAGACCGGTCGATCGGTTGACGGAACACGAGGCGCGGGCCGAACTCGCGGCACTGTCGGTGGCTTTGGCCGCCGCCAACCGGGCCTACCACACCGATGACGCGCCAGATCTGACCGATGCCGACTATGACGCGATGAAGCGGCGCAATGCGGCGATCGAGGCGGCGTTTCCCGCCCTGATCCGCGATGACAGCCCCTCCGCCCAGGTCGGCGCGCCGCTGGCCGAGGGGTTCGGCAAGGTCAGGCACCAGGTGCCGATGCTGTCGCTGGAAAATGCCTTTGCCGAAGCCGACGTTGCCGATTTTGTCGACCGCGTGCGCAAATACCTCAACCACGCCGGGCCTTTGGTCTTTACCGCCGAACCCAAGATCGACGGCCTGTCGCTGTCGCTGCGCTACGAATCGGGGCGTCTGATGCAGGCCGCCACCCGGGGTGATGGCGAGGTGGGCGAAAATGTCACCGACAATGCCCGCACCATCGCCGATATCCCCGAAACGCTGACCGACGCGCCCGAGGTGGTCGAGGTGCGCGGCGAGGTCTATATGTCGCACGCGGATTTTGCCGCGCTGAACGCCCGGCAGGCGGCGGCGGGCGACAAGATCTTTGCCAATCCGCGCAACGCCGCCGCAGGTTCGTTGCGACAGCTTGATGCGCGCATCACCGCCGCCCGGCCGCTGCGGTTCTTTGCCTATGCCTGGGGGGCGCTGTCGGCGCCGCTGGCGCCCACCCAGTTCGGCACGATCGAGCGTCTGGCCGCGATGGGCTGTGCCACCAATCCGCTGACCGTCCGCTGCGACGGGCCCGAGGCGATGCTGGCGCATTACCGCAACATCGAGGGGCGCCGTGCGGCGTTGGGGTATGACATCGACGGCGTGGTCTACAAGGTTGACGACCTCGCACTGCAGGCGCGGCTCGGGTTCCGGTCAACCACCCCGCGGTGGGCGGTGGCGCACAAGTTTCCGGCCGAACTCGCCTGGACGCAGCTTCTGGCCATCGACATTCAGGTCGGGCGCACGGGGGCGCTCAGCCCGGTCGCCCGTCTGGCCCCGGTTACCGTGGGCGGGGTGGTGGTGTCGAACGCCACCTTGCACAACGAAGATTATATTGCCGGCCGCGACGCCAAGGGGCAGCCGATCCGTCAGGGCCGCGACATCCGCATCGGCGACCGGGTGCAGATCTACCGCGCCGGCGATGTCATACCAAAAATCAATGATATTGATCTGGAACACCGGATAGATTCGAATATTCCTTTCACTTTTCCAACAATCTGTCCGCAATGCGGCTCTTTGGCTGCGCGCGAGCCGGGCGATGCGGTGCGGCGGTGCACCGGGGGTCTGATCTGTCCGGCGCAGGCGGTGGAGCGGCTGAAGCATTTCGTCAGCCGGGGGGCCTTCGATATCGAGGGGTTGGGAGCAAAGCAGATCGAGATGTTCTTTCGCGACGCCGACCTGCCGGTCAAAACCCCGGCCGACATCTTTACGCTGAAACACAGGGATGCCGGTCAACCGCTGCGGAAACTGAAGCACCGCGACGGGTTTGGAGAGAGGTCGACCACCAAACTGTTTGCAGCCATCGACGACAAGCGCCGCATCCCGCTGGACCGGCTGATCTTTTCGCTGGGAATCCGGCATGTGGGCGAGGCCGCGTCCGGTCTGCTCGCGCGGCACTATGGCAGCTGGAAGGTTTTCAAGGCGGCCATCACCCGCGCCGATCCGGGGACGCCGGACTGGGCCGAGTTGAACGCGATTGACGGCGTGGGGGCGGTTCTCGCCGGGTCGCTGGTCGCGGCGTTGCAGAACCCGGCCGAGCGGGCGGCGATCGACGCGCTGGTGGCAGAGCTTGACGTGCAGCCGGTCACCGCCCGGGCGCCGGTCGACAGTCCGGTGGCGGGCAAGACGGTGGTGTTTACCGGAACGCTGGAACAGATGACCCGGGCCGAAGCCAAGGCGCGGGCCGAGGCGTTGGGGGCCAAGGTCGCAGTCTCGGTCAGCGCGCGGACCGATCTGCTGGTGGCCGGTCCGGGGGCGGGGTCCAAGGCGAAGGACGCCGAAAGGTTGGGGGTGCCGGTCATCGACGAAGACGCCTGGCTGGCGTTGATCGCCGGCGCATGAACCGCCCCGAACTGCTGTTTCCGCTGTATGCCGAGATGGAGACGCTCGAAGGCATCGGCCCGAAATCTGCAAAGGCGTTCAATGGCTTGGGTGTCGAGCGGCCTAAGGACCTGCTGCTGCTGTTGCCGCATTCCGGCATCGACCGCAGCCGCCGCACCTCGGTCCGCGATTTCGACCTGCCCGGCACGGTGACGGTCGAGGTCGAAGTGGGCGGCCATTTTCCGGCCCGCCAGAAAGGGCGGCCCTACCGGATCATGGTGCGGGACGCCGGCCTGGAATTTCAGTTGGTCTACTTTCACGCGCGCGGCGATTATCTGCAGGGGCTGCTGCCCACCGGACAGCGGCGGCTGGTGTCGGGGCGCGTCGAACTGTTCGACGGCATTGCGCAGATGGTGCATCCCGATCATGTGCTGCGCCCCGAGGAATTTGCCGACCTGCCGGGATACGAGCCGGTCTATCCGCTGACCGCCGGCATCACGCAGCGCATGGTGGCCAAGGCGGTTGCGGCGGCTTTGGCGCGGACGCCGCCGCTGCCCGAGTGGATCGACGGCCCGCTGAAGCTGCGAGAGGGGTGGCCGGACTGGCGCGCCGCGCTGGATGCCGTGCATGCCCCGACCAGCGCCGCCGACCTGTCGGCCACCTCGCCTGCGCGCGAGCGGTTGGCCTATGACGAGTTGTTCGCGCATCAACTGACGCTGTCGATGGCCCGGGCCACCCTTCGACGCGGCACGGGGCGGGCGACGCTGGGCACCGGCGCGCTGCAACGCCCGGTTCTGGCCAGCCTGCCCTATGCGCCGACGGCGGCACAGTCGCGGGCGGTGGCCGAGATTGCGCAGGACATGCAGGCCCCGGTGCGGATGAACCGACTGCTGCAGGGCGACGTCGGGTCGGGCAAGACGCTGGTGGCGTTCCTGGCGCTGCTGATCGCGGTCGAGGCGGGCGGGCAGGGCGTGCTGATGGCCCCGACCGAGATCCTCGCGCGCCAGCACCATGAGGGGCTGGAGCCGTTGGCGCGGGCGGCGGGCGTGTCTTTGGGGCTGCTGACCGGGCGCGACAAGGGGGCCGAGCGGGTGGCGAAACTGACGGCGCTGCGCGAGGGGCGGTTGCAGATTCTGGTCGGCACCCATGCCGTGTTCCAGAAGGATGTGGTGTTTCACGACCTGCGGCTGGCGGTGGTGGACGAGCAGCACCGGTTCGGCGTGGCGCAGCGAATGGAATTGGGGGCCAAGGGCCAGGCGGCGGATGTGCTGGTGATGACCGCCACGCCCATTCCGCGCAGTCTCGCGCTGGCGGCTTACGGCGATATGGACGTCTCGGTGCTGGACGAGAAACCGGCGGGGCGCAAACCGATCAGGACCGCGATGGTGTCGTCGGCGCGGATCGACGAGGTGGTGGCGCATCTGGCAGCGGCGGTGGCCGAGGGGCGGCAGGCCTATTGGGTCTGCCCGCTGGTCGAGGACAGCGAGCTGGTGGACTACGCCAGCGCCGAGGCGCGATTCGCGGTGCTGCGCGCGGCGTTGGGCGACTGCGTCGGGCTGGTGCACGGCCAGATGCCGCCCGCCGAAAAGGACGCGGCGATGGCGCGCTTTGCCGCCGGGCAGACGCTGGTGCTGGTGGCGACCACGGTCATAGAGGTGGGGGTCAACGTGCCCGGCGCCACGATCATGGTGATCGAGCGGGCCGAGATTTTCGGGCTGGCGCAACTGCATCAGTTGCGGGGCCGCGTTGGACGGGGGGCGGCGCAGTCGACCTGCCTGCTGATGTATCAGGCGCCGCTGAGCGAGGGAGGCGCGCGGCGGCTGCAGGTGATCCGCGACACAGAGGACGGATTTCGGATATCCGAAGAGGATCTGGCGATGCGCGGGGCGGGCGATCTGATCGGCACGGCGCAGTCGGGTCTGCCCCGGTTCCGGGTGGCCGATCTGGAACGGCAGGGCGCGCTGATGGCCGTGGCGCAAAGCGACGCCCGCCGCCTGCTGGCCGACGACCCGGCGTTGAAAAGCCCAAGAGGGCAGGCGGCGCAACTGTTGCTGTGGGTGCTGGACCAGGACAGGGCCATCAGGCTGATGACTGTAGGTTGACGGTTTGTTCCGTTATGTTCTCATAAAGTTCTTTACAGAACGGTTAACGTGTGAGAACAATAGGGCAACAAGCAACGGAGGCCCTGATGACAGACCTGAAAGACATCCTCGCCCGCGCCCATGGATCGCTGGTGATCGACGCCGTCGGAGCGGCCACGCTGTTCGTGTTGTTGTTCGCCGGACTGACCCTGTCGGGTTCGGCCTGAGATTTCGATACTGCCTGCGGTCTTTGTTGACCGGGCCCGGCATCCGTCCCCAAGGGATGCCCAGAGGTTGCCTCGCCTCCCCGCCCGGTAAAGATACGCGACTTGCCGCCGCCATCCCTTTGGATGTGCGGCGGTTTTTTTATCTCGTGGCCAGGGCTGCGGCCTCGCACGCGGCTTCCAGCGGCAAAAGGATCGACGCGTGGCGGTTCTTGTAGTCGCGGGCGGGGATCAGCGCCTCATAGCCGTCGAACGGTGGGGCGGGCACCGGGCCCGCGGCCTTCAGCATCGCCTCGAGCGCGGTTCTTGCCGCCTGCAGTTCGGCCACGCTGCGCCCGATCACCACCCGCCCGAGCACGGCCGCCGACGCCTGCCCCAACGCGCAGGCCTTCACATCCTGCGCGAAACCGCTGACCCGGCCCTGATCGAGCGTCAGGTCCACCGTCACCATCGACCCGCACAGGGGCGAGCGGCGCCGCGCCGAGCCCTGCGATTCGGTCATCCGGCCCAAATGCGGAATATCGGCGGCCAGTTCCAGAATCCGCGCCGAGTAGAGTTTGATCAGATCAGAGTCGCTCATGGTTTTTCCCCCGGCTTGGCCTTAGATAGGCCTGCGACGCGCCCGCGCCAAGGAGAACCGCATGACCTTTGCCATCGCCAGCCTGCGCTTTGATGCAAACGGCCTGATCCCCTGCATCACGCAGGACGAACGGACTGGCGAGGTGCTGATGTTCGCCTGGATGAACGCCGAATCGCTGGCGGTCACGCTTGATACGGCGCGGATGACCTATTGGTCGCGGTCGCGGGCGGCGCTGTGGGTCAAGGGCGAAACCTCGGGCCATATCCAGCGCCTGCGCGATCTGCGGCTGGACTGTGACCGCGATTGCCTGCTGGCCTTGGTGGTGCAGGAGGGGCCCGCCTGCCACACCAACCGGATGACCTGTTTCTACACGGCCGTGCGGGATGGCGAGGAAGTCGAACTGCTCAAACCCATGGTCTGAGGCCTGTCAGGCCGCTACAGCCCCACCAGCGCACGGATGTCTGCGGGCGTGGCACCGTCTGCGCGAAACGTCGACAGGGCGCGCGCATCGTCGCGCTTGGCCAGCCGTTTGCCCTGCGGATCGCGGATCAGGCCGTGATGGTGATAGACCGGCGTCGGCAGGCCGAACAGATGCTGCAAAATCACCTGAATGGGCGTGAATTCGAACAGGTCCTCGCCGCGGATCACATGGGTAACCCCCTGATCCGCATCGTCAAATGCCGAGGCGAGGAAATAGGCCACAATATCCTCGCCTTTGCGCGACAGCACCACGTCCCCGATCGCGGCCATTGCCGTGGCACCGTCCACCCGATGCGTCCCGCTGTGGGCGGGGCCGGTTTCGGTGAACGGCAGATCGGCGGGCAGCCCGGCAAGCGCCGCCTCAAGGTTCAGCCGCAACGCATCCCCGGGCTTGCGGCTGTCCATCGACCGGCCCCGGCAGGTGCCGGGATAGACCGGGTGGGCGACCCCCTCTTGCGGGGCGGCGAGGGCCGAGCGGATGTCCGACCGGGTGCAGGAACACGGATAAAGCAGGGCCTGCAGCGATTCCAGCCGGGCATTGTAGGACGCGATCCTGGTCGACTGCCGGTAAACCGGCCCGTCCCAGGTCAGCCCCAGCCAGATCAGATCCGCGACAATCCCGGTTTCATAGGCAGGCAGGCAGCGGTCCGGATCGGTGTCCTCCATCCGCAGCAGAAACCGGCCCGCCGCCGTCCGCGCCATGTCATGCGCGAGAAGGGCCGAATAGGCGTGGCCCAGATGCAGCGGCCCGGTGGGCGAGGGGGCAAAACGGGTTACGAAAGCCATTCCGTGAACGCCTGCTTTGCGCGGTCGGTATAGCCCTTGTAGCGGTCCTTGCGGCCGCGTCTGCCACCCTTGGCCTCGGGCAATGGCGGGAACAGGCCGAAGTTCACGTTCATCGGTTGAAAGGTCCTGGCGTCCGCCCCGCCGGTGATGTGGGTGATCAGCGCGCCGCTGGCGGTATCGGCGGGCGGGGGCGGCAGGTGGCGGCCCAGCAGCTCTGCCGCCGCCATCCGCCCCGCGATCAGCCCCATCGCGGCGGATTCGACATAGCCCTCGACCCCGGTGATCTGGCCGGCAAAGCGGAGATGCGGATGGCCGCGCAGCCGCATCTGATCGTCCAGCAAGGTGGGGGAGTTGAGGAACGTGTTGCGGTGGATGCCGCCAAGCCGGGCAAAGCTGGCGTTCTCTAGCCCTGGAATCATTTTGAAAACATGGGTTTGCGCGCCATATTTCATCTTTGTCTGGAAGCCGACGATGTTGTAGAGCGTGCCAAGCTTGTTGTCGCGGCGCAGTTGCACCACGGCGTGCGGTTTGGGCCCGCGCGGGTTGGTCAGCCCGACGGGCTTCATTGGCCCCCATCGCAGCGTCTCGCGTCCGCGTTCGGCCATGACCTCGATCGGCAGGCAGCCGTCGAAATATCCTGCCGTCTCGCCCTCGTGAAACTCGGTTTTTTCGGCGGCCAGAATGGCGTCGATGAAGGCGTTGTATTGGTCGCGGTCCATCGGGCAGTTCATGTAGGCGGTCTGTTCCTCGGCCGTCTCGCCCTTGTCATACCGGCTTTGCATCCAGGCGACGGACATGTCGACGGTGTCGGCATGCACGATCGGGGCAATGGCATCGAAGAAGGCCAGCGCTTCGGCCCCCGTGGCGCTACGGAGGCTGTGGGCCAGCGCGCCAGAGGTCAGCGGACCGGTGGCGATGATCCAGTGTCCGGATGTAGGAAGATCTGTAATCTCTTCATAAGAAACAGAAATCAGCGGATGGGCAAGCAGCCGCGCCGTGACGCTTTCGGCAAACGGATCGCGGTCTACGGCCAGCGCGCCGCCCGCCGGCAGCCGGTGCTGCTGTGCCATTTCCATGATCAGGCCCTGCGCCGCCCGCATTTCCCAATGCAGCAGCCCCACGGCATTGCGCTCGTCGTCGTCCGAGCGGAACGAGTTGGAGCATACCATTTCCGCCAGCATGCCGGTGCGATGGGCAAAGGTGCCAACCTTCGGGCGCATCTCGTGGATGACCACCGGCACGCCCATCTGCGCTGCCTGCCAGGCCGCCTCGGACCCGGCCATGCCGCCGCCGATGATGTGGAGTGTTTCGGTCATTCCAGGGGTCCAGACAGCCGCGCGCGTTGGTCCGCCACAAAGGCCACCGGGTCGCCGACGTCAAGGCCCAACGCCGCCGCGGTTTGGAAAAACCCCGCCGCAGGCTGGCCTTGCGACAGTTTGCCCTCGCACCGCGCCGCGCGCACGGGGCGGCCCGCGGCGGCGTCCTGGGCCAACGTGGCCTCAAGCGCCGCCGTCACTGCCGCCATCCGCGGGTCCAGATCGCGGGCAGGCGCGCCATAGGTCATCGTCTGCCCGGCCGCCGCAAGGTCGGCCAGCCGCGCCTCAAGCGGGCTCATCGCCCTGCTCCGCCACCCGTGCCACCGACACAACCTGCTCATCGCCGCCGGTGTTGAACACCTTGACCCCGCCCGCGCTCCGCGAGCGGAACGAGATTTGCGCCACCGGCACCCGGATCGACTGGCCGGTCGAGGTTGCCAGCATGATCTGATCGCTCAGATCCACCGGGAACGACGCCACCAGCGGCCCGCCGCGCATCGCGCCATCCATCGCCTTGACCCCCATGCCGCCGCGTCCACGCACCGGATAATCGTGGCTGGAGCTAAGCTTGCCGGACCCCGAGGTGCTGATTGTCAGGATCAGGTCTTCGGCCGCCGACATTTCGGCATAGCGTTCGGGCGAAAGCTGGCCTGCGGCGACGGTGTCTTCCTCGTCATCCGCCTCATCCTCGGTCACGCCGGCCATCAGGCGGCGCTGTTTGAGATAGGCTTCGCGCTCGGCCGGGTCGGCCTCGAAATGCCGGATGACCGCCATCGACACCACGCGGTCGCCAGCCCCAAGGCGAATGCCACGCACCCCTGTCGACCCCCGTGATTTGAAAACCCGAATCTCGGTGGTCGGAAACCGGATTGCCCGGCCCATCGCGGTGACCAGCATCACGTCATCGGTGTCATCGGCGATTGCCGCGTTCACCAGCGACACGCCTTCGGGCAGGTTCATCGCGATCTTGCCGTTGCGTTTGACGTTGGTGAAATCCGACAGATCGTTCTGGCGCACGTCACCGTCCGAGGTGGCAAAGACGATCTGCAGGCTGGCCCAGTCTTCCTCGGGGGCGTCGACCGGCATCAGGGCGGCAATGCTGACGCCCTGGGTGATCGGCAGGATGTTGACCATCGCCTTGCCCTTGGCCGTCCGCCCCGCCAGCGGCAGCCGCCAGGTCTTCAGCTTGTAGACCATGCCGTCGGTGGTGAAAAACAACAGGTTGGTGTGTGTGTTGGCGACGAACAGGGTGGTCACCACGTCGTCTGCCTTGGTGGCCATCGACGCCAGCCCCTTGCCGCCGCGGTTCTGGCTGCGGAATTCGAACAGCGGCGTGCGCTTGATGTAGCCGCCCGAGGTGATGGTCACCACCATATCTTCGCGCTCGATCAGGTCTTCGTCTTCCATGTCGCCGGACCAGTCGACAATCTCGGTGCGGCGCGGCACGGCGAACAGGGCCTTCACCTCGCGCAATTCGTCCGAGATGATCGCCATGATCCGGTCACGCGAACCCAGAATATCCAGATAATCCTGAATCTTACCGGCCAGTTCGGCCAGTTCGTTGGTGATCTCCTGCACGCCCATGGCGGTCAGGCGCTGCAGGCGCAGATCGAGGATGTTGCGGGCCTGAATCTCCGACAGGTTGTAGGTGCCATCGGCGTTGACCGGGTGGGTCGGGTCGTCGATCAGCTTGATATAGGCCAGAATGTCGTCGGCGGGCCAGCGGCGGGTCATCAGCCGTTCGCGCGCCTCGGCGGGGTCGGCGGAGGAGCGGATGGTCGCCACCACCTCGTCGACGTTCGACACCGCGACCGCCAGACCGCACAGGATATGGCTGCGCTCGCGGGCGCGGCGCAACTCGAACGCGGTGCGGCGGGCGACCACATCTTCGCGGAAGGCGATGAAGTGGGTCAGGAAATCCCGCAGGGCCAACTGTTCCGGCCGGCCGCCGTTAAGCGCCAGCATGTTGCAGGCAAACGAGATCTGCATCGGCGAAAAGCGGTAAAGCTGGTTCAGCACCACATCCGCCGTCGCATCGCGTTTCAACTCGATCACCACGCGGATGCCGATCCTGTCGGATTCGTCCTGCACATGGGCGATGCCTTCGATCTTTTTCTCGCGCACCTGTTCGGCGATGATCTCGATCATCCGCGCCTTGTTCACCTGATAGGGCATCTCGTCGATGATGATGGCGAACCGGTCCTTGCGCAGTTCCTCGATCCGGGTCTTGGCGCGCACGATGATCGACCCGCGCCCTTCGAGATAGGCCTTGCGCGCGCCCGAGCGGCCGAGGATCAGCGCCCCGGTGGGAAAATCGGGCGCGGGGATGTAGTCCATCAACGCTTCGGTCGACAGATCGGGATTGTCGATCAGCGCCAGCGTGCCGTCGATGACCTCGCCAAGGTTATGCGGCGGAATGCGGGTCGCCATGCCCACCGCGATGCCTTCGGCGCCGTTGACCAGCATGTTGGGGAACCGCGCCGGAAGCACCGTCGGCTCGCGGTCCTTGCCGTCGTAATTGTCCTGAAAATCGACGGTGTCCTTGTCGATGTCGGCCAGAAGGAAGGCGGCCGATTTGGCCATCCGCACCTCGGTATAGCGAAACGCCGCCGCCGGATCGCCGTCCATCGAGCCAAAGTTGCCCTGCCCGTCCAGCAGCATCAGCGACATCGAGAACGGCTGCGCCATGCGCACCAGCGCGTCGTAGATCGCAGAATCGCCGTGCGGGTGGTATTTGCCCATCGCGTCGGCAACGGGGCGGCTGGATTTGCGGTAAGGCTTGTCGGCGGTGTTGCCGACTTCGTTCATTGCATAAAGAATGCGCCGATGCACCGGTTTCAGGCCGTCGCGAAGGTCGGGGATGGCACGCGACACGATCACGCTCATCGCATAGGCGAGGTAGGCGGTCTTCATCTCGTCGGCGATGTCGATCTGGGGCCCGTCATGAGCCATGCGAACCGGCTTTTCGTCTGGAATATCAGTATCTTCGGGGATATCGGTCAATGGGGCCGCCTGTGGTTGCGCCGGGGCTATATCTTGTTGCCGTCAGTCTACACCATCCCAAAGGTGGGGTGCAAGGCGGCCGGTCCGGTGCCCTTGGCAGCCTCGGGGGGCGACTGGCAACTTCATGTTATCATTGATTTTTGATCAGATCGGCGGACGGCTCTGCCGTTCATCGAAGTCCGGCAGGCCAGCATCGACGGGCCGCTGCCTTCGGTGCGCTTTACCCACCGCGGGCTGATTGCCCGGGCTGCGTGGCGCAATGGTGCGGGCCAGCGTCGCCTGCACCAGACCTCAGAAACTCCGCGTCGGGCGGTCGAACACCTTGCGGCCCATCAGGCTGCCCACAAGTTCGACCATCAGCTTGGCGGTGCGGCCGCGCTCGTCAAGGAACGGGTTCAACTCCACAAGGTCGAGCGAGGTCACCAGCGCAGATTCGTGCAACAATTCCATCACCAGATGCGCCTCGCGGAACGTGGTGCCGCCGGGCACGGTGGTGCCGACCGCCGGGGCAATCGAAGGATCGAGGAAATCGACATCGAGCGAGACATGCAGCATGCCGCCCGCCTCACGCACCTTGGTCAGGAACTGGCGCAGCGGGGCGACAATGCCATTCTCATCCAGGACCCGCATGTCGTTGATGGCAATGTCATGGTCCAGCAGCGCCGCATGTTCGGCCGGATCGACGCTGCGGATGCCATACAGGCAGATGCGGTCGGCGGGCAGCGGTGCGGGAAAGGGTGGGAAGGCATCGAACCCGCTCCGCCCGGCGATGTAGCTGACCGGGGTGCCGTGCAGGTTGCCCGACGTGGTCGACAGCGGGGTGTGGAAATCGGAATGCGCGTCGAGCCACAGCAGGAACAGCGGGCGGCCCTGACGGCTGGCAAAGGCGGCAGCACCGGCGACCGACCCAAGGGCCAGCGAATGATCGCCGCCCAGAATGATCGGCATCGCCCCGGCCGACAGCGCATCATCGACCCGGTCGATCAGCACCTCGGTCCATCCGACACTCTCGGCCAGGTGGTGCACCGCCGGATTGGGCGAGCTGACGGCGGTCAGCGCGGGCAGGGCCAGATCGCCCCAGTCATCGACCAGATGCCCCAGATCGCGGATCGCGGCCCCGATTCCCGCAACGCGGTAGGCGGCGGGGCCCATCAGGCATCCGGGGCGGCGCTGGCCGTCGTCGATGGGCGCGCCGATGAGAATGATGTTGGGCATCGGGTATCCTGTCCGAATCGTCGGCCCAACGGTCGGCGGTCACGCCGAATTGCGCAAGCGCAGGCTTTGCTGCCGCGACGTGACCGCACAGGGCATTGGACGCCGCACGATTTGCGCCTAAGATCGCGGCGAGGAGACTCAGATGATCACAGAGCTTGGACATTTCGCGCTGGTGCTGGCGCTTGGCGTGGCCATCATCCAGACGGTGCTGCCGTTGCTGGGCGCGCATCGGGGCGATGTGCGGCTGATGGCCCTTGCGGGGCCAGCGGCCTCGGTGCAGTTCGTGCTGGTGCTGGTGGCCTTTGCGGCGTTGACGATTGCCTTTGTCACCTCGGACTTTTCGCTGCGGCTGGTGGTGCTGAATTCGCATACTGCCAAACCGATGCTCTACAAGATCTCGGGTGTCTGGGGCAACCATGAGGGCTCGCTGCTGCTGTGGGTGCTGATCCTTGCGCTGTTCGGGGCCTGTGCGGGGTGGTTTGGCGCCAATCTGCCGATGCGGCTGCGGGCGCGGGTGATTGCGGTGCAGGGGTCGATCGGGGTGGCGTTCCTCGTGTTCATGCTGCTGACATCGAACCCGTTCCTTCGGCTGGAGTTTCCGCCGATGAACGGCGACGACCTGAACCCGCTGCTGCAGGACCCCGGTCTGGCGTTCCATCCGCCGTTTCTTTACCTTGGCTATGTCGGCCTCAGCATGGCGTTTTCCTTTGCCGTGGCCGCCCTGATCGAGGGTCGGGTCGATGCGGCCTGGGCGCGGTGGGTGCGGCCGTGGACGCTGGCGGCATGGGTGTTCTTGACCCTTGGCATCGCGCTTGGGTCCTGGTGGGCCTATTACGAGCTTGGCTGGGGCGGGTTCTGGTTCTGGGACCCGGTCGAGAATGCCAGCCTGATGCCCTGGCTGTTCGCCGCCGCTCTGGTGCATTCGGCCATCGTGGTGGAAAAGCGCGAAAGCCTGAAGGCCTGGACCATTCTGCTGGCAATCCTCGCCTTCGGGTTCTCGCTGATCGGGACGTTCATCGTGCGGTCGGGGGTGATCACCTCGGTCCACGCCTTTGCCAACGACCCCGAGCGGGGGGTCTACATCCTGCTGATCCTCGGCATCTTCATGGGCGGGGCGCTGGTGCTGTTTGCCATGCGCGCCGGGGCGATGGAATCGAAGGGCGTGTTCGCGCTGGTCAGCCGGGAATCGGCGCTGGTCGCCAACAACATCCTGCTCGCGGTGTCGTCGCTGGTGGTGTTCGTCGGCACGATCTGGCCGCTGCTCGCCGAGATCCTGTTCGACCGCACGCTGAGCGTGGGCGAGCCGTTCTTCAACGCCGCATTCACGCCGTTCATGGTGGCGCTGGCGGTGATCCTGCCGGTCGGGTCGGCGATGCCGTGGAAACGCGGACAGATGCGGCCCCGCCTGTTGCCGTTGCGGGGTGCGGCGATGCTGGCGGTGGCCTGCGGCGCGCTGGTGTTTGCGATGCAGACCGGTCGGTCGGGACTGGGGCCGATCGGGGCGGCGCTTGCCATCTGGGTGGTGGCCGGGGCGCTGACCGACCTGTGGCAGCGCACGGGGCGCGGCGACGTCGCGGGGCGGCTGGGTCGGATGATGCGGTTGCCGCGCGCCGACTGGGGCAAGACGACGGCGCATATCGGCCTTGGAATCACGGTGTTTGCCGTGGCCGCGATGAACGCCTGGGTGACCGAAGATATCCGCGTGGTCCCTGTCGGGGGCAGCTATCCGCTGGGCTCTTATGAGGTGACGCTCGTCGGGGTCGCCGAAGTGCCGGGCCCCAACTACCTGGCGACCGTTGCCGAGTTGCGGGTGACGCGCGGCGGCGACGAGGTGGCGGTGCTGTTTCCCGAAAAACGCTTCTACCCGGTGCAGGGCATGCCCACGACCGAGGCGGGCATCGACCAGGGCCTGACGCGCGATCTGTATCTGGTGCTCGGCGATGCGCAGGACGGCGGCGGCTATGCGGTGCGCAGCTACATCAAGCCGTTTGCCGGCTGGATCTGGCTTGGCGCGATTGTCATGTCGCTTGGCGGCACGCTCAGCCTCACCGACCGCCGCTACCGGGTCGCCGCGGGGGCGCGTCGCGCCGTGCCGGCCGAATGATTCGCTGGCTGGTGATCGTGCTGGCTCTTGCAGGGCCGGCGGCAGCGGTGGAGCCGGGCGAGATTCTGGCAGACCCAGCACTTGAGGCGCGGGCGCGGGCGCTGTCCCAGGGGCTGCGCTGCCTCGTCTGCCGCAACGAGAACATCGACGACAGCGATGCCGAACTGGCCCGCGACCTTCGGCTTCTGGTGCGCGAGCGGCTGGTCGAGGGCGATACCGATGGGCAGGCGATGAACTATATCGTCGCGCGCTACGGCGAATACGTGCTGCTGCGGCCCGATGCGGGCGGGGTCAACCTGATCCTGTGGCTGGCGGGGCCGGTGCTGTTGCTGGCAGGTATCGGCATGGCGCTGCCCCTGCTGCGCCACCGCCGCGAGGAGGACGAGCTGTCGGTCGAGGACCGCGCCCGGCTGGCCAAGATCATGGCCGACGAAACCTGACGATCTGACGCAGGGTTGTGCTTTGCCAATCGGGCGCGCCGGGTAATCTGGCGCCAACGGGGGGGGGCTGCATGTTTCAGACGATTTCCTATGACTGTGCGGGCGGTGTGGCGGTGCTGACGCTGAACCGGCCTGCGGTGATGAACGCGCTGTCGTCGCAGATGCGGCGCGAACTGCTTGACGCGATGGGCAGGGCGGTGGCCGAGGCGCGGGTGGTGGTGCTGACCGGCACCGGGCGGGCGTTCTGCTCGGGGCAGGAACTCGGCGACCTTGGCGATGTCGATATCGAGGCGGTGCTGCGCGACGAATACGAGCCGTTGCTGCGGGCGATCACCGATTGCCCGCTGCCGGTGATCGCTGCGGTCAACGGGGTGGCGGCGGGGGCGGGGGCCAATCTGGCGCTGGCCTGCGATGTGGTGATCGCCTGCGAATCGGCCAGCTTCATTCAGGCCTTCACCCGGATCGGGCTGATCCCCGACGCCGGCGGCACCTATTGGCTGCCGCGCCAGATCGGCATGGCCCGGGCGATGGGGGCGGCGCTGTTCGCCGACACGGTGACGGCGGCGCAGGCGGTGGCCTGGGGCATGATCTGGGAAGCCGTGCCGGATGCCGGGTTCGACGCGCACTGGCGCGGGCGGGCGGCAACGCTGGCGGCAGGGCCGACCGAGGCCTATCGGGGCGTCAAACAGGCGATGCGGGCGAGTTTCGACAACGACCTGAGTGCACAACTGGCGCTTGAGGCGCGGTTGCAGGGGGCCTGCGGGCGAACCGATGATTTCCGCGAAGGCGTCGCGGCGTTCCTGGGCAAGCGCGCGGCGGTGTTCATCGGGCGTTGAGGGGGTTTTCAACGGGTTGCGCGCTGTGCTTCACTGTCCACGGGGGTGATGGATGTGGACACGGGCTTTGCTGGCGCTGCTGCGACGCGCCATCCGGTCTGGCGCGCTGGACCTGACGCTGCCGGACGGATCTTTGCACCGGTTCGGCGCGGGCGATCCGGTGCAGGTCACCCTGCACGACCCCGGCCTGCCGCGCCGCCTGATCCTGAACCCGCAGCTGGCGCTTGGCGAGGGGTATGTGGAGGGCGGCCTGACGATTGCGGGTGATGATCTGCACGGGCTGCTGCGGCTCATCATCGCTGCCTCCGAAGCGGGCGACCTGCCGCTGGCGCAACGGCTGGCGGCACGGGGGCGGCGGGCGATCAAAGGGCTGCGGCAGTTCAACCCGCTGGCGATCTCGCGGCGTAACGTGGCGCATCACTATGACCTGTCCGAGGCGTTCTATCGGACGTTTCTCGACCCCGATCTGCAATACACCTGCGCCTATTTCCGCGACCCGGCCGACGATCTCGACACTGCGCAGCAGGCCAAGATGGATCATGTCGCAACCAAGCTGTGTCTGCGCCCGGGGCTGACTGTGCTGGAAATCGGCTGCGGCTGGGGCGGATTCGCGCTGCAGCTGGCGGCGCGGCACGGGGTGCGGGTGACCGGCATCACCCTGTCAGAGGTGCAACTGGCCTCGGCCCGGGCGCAGGCGCAGGCCGTGGGGCTGGCGGACCGTGTGCAGTTCCTGTTGCAGGATTATCGCGCCATCACAGGGGTTTATGACAGGATCGTGTCAATCGGCATGATGGAGCATGTGGGCGTGCCGCACTATCCGCGCTATTTCCGCACCATCGCCCGCAGCCTGGCCGCCGATGGCATCGCGCTGGTGCATGTGATCGGGCGCACCTCGCCGCCCGGGGTGTTGTCGCCGTGGTTTCACAAGTATATCTTCCCCGGCGGCTATGCGCCCGCCCTGTCCGAAGTGCTGCCGGCGGTCGAAGCCTCGGGGCTGCGGATGGCCGATGTCGAGGTCTGGCGCGGCCACTATGCCCGCACCCTGCAGGCCTGGCAGGCACGGTTCGCGACCAATCTGCCGCAAGTGCGGGCGCTGCAGGACGACCGGTTCGTGCGGATGTGGCGCTATTACCTGATTTCGGCAGAACTCAGCTTTACCGACATGCACCAGGTGGTGTTCCAGATGCAGCTGGCGCACAACCTGTTGACCGCGCCCACCACCCGCGACTATCTCTCTCGCTGACGCCCCCCCCCCCCCCCCCCCCCCACCCCCCCCCCCCCCCCCCCCCCCCCCCCCCGCCCCCCCCCCCCGCGCCGCGGCCGCCCCCGCCCGCGCCACCCCGCCCCACCCCCGTCTCCCCCCCCCCCCCCCCCAAGCAAATGTTCCTTTGGT
>Ga0105048_10001532_pt1 | contig 37392 bp, 36 predicted proteins | sample MAT05_FD_78382 | JGI IMG/M metagenome (GOLD analysis project Ga0105048, IMG submission 78382) | Freshwater microbial communities from Lake Fryxell liftoff mats and glacier meltwater in Antarctica - MAT-05 | ecosystem: Environmental > Aquatic > Freshwater > Ice > Liftoff microbial mat | place... | reverse complement strand
GACCGGCGGTGACGCCACCAAACCTGGTCTGGCCGGAGTGATCTCCACCGCGATCCTCCTGATCACCTACCTCGGTGTGGCCACCGCTCTGGTCGCCTGGGGCGGCATCAAGGGTGCCACCGGATTCGACGACGACGCGGCGATCCTCTCGACTTACGCCGACCAGGTGCTCGGCGGAACGCTCGGTCCGCTGGTCCTGCTGGCAGTCGTCGTTTCCGCGCTGGCTTCGACCCAGACCACGATCCTGCCGGCCTCACGCACGTCGATGTCGATGGCCCGGGCCGAAGCAATGCCCAAAGCCTTCGGCGACATCCACAAGAAGTTCTTCACCCCGGTTGTCTCGACCATCGTGATCGGCGTGCTCGCGATCATCTGGTACCTGCCGGCGAAGCTGATCAGCGAGGACTTCCTGTTCGATTCCCTCTCCGCCCTCTCGCTGATGATCGCTTTCTACTACGCGCTCACCGGATTCGGCTGTGCTTTCTATTTCCGCCACCAGTTGACCAAGTCGGTGAAGAACTTTCTCTTCGTCGGGGTCGCCCCGGTCATCGGTGCCCTGATGCTCACCTATCTCTTCGTCAAGTCGTTGATCGACTGGGCCGACCCGGCCAATTCCTACACCGGGGTCTCCTGGCTGGGCTTCGCTCCGCCCGCGATTATCGGGGTCGGGTTTCTTCTCCTGGGGGTTGTCCTGCTCTTCCTCTGGAGGCACCACCAGAAGGAGCCTTTTTTCAAGCGCCGCCGCGAAGTTGCGGATCCGCACCTGCTCGACTGAACCGGGCGGTTTGCCTAGTTTCGTTTGACCGCGAGCGAGTGTTTTCGGCACCATCCTGGACAGGCGGACTTGCAGATTCCAGCGTTTATGACATACGGTTCAAGAGTCGGCACTGGTCAACCGGGACGCCGACAGAAGACTTTGTAGTTCACCCACTTGGAGAGAGGCTCGATGGAAAGCTCGGTAGACCTTCCGCCCGTTGAAAAACAGGATCCGTCCTCATCTAAAGGCAGCTACGGCTCGACGGGAGGTGTCCGTCTGGAGGGCGTAACCAAACGGTTCGGTTCCTTCGAGGCAGTCACGAACATGGATCTCGAAATTGCCGACGGAGAGTTCTTTACGATGCTCGGGCCGTCGGGTTGCGGCAAGACCACCACCCTCAGGATGATCGCCGGATTCGAACAGCCGAGCGAAGGCAAGGTGCTGATTGACGGCACCGATGTCGCTGGTCAGCCTGCTTACAAACGGCCGACCAACACCGTCTTCCAGAGCTACGCGCTCTTCCCCCACATGACTCTCGAAGAGAACGTGGGGTTCGGCCTTAAACGCAAGAAAGTGGGCAAGGACGAGATCCGTCGACGAGTCGCAGAAGAGCTCGAAAGGGTCGGCCTTTCCCGCGAAGCGAAACGGAAACCGAACCAGCTTTCCGGCGGCCAGCAGCAGCGTGTCGCCCTGGCCCGCGCGCTGGTCAACCTGCCGCGCGTTCTGCTGCTCGACGAGCCGCTCGGCGCGCTTGACCTAAAGCTGCGCAAGGGCCTTCAGGTCCAGCTCAAGAACATCCAGCGCGACGTCGGCATCACTTTCGTTTACGTCACCCATGACCAGGAAGAAGCCCTGACCATGAGTGATCGGATAGCGGTCATGAACGGTGGCCGGATCGAGCAGTGCGCGGGACCAGAAGACGTCTACGAACGACCCTCGACCACTTTCGTCGCGGGTTTCATCGGGGTTTCAAATCTCCTCCCGGCAACCGCCGGTCCCAAGAACATCACACTGGACAGCGGTGCCACGATCAATACTTCAGATGCCAGCAGATTCAGCTCTGGAGAGCGTTGTTTTGCGGTTGTTCGTCCTGAAAAGCTGAGCGTCACGACTTCATCGGAAGCTCCGACAGACCGCCCAAGCATCGACGGCGTGGTCGAGAGTTCCCTGTTCCTCGGAACCGCCACCCAGATGGCGATCAACGTTGGTGACGGCGTCAAGATGACCGTCCTCGTTCCGAACGCTTCCGAAGCGGCCCGCCACGAGCTGCCGGGAGGCGGCTCGAGAGTCAAATTGAGCTGGCTACCCGAACACATGCACCTGGTCAAGGAGTCAACCGAAGACGCTGCCGCTTCTGCGGCAGCCCCAGTCGAGCCCACCGACAACAACACCGAAGGAGACACAGCGTGAACACCACGCCCAACCACAGAAACATGAAACTTCTACTTCTGGCCGCCCTTGCCCTCGTGGCTTCGATGGCCCTCGTCGCCTGCGGCGGTGGTGGTGGCATCTCTGAAGGTCAGAACAACGAGAACGTGACCACCGCCGAAGGTGGCACCGCGACAAGCGGTGACCTTCAGGTTTCCAACTGGCCGCTGTACATCGACGGCAAGACGATCGACGAGTTCGACAAGGAATCCGGCCTCAGCACCACGTACACCGAAGACGTCAATGACAACAACGAGTTTTTTGGCAAGGTCCAGCCGCTGCTCAGCAGTGGTGAGTCCGGTGGCCGCGACATCGTTGTCGTGACCGACTGGATGGCGGAGAAGATGTACAACCTCGGCTTCATCCAGAACCTCGACAAAGCCAAGCTGAAGACCGTCGAAGCGAACATGATCCCGAGCCTGAAGAGCCCGGGGTTCGATCCGGACCGGGCATACAGTGTGCCGTGGCAGTCGGGCATGACCGGCATCGTCGCCCGTACCGACCTCGCGCCTGACGTGAAGTCGATCAATGACCTCTTCGATCCGAAGTACAAGGGCAAAGTCACGATGCTCTCGGAGATGCGCGACACCGTGCCGCTGGTCATGGCAGCCGACGGAATCGATCCGAAGGAAGCGACCACTGAGGACTGGCTGAACGCCATCGACAAGCTGAAGCAGAACGTCGACAACGGCCAGATCCGCAAGTTCACCGGCAACGACTTCGTCCAGGATCTCGCCAAGGGTGATGTTGTCGCCGCGATCGGGTGGTCCGGTGACGCAGTCCAGGCCCAGGCCGACAACGAGAACATCGAATACATCAACCCGGAGCAGGGTTGCTCGATCTGGTCGGACAACATGCTGATCCCGGTCGGAGCTCCCAACCCGGAAGCCGCGTACGCATTCATGAACTATGTCTACGACCCGAAGAACCAGGCTCAGATCACCGAGTACGTGAACTACGTGAGCCCGGTATCCGGTGTGAAGGAAATCCTGACCAAGAACGATCCCGCACTGGCCAACAACGAGCTGATCTTCCCGTCCGAGCAGTTCACGGCCAACTGCTTCGCCCAGGTCTCACCGCCCGGTGACGAAGCACAGGTCAAAGAAGTCGAACAGGCATTCCAGGACGTAGTGACCGGCTGATTCAGGCAAGGCGCTGACGGAGCAAATCGAAAAGTGAAAGCACCTCGATGACAAAGCTTCGTCAGCGCCTTCTGCCCTACAGCCTGCTTGCTCCAGGCCTGATCTGGCTCGTCCTCTTCTTCGTCATCCCCATGTATTTCATGGGGGAACTGTCGCTCAAGACGGGTTCGCTCGAGCAGGGTTACCAGCTGACCTGGGCCTGGGAGAACTACACCGACGGGATATCCAATTACGCGACCCAGTTCGGGCGAGCTTTCTATTACGCCGGCGTGGCAACGATCCTGTCGCTGCTGATCGGTTATCCGCTCGCCTACGCGATTGCCTTCAAAGGTGGCCGCTGGAAGAACCTGATGCTGTTCGCGGTGATCGCGCCGTTCTTCACCACCTACCTGATCAGGACGATCGCCTGGAAGACCATCCTCGACGATTCGAGTCCGGTGGTCGGCGTTCTGAAGTTCCTCCAGATCGTGCCGGAAGACGGGAGGGTGCTGGCGACCAGTGCCGCCGTGATCGCCGGTCTCACTTACAATTTCCTGCCCTTCATGGTCCTGCCGCTGTACGCCTCGCTCGAAAGGCTGGATCAGCGTTTCATCGAAGCTTCAAAGGACCTCTACGCGTCCGCGACTCAGACTTTCATCAGGATCACCCTGCCGCTAACCGCGCCGGGAATCATTGCTGGCGTACTGCTCTGCTTCATCCCGGCTTCCGGCGACTACGTCAACTCCACTTTCCTCGGTGGAACCAATCAGGCGATGATCGGCAACGTGATCCAGTCGAAATACCTGGTCGTCAACGACTATCCGGAAGCGGCGGCGATCTCGTTCACCCTGCTGCTGCTGATCCTGATTGCTCTGCTTGCGTACATCAAATTTGCCGGATCTGAAGCCTTGATGGGCGACGAGGAGGAGGGAGCAACATGAAGGCCTGGCGCTGGCTGAAGGACAACGGCGTGATGATCTTCGCGATCCTCGCCCTGATGTACATGCTGCTTCCGATCGCGATCATCGCGCTCTTCTCTTTCAACAATCCGACCGGACGTTACAACTTCGAATGGGTCGGCTTCACGACTGAGTACTGGCGCAACCCGTTCGCCGTCACCGAGCTCACCGACTCCCTGCTGCTCAGCATCCGGCTCGCATTCTTCACTGCGATCGGCGCGACATTCCTCGGCACCCTGATCGCGATCGCCCTCGTCAGATACCAGTTCTTTGGCCGCAAAGCCACCAACCTGCTGATCGTCATTCCGATGGCAACGCCGGAAGTCGTGATCGGTGCTTCGCTGCTCTCGATGTTCCTGGTCTACGGAGTAGAGCTCGGTTTCACCACCCTTCTGATCGCCCACATCATGTTCTCGATCAGTTTCGTCGTGGTTGTCGTGCGTTCACGCCTGATCGGATTCGACCGTCGACTGGAAGAAGCGTCAGCCGACCTCGGCGCTTCCCCGCTCACCACATTCCGCAAAATAACCCTGCCACTGATCGCCCCTGGCGTGGCGTCGGCCGCGATGCTGTCCTTTGCCCTGTCGATCGACGACTTCGTCATCTCCAACTTTAACTCCGGTGCCGAAGTCACCTTCCCGCTGTACATCTTCGGCGCCAATCAGCGTGGCATACCGGTCGAGGTCAACGTGATCGCAACGATGCTCTTCGCGGTCACCGTGATCGCCATGGTCGCCGTGATCATCCAGCAGCGCCGGGCCGAGAAGCTGGCTGACCGGCGCGCCGACGAAGCAAGCAAGCCTGCTGTCTCTCTGCCGATCTAGGGCGATAGGTTTCCCGCTATGGGATACGAGACGAGGTTGCTCATTGGCGGAAAGCTTCTGGAAGGCGAAGGGGCCGGAATCGAGGTTGAGAACCCGGCCACTGAGGAGATCGTGGCGACGGTCGCTTCGGCTTCACTGGATCAGCTGGACCTGGCGGTAAAGGCGGCCCGCGACGCCGCCCCGGCCTGGGCCGGCATGCCGGCTGTGGACCGGGGCCCCCTGCTTCGTGGCATCGCCGGGAAGCTGCGTGAACGCACCGAGCAGCTGGCCGGCCTGATGACCACCGAAATCGGGCGACCTCTCTGCGAGTCGCGTGACGAGGTCGAATGGTCGGCCGCCTGTTTCGACTATTACGCCGAAGTCGCCCGCTCCGAGATCGGCCGGGTGATCCCGCCGATCGAAGCCAGCCAGTTCGCCGTGGTGATCAAAGAACCGCACGGAGTGGTCGGCTGCATCGTCCCGTGGAACTTTCCGCTTCTGCTGCTCACCTGGAAACTGGCACCGGCGCTCGCCGCTGGCAACACGGCGGTGGTCAAGCCATCCGAGGTCACTCCCCTTTCCACCCTGGCCCTCAGCGAGATCTTCGAGGAGCTTCCGGCCGGAACAGTCAATCTGCTGGCTGGCGCCGGGGAGATCGGGGCCGGCATCAGCGGCCACCCGGGTATCGAATGCGTCGCTTTCACCGGATCGGTCGCGACTGGCCGGAAAGTCGGCGTGGCCTGCGCCCGGCGAAACGCCCGGGCCAACCTCGAGATGGGCGGCAAGGACCCGTTCATCGTCTGCTCCGACATCGGTGCCGAAGGCGTCCGGATCGCCGCGAAAGGCGGCGCCTGGGCGGCCTATCTGAACGCCGGACAGGTCTGCACATCTGCCGAGCGTTTCTACGTGATGGAGGACGTCTTCGACGATTTCGTTTCCGCTTTCCTCGAGTACACGAAGTCCCTCACCATCGGTGACCCTCTCGATCCGAAGACCGACATCGGCCCGATGGTTTCAGCGGTCCAGCGTGGCAAAGCTGCGGCCCAGGTGGAAGCCGCCGTTGCGGCCGGGGCCGAGCTACTGATTGGTGGAGGTCGTGCCGGGCAGGAGAAGGGCCACTTCCTGGAACCCTGCGTCCTGACCGGCGTGCCCGAAGACGCGGATCTGCTGACCGAAGAGACGTTCGGACCGGTTGCCCCGATCGTGCCTGTGGCCAGCCTCGATGAAGCGATTCAGAAGGCGAACAGCCTCGAATTCGGTCTCGGCGCCAACATCTACACCCGCGACCTGAACACGGCGATCCGCTGCCTGAAGGAAGTCCGTGCCGGTTCGGTGTGGATCAACGATCCGCTGACCGACAACGACGCCGGGCCTTTCGGTGGGTTCAAGAACTCAGGGATCGGCCGTGAACTCGGAACCGAAGGCCTCGATGCTTTCCGTGAAGCCAAGCATGTCCACATGGACTCGGTAATCGAGACCAAGGACTGGTGGTACCCGTACGGCTGACGGGGACCGCGCGCCAGGCGCGATCCCCCCGTTCAACCATTCAACAACGGGTGGTTCAGGAACTCTCGCCGGCGCTGCCGCAGTCGACGAATCCGTAGTCGTCAGCGATCTGATTCGACTGCGTGTCCAGTTCGTCGGCCTGCACGCCAACTGCCTGAACCGCTGCGTCGTCGCCCGACCTCACTGCCTCCACGAAGTCTGCCACCAGGGCTGACTGTTGATCGGAGACTTCAAAAAGGGAGTCAATCGTCTCCTGATCTTCTTCCGGCGGCACGAGTTCCTTGAGATCGGCGAGTGCTGCATCGGTGGTGACGCCTGTCTCCTGAATAATGTCCGCTGCGCTGTTGAAGTCTCCTGACTGGTAGGCAGTGGCGAATTCGTTGACAGCCGCGTCGGATTTCACACTGGTCTCGGCGCAGATCGCGTCAGCCTGCGCGATGTATTCCTCCTTGGACAGAGCATCCCCGGAATCGCCGTCACTACCCCCACAGCCGACGAATGCTGCACCTGCAAGAACCGCTCCGATACAGATTGCCGCGAAGCGGCTGGACAAGACATTCATGCGTGATTTCCCCTCGGTTGAGATTTGTTTCCCGACTCTATCGCCGATTCTTGCTCCCGCGGGATACATCGCGGTGACGCGAGCGGGGCTATGCTCGATCAATGGAAGATCAGGACCGAACGCCTTATGTCGATGCCCTTCTCGAGTTCGCCCAGAGCGACCCGGGCAGGTACAACGTTCCCGGCCACCAGGGTGGCATCGGAGCCGATGAATCCCTGCGCCTCCTGGTCGGCCAGTCAGCTCTGGCCGACGACATTCCGGCCCTGATCGAAGGCATCGACATCGGCGATCACAACCCGTTTCAAGAAGCGCAGAAACTGGCAGCGCAGGCCTGGGGGGCCAAACGCACCTGGTTTCTGATCAACGGCGCCTCGCAGGGCAACCAGGCGATGTGTATGGCCGTGGCCCACATGGGCGGCGAACTGGTGGTTCAGCGGAACGTCCATTCTTCGGTGATCGACGGCATGATCATGGCCGGCCTCAAGCCGACTTTCGCAGCCCCGGAGATCGATCCTGACCTGGGCGTGGCCCACTGCCTCACGCCCGAGGCCCTGGCTGACGCGCTTGATCGCTGCCCGAACGCTGCGGCCGCGGTCATCGTTTCGCCGACCTACTTCGGCGCCAGCGCCAACGTCGCCGCCCTGGCCGAAGTCGCCCACTCGCGCGGTATTCCACTGGTCGCTGACGAGGCCTGGGGAGCCCACCTCCATTTCCACCCCGCACTTCCACAGGCTGCGCTGGAAGCAGGCGCCGACCTGGTGATTTCTTCCACCCACAAGATCGTCGGCAGCCTGACCCAGTCGGCCATGATCCACCTGGGATCCGACCGGTTCGAGGAATCGATCATCGACCGGTGCATCAGCATGACCGAGTCGACCAGTCCCAACTCGCTGCTCTGCGCGTCGCTCGACGCGGCCCGTCGGCAGGCTGCGATCTACGGTGAAGCGATGCTCACCGAAACGATCGCCGTCCTCGCCGAGACCCGCGAAGAAATCAAGGAGATCCCGGGACTGGACGTGCTGGACGAACGCCTGCTTGAACGGGAGAGCGTCCACGGCTGGGATCCGCTGCGACTCACGATCGACGTACGTGGCACCGGCGCCAGCGGATATCGGGTTGCCGCTCTGGCCCGCGACCTGGCCAACGTCAACCTCGAACTCGCATCCGACACCGTTGCCGTTGCCGTTTTCGGCATGGGCACCGGCACTCCGGCCCGCGCCCGCCGCCTGGTGGATGGCATCACCGCAGCAGTGGAGAACCTCGCCGTGGATCCGCCGGAGACCAAGCCGGAATTCGCCCCGCCCCCACCGTGGGGCGAGCCGCGCATGACACCGCGCGAGGCTTTCCTCGGGGCCCAGGATGTGGTCAAGTTCAGTGAAGCTGAAGGACGGATCTCAGCCGAGCCGCTGGCGACCTACCCACCGGGCATCCCCAACGTGCTGCCGGGCGAAGTCCTCACCCGGGAGACCCTCGACTTCATCACCGAGTCGATCGACCATGGTGGATACGTCCGCGGTGCGGCCGACCGTGAACTGGCAACCCTGCGGGTCGTCGCTGAATAGCTGCACCGGTGCTTTTACGCCTCGCCGCTGCCATAGGAGGATGATGCGGCGATGGACCAGACAGCAGAAACCGGACCGACGCTGGCTTCATACGCCGCCGAACGCGGGCTCTACTTCCGGCCGACCTCTTTCGCCCTGCCGCAGGCGACCCAGTTGCTTCGCCACGGATTCATGCGTGAGGTGTCGGGACTGGTGCGCGGCAACCTCGCTGGCGGACTGAACGACGCCTGGCTGGCCCACGTCGCTTACGTCTACACCGGCACCAGCGACCTCAAGCGCAGCCCGTTTACCCTGGTCCTGATCCAGGCCCCGGACAGCATCGGCTTCGCCACCCGGGTGCTCTGCCACGACCATGACCTGAGCAAGCTGGACATGACCAATCCGGATTCCGAGCGCGAGATCATCAAGATCGACGATCGTTCGGTGAAGCTGGAAAGCGAGGCTTTCCTGGAGCGTTACGCCCTCTTCACCGACAACGACCAGGACGAGAACTCGGTCTGGCGGCTGTTCGCACCGACCCTGATCAACTGGCTGAGCGTCGACGCGCCGAAGGACTTCTCCTTCGAACTTCAGGATGGTGCCCTCTGCTGCTTCGTGCCCGGATCCCTCACCGCTCCGGAAGAGCTCGACGGGCTCTGCGAAGCAGCCGGCCGCGTGCTCAAGGAGGTCAGCCGGATCGGCGAAGGATCCGGCAACGCTCCGGTGACCCCCGACAGCCGCCGCAGCCAGGTCGAAGAAGATCTGGCCAGACACACCTTCAGTTCACCGCCGAAAAGCATCAAGGCGGCGGCAAAGGTTTTCAAAAGTGGAATTTTCATCGGCGACGAAGCCTGGAAGCTCGGGGCTGAGGCCTTCTTCCGCGAGCAGGCCCGCGCCGGGGGTTTCGAGCGGATCGACAACGGCGAGTTCCGGGCCTCCCACATCCAGACCTTCCTGCCGGGCAACCTGGTCCAGGTGGCGAAAGGCAAGCCCGGCTCTGTCTTCGAAGAGGCATACCTGGTCCTGACCAACAACAACGAATACGACACGATGGGCTGGACCACCCTCGTGGCTGACGGCCGCTCTCCAATGAGCGTCAGCGGTTCGATTCCGAGCGGAGTCTCTTCGGAAAGGGGACTGGTCAAGATGAGCATGGATGGTCGCTCCCTGATCTTCACGACGCTCGACGGGGGCGTGCGCGACCGGGATGAAAAGGAGCTTGTCTCTTTTATTGAGACGTGCAGATCAGCCCTGGATTCCGCTTCCTGAGCCGAAACTCGATCCTTGGTGGGTTTTTCTCAGGATCTTTTTGATCCGATACCGATATGGCTGCGTAGTTACCGGGGAGATTCAAGAGCCCCAGTCCGGCTCACCAATCCAGCCAGTTCAACTTACTTCCCAACAAGGAGTTTCAAATGCCTCGCAAGTCCCTAGTAGCCCGTTTCTTCGCAGCGATCCTGATGATCGGCGCACTTTCATTCGCCGTCACGGCCTGCGGAAGCGACGACAGCAGCAGCAGCGATGAATCGGCCGCCAGCGCCAAGCCGGTAGCCGAGATCGATCCGGTCACCGGAATCGACACCAAGGTAACCCTGGACGCCGGCTTCGTTGAAGCTCTCACGTCCCTCAAGGTCACCCCCGGCCCGGTCGGCAAGGCCACGATCAGCAAAGCCGGCGTCGCCGCTTTCCCGATCACCGGTGGCAACGTCACCTACTACGACCCCCAGTCGGACTTCCGCCCCTTCGTTCAGGGAATCCTGATGCATGACGGAAGCGGCCTCAGCCTGACTGCCGGTGACACCAAGGTCGAACTGACCGACTTCGTCATCGACCCGGGTACCTCAACCCTGACCGGCACCGTTTCGGTCAACGGCAAGGTAGCCGCCAAAGACGCCCTCCTGTTCAACCTCGACGGCTCGACCCTCAAGCCGCTGATCTCGAACTCCGACGGCTCGGCAACGCTCGAAGGCACCACGGTCCTGCTTTCCGAAGACGCAGCAGGCCTCCTCAACGACACCTTCGGGATCACTGATCTCAAGGCCGGCCTCGTGATCGGCATCTCCGCCATCACGGTCAAGGGCTAAACGTTCCGGGGTCCGGCGTCACGCCGGGCCCACGCAGTACCAAGAGAACAGGCGCCAGACCGAATCCCGGTCTGGCGCCTTTTCTCGTTAAGCAGACCCTGCGATCAATCCCGGCCGGGGTCACGCTCGATCAACTCGATCCGGTAACCGTCGGGGTCGCGGACAAAGCAGAGCTTTGAGCCACCGACCCTGACCGTGTAGGGCGGACGCTCCGGCTCGATGCCACCGGCAGCCAGCCTCTGCAGCGCGGCGTCCATGTCATCGACCGTGAACGCGATGTGGCCGTAACCAGTGCCGATCTCGTAGGCCTCTTCGTGACCGAAGTTATGGGTCAGTTCAAGCCGTGGACCGTCGTCTTCGAACCCCATGAAGATGTTCATCGCCGAATCCCCGATCGGCAGCCGGCGAAGGACTTTCAGGCCGAGTTTCTCGTAGAACGCGATCGAAGAGTCGGGGTCAAGGACGCGGTAACAGGTGTGGATCAGTTCGGGCATGTGAAGACCCTAACCGGCCCGGCGGTGTCTATGACTAGGCTTGCTTCATGAACACCTTCGATCTGGTCGCCGGTCTGCCTCTTGGAATCGAGTCGTATGAACTGGGGACATTGAGCTTCTCCCCGTCACCGGAGTTTGAACGCCTGACGACCGTCATTCACATCAAAGGTGGTGGTCTCGAGGGTTTAGGCGAAGACGTCACCTACGAAGCCCTCGACCACATCGCCCTCACCGATGCCGGCACGACCCTTGACCTGACCGGACCAAAAACGGTCGGCGAGTTCTGTGACCTGATCGGCCGGACCGACCTCTTCCCGACCGCGCCCGAGCGCGAGGTCTCCCGCAACTACCGACGCTGGGCCTTCGAATCTGCAGCCCTCGACCTGGCGCTGAAGCAGGCCGGAACCGACCTCGCGGCAGCCCTCGGCCGGAAACGCTCACCACTCACTTTCGTTGCTTCGATGGGCCTCGGCGGCGGGCCGGGCGGAACGGAGTCCGACGTTGGCGCACTACGGGCCAAGCTCGAGCGTTACCCCAATCTTCAATTCAAGCTTGATCCGGCGCTGGACTGGGATCAGGATCTGATCGACGAGCTGGTTCAGACCGGCGCGGTCGACACGCTCGATCTGAAGGGCCAGTACAAAGGCACGCCGGTCGATATCGACACCGACCCGGCCCTCTACCAGCGCCTGGTCGACGCTTTCCCCGATGCCTGGATTGAAGACCCCGACCTGACTCCGGAGACCCGGGAAGTCCTGGCGCCGGTCATGGACCGGGTCACCTGGGACGCGCCGATTCATTCGGTCAATGACATCAGCTCGCTTCAGCACAAGCCGAAGGTGATCAACATCAAGCCGTCACGCATGGGCGGACTCAAGTCACTCCTTGATGCGGTGGATTACTGCGATGCCGAAGGCATCGGCATGTATGGAGGTGGACAGTGGGAACTGGGGGTCGGGCGCGACCAGATCCAGTACCTCGCTTCGCTCTTCCACCCCGACGCCCCGAACGACACGGCACCCCGCGGCTACAACGCGGCCGAGCCGGAGCCGGGGCTGCCGGTCAGCCCGATGAAAGTCGACTCAATCGGCTTTGGAGTGCCTAAATGACCCTTAGCAAGCGCTAACTCTGCAGACGGCCGACCAAAGTCGCGGCCTGTTGTACGGTAAGTGAAACCCCCCGAAACATCGGAGCACAAGAATGGCCAAGAAGAAGAATTTCGGAGCTGCACTGAACGCCCAGATTTCGAATGAATTTGCCGCATCGCAGCAGTATGTGGCGATGGCGGTCTACTACGACAGCCAGACCCTGCCGCGGCTGGCTTCGTTTTTCTACCGCCAGGCGGAAGAGGAACGCGAGCACGCGATGATGATGATCCAATACCTGCTCGACGTCGACGAGAAGGTCGAAGTACCGGACATCAAGGCACAGACCACCCAGTACGACGATCCGATCACCCCGGTCAAAGCGGCCCTTGCCCAGGAGGAACAGGTTTCCTCCGAGATCTTCGGACTCTTCGAGCTGGCCCGAGAAATCAAGGATTACCGGGCCGAGCATTTTCTCACATGGTTCGTCAAGGAACAGGTGGAAGAAGTAGCCCTGATGGGCGATCTGCTTAACGTGGTCGAACGTTCATCGGAGAACCTCTTGCTGGCCGAGGAATACATCGCCCGTGAAGGAGTCGGAGAAGAAGGCAGCGACCCGACCGCCCCTCCACCGGCTGGTGCTGTCTGATTCGATTCGGCGGCGGGACTGATTCCCGCAGCCCGACCTGCCGTTGCCGCTGGCCCACCGAAGCCAGCGGCAGATTGACCGTCGAACCAGAGTGCCAGATCAGCGAAACCGGAAAATTGAGGATCCCGAATGGCGGGTCGACCAGGATGACCTCGAGGTCGCTCTTCGGGTGATCGAAGAGCTCGATCGTCTACCGGTCGAGCACCCCGATTCGATCAGGCTTCAGCACGCGACTGCGGGGCTCTACAAATCGGTCCGACGGCGGCGCAAGCTGCTTAAACGCCAAGAGCAGCTTGAGCACGACGCGGCGATCACCAGGCTCACCGCAACTGCTGCCCCGGGCCGGATCGACGATGAAACGGAAGGGCTGCCGCTGGTCTCGGAGGCCAAAGGTGCGATCGCCGGGATCCTGATCGAGCCGCGTGCCTGTTACATCTGCAAGAAGAGCTACCGCGAAGTCGATGCCTTCTACCACCAGCTCTGTCCCGAATGTGCCGCCTTCAACCACGCCCGCCGGGATGCCCGCACGGACCTCACCGGCAAACGCGCACTGTTGACCGGCGGCCGCGCCAAGATCGGCATGTACATCGCCCTGCGACTGTTGCGGGACGGGGCCCGCACGACCATCACCACAAGGTTTCCGAACGATGCCGTGCGCCGGTTCAAGGCCATGGACGACAGCGATGAATGGATCGACCGCCTGGAGATAGTTGGCATCGATCTGCGGGATCCGGGGCAGGTGGTAGAGCTCGCCGACTCCGTTGCAGCGCGCGGGCCGCTGGACATCCTGATCAACAACGCCTGCCAGACCGTGCGCCGGACCCCCGACGCATATGCCCACCTGATCGCCGCCGAGTCCGCACCAGCGCCGGCCGGGCTGCTGCCACACGTCGAAACATTCGGCCGCTCCGACGACACGGGGCCAAACCAGCTTTCTGCCGCCGCTGGCAACGGGGAAGTAAGCACCAGCGGCAGCGACTTCTGGGCGCCCACCCCGCACAACCTCACCGCGATGGCGCTCGCCGCCGGCTCGGCCAGCTTCGACCTGGCAGAAGCCGAGCGTGCGATCGACGCCGGCGGACTGGTGCCGGACCTGGTCGACACCAACAGTTGGATCCAGACCGTGGATGAGGTTGACCCGATCGAACTGCTGGAAGTCCAGCTCTGCAACATGACCGCGCCGTTCATCCTGATCAGCCGACTGCGCGATTCGATGGCCGCCTCAAAGGCCAGGCGCACGTACGTAGTCAACGTCTCGGCGATGGAAGGCCAGTTTTCCCGCGGTTACAAAGGTCCCGGCCACCCGCACACCAACATGGCCAAGGCCGCGCTGAACATGCTGACCCGGACCAGTTCACAGGAGATGCTGGAAAAGGACCGCATCCTGATGACCGCAGTCGACACCGGATGGATCACCGATGAACGGCCACACACGATGAAGAAACGCCTGGCCGACGAGGAAGAGGGTTTTCACGCCCCGCTCGACCTGGTCGACGGTGCCGCCCGGGTCTACGACCCGGTGATCCGCGGCGAAGCCGGCGAAGACACCCACGGCGTTTTCCTCAAGGACTTCAAAGTCTCCGACTGGTAGCCACAGCGCCGGGAAGAGGAGGCTGACGTCGTTGCAACACCGCCCGGGATGGGTCGCTACATACAAACGGCGACATTGCGATAATGCTCGCCGGTCGTTTTACGGCCGATGCCTCACGGGGGCGTAGCTCAGTTGGTTAGAGCGCTGGCCTGTCACGCCAGAGGCCGCGGGTTCAAGTCCCGTCGCTCCCGCTCTTGTCTGTGAACTGTGGATGGCCGTTCCGGCCGCCGCAGTTCACCGACCCGTTCCGGCGCCGTCCGGCCGGACCGGCAGTCGTACGCTCGCAGCCCTTAGGCTCCCGACCATGCAACTGATCACTTTCGCTTCAGGAAACGGACCTCGTGCCGGAGTTCTCACCACCGATGGCATCATTGACGCCTGGGAGGTGCTTGACCACCCGACCCGCGCCACGCTGCGCGAACTTATTGCGGAAGACCGTGTTTCGGAAGTAGCGGAGCGGATTGAAGCCGGAACTGAGGTTGAGCCGATTGATCCATCGACCGTCGAGATCTTCGCTCCGATCCCGGATCCGGACAAGATCATCTGTATCGGCCTGAACTACACGGCCCACGCGAAAGAAACGGGTCAGGACCTGCCGAAGGCGCCGATCATCTTCGGCAAATACCGCAACGCCCTGGTCGGCGACAGCCAGACAGTCACTCTGCCTGAAGCCAGCACCAAAGTTGACTTCGAAGCCGAGGTCGCTGTCGTCATCGGTCGGAGGGCCAAAGAGGTCACAGTCGAAGACGCCCTCGGCCACGTTGCCGGCTACACCCTGCTGAATGACCTTTCGGCCCGGGACCTGCAGGGGCTGACCAGCCAGTGGATGGCCGGCAAGGTCTTCGACGGATCCGCCCCCTGCGGACCGGCCCTGATCACCCCGGACGAAGCTGGTGCCCACGACAAGATCGGCATCAGCCTGACCCTGAATGGTGAAGAGATGCAGAACTCCTCGACTGACGACCTGATCTTCTCGATCCCCGAACTGATCAGCCAGCTCTCGAAGTGGATGACCCTCGAGCCCGGCGACATCATCTCGACCGGCACCCCGGCTGGTGTCGGCGTAGGCCGCAAGCCCTGGGTCTGGCTGGAGGACGGGGATGACGTAATCGTGAAGTCACCGCAGCTCGGCGAGCTGCGGACCACGATCAGGCGTTAGATCGTCCGGTCAGTTCGGCTGTTTCCGGTAGAGGCAGTTACTTCGGACGGCCCGAGCCGTCCAGCGCGCCGGCAAGCTCGTTGCGCTTCATCGGGAGCGTTGCCGACTTCGGCGCGTTGACCGGAGTGCCAGAGACGTTGGCCTGAAGCTGGCGAGAGCGCGAGCCGGACCAGCGCACCGGCACTGCCCTGAATTTCATCAGGCGGTTCCAGGTCTGGGTTCCGGTGACTCCATCGGAGACGAGGCTGCGGGCTTTCTGGAATGACTTGATCCCGGCTTTGGTCCTGGAACCGTAGATCCCGGTCACCGGAACCTCGACCCCGGCACCGTTCAACAGTTGCTGGAGCCAGACAACCTGATCACCCCGGCTGCCACCCTCCATCGTTGGATGGTCGGTTACTTCTTCGTATCTGGGGTAAGGACCCGGCAGCGGCTGCGCGAGAACGTTCCATTCCGAAGAATTCGTTTCCTGCCACGACCACCAGCTGGGGGCAGTCCCGTAGTTCTGGGAGTAACGCCGGAAAGCAGTCAGCTCTTTACCCCGCGGATCCATGTAGGTCTGGCCGACCGGGCTGATCGGGCGTTTGTAGAGGCTGTTTTCGTACCACGTGATGCCCACCGCTTCACGCACGGTGTCGCCGATCGCGTCCCAGTAGATCTGCGGCAGGTTGTCCTGCGCGGCCCCCGGTCCCAGGAAAACCGAATACGGGAATGCCGGGTGGTAGTGGGCGTAGGGGAACGTGCTGAGCGAAAGGGGGAACTTCCTGCCGACCCGGCTGCGCAGTTCGCGGATATAGCGGTCAGCTCCGGAGTAGTTACCTTCGTATTCGGCCTCGGCGTCGATCACGAAACAGTCAGCGCCACGCCGTTTGGCTACGGCAGAAACTTTCGCTTCGGCGACCGGCCGCTCTCCGTACACGTACTGCCAGCCACAGACATCGAGACCGGCGTCCTGGAACTTCGAGACGACCGATTTGTTGAACTGGCTCCAGGTATCGGTGCCGTCACCGGACTTGATGTAGAGGGTCCCAATCTTCGAAGTCCTGGCCTGTTTGATGATTTCCCTGATGTTCCCGCCCTGGGAATCATCGATGTACCAGATCCACATACCTGGCTTGGAATAAGGGGATGCGGCCTCGGACCGGGCCGGCGAACCGAGCAGAATACCGAGAAGAAACAAAGGAATGACAGCAGCGAGGATGGCGCTGCGGCGACTGTGATTTGAAGTCATCTGGTGTTGGAACACGGCTCGGTGCGGATGGGTGCGGCTCGGCTGGCTGCTTCAGGCAGATCCGGCCCGGCTCCCTTTCCTCCACTAACTGTGGCAGGACCGGCACCTGACACAGTGTTCATGAAACCCGCCAGCAACGTTTCTTTCAGTGTGATGGCCGACACAGAGTGGCAGAACAGTAGTAACCTGCCGGGCAGGGAGCTTCACCAAATCTGACTTGCTGTATTTCCTCGGGAGGAAATTTTGAATCGTCGATTCTTGATCGTGTTCGTCGCCTTGTTGTCCGGATTGCTCGTATCCGGTGGAGCTGTCGGAGCAGCTTCGGCCCAGGACGGTGTCCAGGCCCAGACCTCGAAGTCCAAGAAGGGCAAGAAGTCGAAGTGCGAATCCGGCAAAAAAGGCAAGAAGTGCCGCGTGACGCTGAAGCGCGATCGCAAGGCCAAGCCGGCGATCTCTGTCCTGACGACCACCGCCAGCGGACTCACGGCCGGCAAGCTCAAGGTCACGGTCAAAGCGCCGCCGAAGTCGAAGATCAAGCTGACCTCGACCTCATCCACCTTTGATGTCGCCAGCAGCCCGCTGACCACGCCGAAGACGGTCACGATCGGCCGCAAGCGCAAAGCGACCATTTCTCTGAGCGTCACGACCGACGCCCGCACCGCAGCAGCAGGTTGTGAGACCCGCTCCTTCACGGTCACTGCGAAACGCCTCAGCAACAAGCGCAAGGCGGCATCCACCAAGGACATGAAACGCGACACGGCAGATTGCCAGCTCGCGCCGGTCGACCTGACCCGTGCCACCGACTGCGACTTCATAGCCCAGCCCAAGGAAGGCATGTGCATGCTGCCTTTCCCGAACGACTACTACACGGTTGCCGACAGTTCGACCAACACCGGCAAACGCATCAAATTCACCGAAGGGGCCATGCCGAAGAATAAGACGGGCGTGCCGATCAGTCCCGGCATCTACGGCCAGTCAGACGGATTCAGCCAGGGACAGGGCATCGCCCTGAAGATCCCCGGCATCGAGACGGCCGAGGCCGTGGCCGCGAACGACATGGTGCCGATCAACCACCAGGGCGAATACAGCAGCCCCGACCAGCGCGTGCTCGTGATCGACACAAAGACCGGCGAACGCTGGCCGATCTGGGCGAACATCGACTCAAACGCCACCGATCCGAGGAATGCCCTCCTGGAGATCAAGCCGGCAAAGAACTTCTCCGCCAAGGGCCGCTACATCGTTGCGCTCAGGAATCTGACCGACGCCGCCGGCAACCGGCTCCAGGCTCCGAATGCCTTCCGTTACTACCGTGACGGACTGCCGTCTGATCAGGACGCGGTGAACCAGCGCCGTGACCATTTCGAGAGCATTTTCGAAACCCTCAAGGGTGCAGGCGTGAAGCGCAGCGATCTTTATCTCGCCTGGGATTTCACCACTGCCTCGGACGAGAACAACTACGAACGTGTGCTCAGCATGCGTGACCGCGCCTTCGCCGAACTGGGTGACACCACGATGGCCGACAAAGTCGTCCAGGGTGCCGCACCGGACTTCACGGTCACCAACTCGCAGAACTTCACCCAGGCCCAGAACACGCGGGTCGCCCGCCGGGTCCGGGGCACCTTCGAGGTCCCCTGCTTCCTCGAGCCGAATTGTGATCCGGGCGGCACCATGACCCTGAACGCGGACGGCCTGCCGACCCGCAACGGCACGATGACCGCCAACTTCGACTGCATCATCCCCCGGGCAGCGCTTGACGGCGCGCCGGAGGCAATGCGGCCGTTGATGTTCGGCCACGGACTGTTCGGCAAGGCCGATGGAGTCACCGGCAGCGTCAACCCGCAGCTGGCCCAGGACCACAAGATGGTGGTCTGCGCTACCGACGAGATCGGAATGTCCGGCTATGACCTCGGCAGTGTGGCCGGTGCCCTGGTCGACCTGTCGAACTTCAAGGTCCTGCCGGACCGCCTGGCGCAGGGGATCGTCAACGAGCTGTTCCTGGCCCGCGTGATGTATCACCCCGACGGATTCGGGACCAACGCGGACTTCCAGAATTCCGGCCAGTCAGTTCTCAGGACAGACCACGTCTATTACATGGGTGCCAGCCAGGGCGGAATCATGGGCGGCGCGCTGACCGCGGTCTCGCCCGACTTCATCCAGTCCTCGCTCCTGGTCGGAGCCATGAACTACTCGAACCTGCTGCCACGGTCGGTCGACTTCGACCTCTACGCGGGCATCCTCTACCCGAACTATCCGAACGAGATGTCGAGGCCACTGCTGTTCGGCCTGATGCAGATGCTCTGGGACCGCAGCGAACCGAACGGTTACGCCCACCGCATGACCGACAACCCGCCGCCGAATACGCCCAAGCACAACATCACCCTGATCATCGCCCTTGGCGACCACGAAGTATCCAACTTCGCGGCCGAGACAATGGCGAGGACCGCCGGGATGAAAACAAACGACCCGCCGCTCGATCCGGGACGCTGGCCGGACATGGACATCCTCAGCGGAGTCGAGCGGATCAAGGATTCGGAGTACCCGTTCCGCGGTTCGAACATCATCTACTTCGATGGTGGACCGATCCGACCGGATCCGAACGACGCGAACAAAGTGATCGGCACCACCCCGCCGCCATTCGCCAACGTTCCGAACCGCGCCGGGCAGAACCCCCACGGTGCACCGGGCGGAGCAACCCGGGCCGTCCAGATGACGTCCACCTTCCTGCAGCCGAACGGTTACATCGACGACATCTGCGCACCCAAGTCCTGTTACAGCGATGTTTGGAACGGCCTCCCCTAGAGCCCGCTCGCATCGACCGACTGAAGCAATAAAGGAACCCCGGCTTGCCGGGGTTCCTTTATTGAGGGCGGTAAATGAAGCGGTTGCCGAGCAGTTCGGTCACAGTCACCAGTTCGAAACCGCGGCGCTGCAGGCTTTCGATCCCGGCAGAGAGCGCGTCGATCGTCTGGCTGCGTGAGCCGCCGCCGTCATGCATCAGCACGATCGAACCGGCGCGGGCGGACTTGATCGAGCTGAGGATCGAGCCGGAGCCGGGCTGCTTCCAGTCGTTCGTGTCGACGTCCCAGTTGACGACTTTCAGCTTTTCCTGAGCCGCAGCGCTGAAGACACCGGAACTCACCGCGCCACCCGGCGGACGGAACAGGCAGGGCCGGAAACCGGTCGCGCGCTTGATGATCGAGTTGGTCGTGGCCATGTCCGACGCCCCGGGAAGAGACCCGTGATGCGTAGAGTGGTTTCCGATTTCGTGTCCCTGAGCCAGGATCTTCCGGGATTCGCTCGGGTAACGCTGGACTTCCTGCCCGATCTGGAAGAAGGTCGATTCGACTTCGTGCTTCCTGAGGATTCGGAGGACGTCGGCGGTGTAGAGGCTGGGGCCGTCGTCGAAAGTCAGGGCGATCCGCTTTTTGCCCCGGGGACCTTCGGTGACGAACTCACCGTTACCCCCGGTGCAGCCGACGATCTCAACCGGCCGCAGGTCGAAAGATGCCAGGTGCCGTTTCGGGAAACTGGTGCGGCAATCAACCTTGCCGGGCAGGCAGGTGCCGTCGGAATAGACCGTCCTCCACGAGTAGTCGGAAGGCCTCAGACGGGCATCGCCCGGATCGAGCGACACCACGAACTTCTTGTTGCCGACGCGCTTGACCCGGGCCGGCAGGGTCTCTTTGGAATAGACCTTGTTGACGCGGTTGGTCCTGGTGACGCCGACCTTGTGGTGAGCGCCCTTGCCTCCGAGGCAGATGCGCGAGATCAGCTTGCTGCCCGATCGGGTCATCTCGAAACATAGGTAGGTTGCCTTCGGGCGGTCCATGTCCGGTTTACGCTCCAGGTCTTTCAGGGCGATCTGGCGATTGGTCCTGACCTGGAAGATCAGGGCTTTGCCTTCCTGCTTCATTTTCGCCGCTTCCACCGGTCCATCAGCTGGTGGCTCGGGCTTGTTGACCGGCGCCGCCGAAGCGATTGCGGCCAGAACCAGCAAGGCGAGGACTGCCGCGAATGCGGACAGCAGAATGAGTGAACGGCCTTGAGGCCGAGTGAAGCTCCCTGAGTCGACCATGATCGGCCTGACAGTATAGGTGGACAGTGAACTGGCAGATCTTCATCAGAACCATCGTCGTCCAGATCGTGCTGGTCGTGATCCTGTTTGTCATTCTTGCTCTGCTGTTGCCGAAGTCCTTTTTCGAGGACTGGGGCATGGTGACCGGCCCGCTGGCCTGGATGCTTTGTGCGTATGGCACGGCGTCGATCCTGAAGCTGCCAAAGGCGGAAACCCTGGTCGGTGCAGCGCTCGCCGGCCTGCCCGCGATTGTCTTCGTCGTTGCCGGCCTCCATACCGTGGCGTCTCCGGTCGCAACGATCTTTTTCGGCCTGTGGTGCGGTTACCGGATCACGTCTGGACCGTCGTCCCATTGAAGTACTGAAGATTCTTTACAGGCAGACACCCACAGGGCCGGTCATTCGCGCTTAGATTGAAGAATGGCTCCCCAAGGACCGCAAGACGCCGACGCTCATGCCCTCGCTCCACCCGACCCGCATGTGGTCGTCCTCTTCGGGGCTACCGGCGATCTGGCCAAACGAAAGCTGCTGCCCGGTCTGTACCACCTCCACCGGGCCGGCCATCTCTCCGACTGCCGCATTATCGGGACTTCTATGGAACACATCACCACCGATGAATTCCAGAAGCTTGCCTACACGGCCTGTGACTCTTTCGGCCGCGGTGTAATCAGCGGCGACGACTGGGAACGGTTCTGGCGCAAGATCACCTATGTGAGCCAGGCCGAAGGGCCCGCCGGACTCTCCCAGGCCGTGGCCGAAGCGGAAGCCTCAATCGGGGGTCCCGCCCGCCGGCTCCACTACCTGAGCGTCCCGCCGAAGGCAGCAACCGCTGTGGTCCAGATGCTCGGCGAAGCCAACCTGGTCGAACGCGCCCGGATTGTCATGGAGAAGCCATTCGGCACCGACCTCGCTTCCGCAAAGACGCTGAACGCAAAGGTCCACGAGGTTTTCGAAGAGAAACAGATCTTCCGGATCGACCATTTCCTGGGAAAGGAAGCGGCGCAGAACATCCTCGCCCTCAGGTTTGCCAATGGCCTGTTCGAGCCGATCTGGAACCGCAACCACATCGACCACATCCAGATCGACGTACCCGAGACTCTGACCGTTCAGGGGCGCGCCCAGTTCTACGACGCGACCGGTGCTTACCGCGACATGGTTGTGACCCACCTTCTCCAGATCCTGGCTTTCGTCGCGATGGAGCCGCCGGTCGCCCTCGAGCCGGGTTCGATCACCGAAGAGAAGAACAAGGTCTTCCGCTCGCTCAAGCCGATCATGCCCGAAGACGTCGTGCGCGGCCGCTACCAGGGATATCTGGAAGAGGACGGAGTCGACCCGGACTCTGACACCGAAACCCTGATCGCCCTGAAGGCGAGCATCGACAACTGGCGCTGGTCGGGCGTGCCTTTCTATCTGCGCACCGGCAAAGCGATGGCCGAGGGTTCCCGCATCATCTCGATCGCCTTCCGTGAGCCGCCCAAGAGCATGTTCCCGGCCGGCTCCGGGGTCGGCCGTTACGGCCCGGACCACCTGACTTTCGACCTCGACGAGTCGTCGCGGATCTCACTTTCGTTCTATGGGAAGAGACCCGGTCCGGGCATGATGCTGGACAAAGCCAGCCTGCAGTTCTCATTGAACGAAGTCGAGAGCAGCGCCGACACCCTGGAAGCCTACGAACGACTGATCCGTGACGCCATGGGTGGTGACCACACCCTGTTCACCACCGCTTCCGGCATCGAACGGCTCTGGGAAGCCTCGGCCCCAATGCTGGAGAACCCGCCCGAGGTCCTGATGTACGAGCGCGGCTCGTACGGGCCCAAAGAGATCACGGAACTGATCGAGCCAAACAATTGGCGCCTGCCCTTCGAGCGCCGCTGGCGCGGCTGAGCCTGCGCAAAGCGACCCCCCGGGTTCACCGAAAACGAAGCATCGCTCCTCCTTGGCTTCGCAGGGCGCAGCCAACAGGGAGCATCACCGATCCGTAGCGTCACTGGCTCGGCTGGATTGCCGCATCGCTCCTCCTTCGCTGCGCCTGGCGCAGCGAACGGGGAGCATCACCCGTCCGGGACGCTTTTGCCAACGAAGCGCGGCCGGCGGAATTGCTTGATAATCCCCTGCCAGGGGCGGTTAGCTCAGTTGGAAGAGCACCTGCTTTACACGCAGGGGGTCACTGGTTCGAGCCCAGTACCGCCCATCCCGGGAGACCTACTTCGCGGCAGCGCCGGCGGCGGTGCCGTCGCCGTTCACCGGGGCGAGCGATCCGTAGCGGTTCCGGACCACGAGGATCCAGATGGCGCCGCCGATGATCATCGCCAGGCTTTCCAGCTGGGCGGCGGTCAGGCCGAGGGCGACATCCACATTGGTGCGCAGGAACTCGACGAAGAATCTTTCGGTGCCGGCGTACATCAGGTAGATCGCGAAGAGAATGCCCGGGCGGAAAGTCTTGCGGAGCTTCCAGAGAATGAAAGCGCCGACGCCCATGACCAGCGTCTCGTAGACCGGGGTCGGGTGGACGGTCACGCCTTCCGGGGTCGGAACGGTGCCGTCCGGGTAGCCCATCGCCCACGGTCCGTCCCACGGCTTTCCATAGTCGCCGTCGCCAGACAGCTGGCAGCCGATCCGGCCGACCGCGTAACCCGCAGCAAGCCCGGGAGCTGCCATATCGAAAAGTCTCAGGTTCAGGAAGTCGCGCCACCTCGCCCAGAGCAGCACGCCGATCGCGCCGCCGACCGCACCGCCGTACCAGGTGAGGCCCGCACCGGAGAAGAGATTGCCGAGGAAGTCGTCGTTGACCTCTGACCAGTTGTCGGCGAGGAAATAGACCCGGGCGCCGATCAGGCCACCGAGCAAAGCGGCGAAACAGATCTCATAGGCCCAGTCGGCGGGCTTGCCCAGTTCTTCCAGGCGCTTGTAGACAAAAGCGCCAGCGACGATGAACGCCAGCGCGAACATCAGTCCGAAGGTCTGAAGGGTGAGCGGCCCGAGGTTGATCTCTGGATACATGGTCGCCAACCCTACCCGGCGACGCCTGATTCACGGCGTCGCAGTAGCCCCGGCGGGAGTTGAACCCGCCCTTCCAGGTTGAAAACCTGGCGTGCTAACCGATACACCACGGGGCCGCGACCCGCAATTCTTTCAGGAAGACGCGCAAGTGGCCTTTAGGCTGGCCGGCAACGCTCAGGCAAGCAGGTATTCGAGCAGCGCTTTCTGGGCGTGGAGCCGGTTTTCGGCCTGGTCCCAGACTGCCGAACGGTCTCCGTAAAGCACGTCGGCCGTGATCTCTTCACCGGGATGGGCGGGCAGGCAATGCATCACGATCGTTTCACTTTTCGCGGCGGCGAGCAGGTTCGAGTCGATCCGAAAGGGCTCGAGGTCGCTGATGCGCTGGTCGGCAGTTTCTTCGTCGCCCATGCTTACCCAGACGTCGCCGTAGATGGCGTCGGCGCCTTTGACCGCCTCATACGGATCATCGGTCAGGATCGCTGGCACCTCCGCTTCGAGCTGATAGCCACTCGGGGCGGCAACCACAACCTCGACTCCGGTCAGGCTGCCGGCGACGGCGAGCGAGCGGGCAACGTTGTTGCCATCGCCGACGTACGCCAGCCTGAGCCCGTCGAGACCACCGAAACGCTGCTTCAGGGTGAGCAGGTCGGCCAGAGCCTGGCAGGGGTGATACATCGGAGTGAGTGCGTTGACCACCGGAACCGAAGAATTTTCCGCGAGCTTCACCACGTTCTCGTGGGAGCCGGACCGGATCACGATCGCATCAACGAAGCGGGACATGACCCGGGCGGTGTCTTCAACCGATTCACCGCGGGAAAGCTGCATTTCGTCGCCGCGCAGGACGATCGGAGCGGCACCGAGTTCACCGACACCAACCTCGAAAGAAACCCTGGTGCGGGTCGATGGCCTCTCGAAAATCAGGGCGATCGATTTTCCGCTGAGGGATTCGCCACCTTCAGCCGGCCTGCCGGCTTTCATTTCGGCAGCACGATCGAGCAGCGTGACCAGACGGCCACCAGCGATTTCGTCCCCCGTTATGTAGTGCCTTGCGGCGTTCTCGGCCAAGGCCGGGATACTAACCCCGCGTCTGGCCTGAGATAGTGGGACCTCAATGTCTGCAACGGATACAACAGGAAACGCCCCCGAATCGGAAAAGCCCGACACCTCGAACGACCGGCCGGGCCGGGTCCGGCGAGGCGAAGAATTCGAAGCTGAAATCGAGACACTGGCCTACGGCGGCCGCGGTATCGCCCGCCGTGATGGTTACGTCGTTTTCATCAACGGCGGTCTGCCCGGCGACACGGTCCGTGCCCGAGTGACCAAGTCGAAGAAGGGTTACGCCGAAGCGAGCACGATCGAACTGGTCACCCCCAGTCCCGACCGCCTGCCGGACACCGACATCCACCAGGCTGAAGCCTGCCCCGGCGCACCCTGGCAGGCCCTCCCCTACGAACGCCAGCTGGCCTTCAAGGAAGAGCAGGTCAAGGATGCTCTCGGCCGGATCGGCCACCTCGAAGGTTTCACGCTCGATCCGATCGTCCCCGCAGTTGAACAGTGGCGCTACCGCAACAAGGTCGAATATTCCTTCGGCGAGCAGGAAGGCCAGCTCGTGCTTGGCTTTCATCCACGCGGACGCTGGGACCAGGTGCTCGACATCGAAGACTGCCGGCTTTCTTCAGAGGCGACAAACCGGGCCAAGAACGACGTGCTCGACTGGGCCAAAGGCGAAGGCCTCACCGCCTATGACCCGCACGACCACCGCGGCGTGCTTCGCAACCTGGTCGTTCGTGAAGGCATGCGCACCGGCCAGGTCCAGACCCGCCTGGTGACATCACTCGCCAACTTCCCGAAACCGCCGGTTGATCTCCACACAACGATCGATGGTCCATCGGGTGGAACGACCGGTCCGACCGGCGTGCTCGGCGAAGAGATGCTGCGGGAAAAGATCTTCGACCTCAACATCCAGCTCTCGCACGACTCCTTCTTCCAGACGAACACCGCGATGGCCGAGAAGCTCTACAGCGTGGCCCAGGAGTTCGCCGGGCTGTCCGGAGCCGAGAAACTCTTCGACCTTTACTGCGGGGTCGGCACGATCGGCCTGAGCATGGCCGGCCAGGCCGGGCAGGTCTGGGGACTCGAGATCGTGAAGGACGCGATCACCAACGCCAAGCGGAACGCGATCACCAACAACATCACCAACGCGAAGTTCGTCGCCGCGAACGCACGCACCGGGCTGGGTTCATTGGTCGAAGAGGCCGGCAAGCCCGACGTGATCACGATCGACCCGCCGCGGGCCGGACTCTCGGCCAAGATCGTTCGCCGCCTGATCGAGTGCGAAGCGAAACGCATCGTCTACATCTCCTGCAACCCGACCACGCTGGCGCCGAATGCGGCCCAGCTGGTCGAAGCTGGCTATAAGCTGAACCGCGTGAGACCTGTCGACATGTTCCCCCAGACCCCGCACATCGAGTGTGTTGCCCAGTTCGACCTGGTCGGACCGCTCGTGAAGCGCGACCGCGACGGGAACATCCGTGAGTAGACCGCCGCAGTCGCGCGCCTTCGGGGTTGCCGCCGGTTTCCCGGAAGAGGTCTGTGGACCGCTGGCCGAGACCTGCGAAGAAGTCGGCTACTCCTCGATCTGGGCCAACGACCATCCCGGCGCGAAAGGCCTCGAGACCCTCGCCGAGTTCGCCAAAGCGACTTCGGGTATCGACCTCGGAGTAGCCGTAATCGCAATCGACCGGCAGAGCCCGGCCGACATCGCCGCCGACATAAAGCGGCTGGACCTCGACCCGTCCCGCCTGTGGATCGGCACCGGCGCCGGCTTCAGCAAGAAGCCGCTCACGGCAATGCGTGAAGTCCTGCCCGAACTGCGTGAAACGCTGCCGGGCATCCGTTTGGTCATGGCCGCGATGGGACCGAAGATGTGCCAGTTCGCCGGAGCCAACTTTGATGGTGTCTTCTTCAACTGGATGACCCCTGACTTCGCCGCCGGAGCACGCAAACAGGTCGAGGCCGGAGCGGCTGACGCCGGTAAAGATACGCCGCCTGTGCTCGGTTACGTGAGGACCGCAGTCGGCCCTGACTCGGCCGGACGCCTCGCCAAGGAGGAGTCCTTTTACCGCGACCTCCACGCCGGGTACCGCAACCATTTCGACCGGTTGGGTGAGCCCGAAGGAACAGTCGGTGTCGCCGCCTCGGATCGCGAAGACGCCCAGCATCAAATCGACGCTTACTCTGCACTCGACGTAGTTGTCGTGCGTGGGCTCGCGTCGGCCAGGGTCGAACCAATGACGGAGTTGGCTCGGGCCGCGGCTCCCTGAGCCGAGTAATTCAAGCCATGGATGGCAAAGAAAAACCGATCCCACCAAGACCTGATCTTCCGCCGGTTGTTTCACCCACGCCGATCAAGCCGGTCTTCGACTCTCCTCAGCCTTCGCCGTTTCAGTCTCCACCACCCGCGCCTCCACCGGGCAGGAAAAGCAACCGGGTTCTGATCATCTGTCTGATTGCCGCACTGGTGGTCGCGGCCGGAACCGTGAGCGCCGCGGTGGCCCTCACGCTCAGCGGAAGTGACGATTCCGGTTCCAGCAATGATCCGGCCCTCGCCGACGGGGAAGGGTCCGGGACCGACGCCGGTGTCTCCGACCCAGTGGATGGGTCCGACCCTGCGCCTGAATACGAACCGCCTGCCAAAGAACCCCCTGCTTACGATCCGCCTGCTTCCGATCCGGTTGTGACCTCCGCTTGGAGAACTGATCAGAAAGGCGGATGGACCGCCTTCGTCCCCAAAGGTGGTGGCTGGAGCCCGATGGTCGTAGATGAGCATGTGCCGAACCGGAGAACGGTCAGCAGGCAGTACGGGCCCGGGTCGACCCTGGCCGTCTACTCAACCCCGGCCGACAGGCCGGATCCGGGCCTGTTGGGCAGCGACATCGCGTCAAGCTCATATCTCGTCAACGGAGCCCAGGAAATAGTCATGGAACCCGGTGTCGGCACGCAATTCGAACCTGCCTGCGGCTACTCGAGGTGTATCGACTATCTGATCGACTCCGGCAGCGGCGGTTTCGCGGTCCTGGTGAGCGCCCCCACGGTTGCCGAGGCTCAAGAAATCGGCCGGGCTACCGCTAAATCAATCGGGTAATCGACCGCAGCCGGCCCGGCGCCAACTGAATCCGGTTCAGGGGGCGATGTTGACGGTCCTCGTTTTCCCGACACCGAAAAGCCTTGTTTGAAGGGCCAGTTCACTGGCCGCCGCCTTTCGGGAAGGTCCCACGTACACAACCCAGAGATCATCCCGGTCGTAGGCCCACGGAATATCGGCCGATTGAAAGATGTGGGCTTCCGCACCCATGTCGTTTATGTGTCTGGCCTCCTTTTCGGCTTTCGCGGACGACCGGAAGGCACCCAGTTCGGCGATATAGGTATAGGGAGGAATCGCGGTCGGTGTGAGCGTCAAGACCTGCCCTTCGTCCGAGGCTAGAGGTGAGTCCGCGGGGACCGGTGCATCCGGGCTCTGTTTCTCCACAGTCACATCGTCCACACGGGGACGATCCTTACTTTCTCCCCCCATCAGGACGGAATATCCGGCGAACGCCGCGGAGGCGAAGAACAGCACGACCAAGACAGTCACCCAGAGTGTTCTTCGCCGACGACCATGCTGGCCCGTACCGCGGGACTAATGTCGGCAGTCGGCCATACCGGTGTTGGCGGCTGGACTTGCGGTTCGGGCGGAACTGGCGAAGCGGGCGGGGGCGGGGCTTCCGGACGGCCTGTGTCCGTCCCGAGGTTGAGGCGGGGCTGGGGTCTGATCGGCGGCAGCTTCGGCTGCGGTTCGGGCCCCACGGTGTCGTCCTTGTCGCCGGTCAAGTCAGAGCACTCCAGATCTCATGGTGAAGACCTCGCCAGATGAAGATGCTGAGCAGAAAGAACATGGACGGAACCAGCCAGAGGACCAGCATCAAGCTTCCCATGATCACGCCGGGGGCGGGGGTCCCGCCGGAGTCATTCTTCGCTCAGATCCTGGATGTGCGGTCCGGAGACGTCCATTGGCAGGCTCTGGTCAACCAGCCTGAGCGCCCGGCTTTCGGTGGTGGGACCGGCATAGACAACCCAATAGCCGTCGACGAAAGGCGGGTTGTAGTTGTCCGATTTGAGAATCCAGCTTGAGATTCCCTGACCGGTCAGCTCTTCGGCTTTATCCGCTGCCTCCTGCCTTTCATACGGTCGGAACGACGCCAGCTGGGCCACGTAGGTTTCTGGTGCTGAGTACCCCGGCTCTCGATGGTACTGCGAGAACAGGGCCCGGGTAGGTTCAGCCTCCACCACAGGCGGTTCAGGCTGGGGTTCCGGAGTGGTCGAGGTGGATTCGGATGTCGAAGCCACGGTACCCTCGACGATCCTGGTGCTGTCGCCGTCCCGGGTCAGGAAATACGCCCCGACCGCAGCCATAGCGAGAATCACCAGAACGAGCAGGATAATGACCGCCCTGTACCCGCCATTGCCCGAACCGTCGGTACCGGCCGGCGGCGGGGTGCTCACCGGCTGGCCGGTCGGTGGTGGTGGTGGTGGCATGACTGTTCGCCTGGCCTTGGGGTCGATCGGCGGCGGTAGAGGTGGTGGTGGCATCACCCGGGTCGGTTCCGCGGCGGGATTGGCCAAACCGGCGCCGCAACCGACGACCGCGCAGCCCTCCCCGTCCTGCCAGCAGTCGGTGTGGTGCACGGCACCGCAGTCATCGCAAACCTCGACTTCGTTGTCCGCCTTTAGCGGGAAGCGGCAGTAGGGACACACCCTGCCGACGTCCTCGGCTCTCGCGTTCATCCTGGTCATCTCTTATTCCTCCACGTTGTTGACAAATGCGTCGCCGACTCCGGCCGCGATTCCGTCGGCGGCGTATGCCCCGGCCGTTGCCTTATCCGTGGGCCCGACCGCCACGACCCAGTATCCGTCGGTCAATCCGGGATAGTCATCCCCCAGGATAATTTGGGCAGGGATGCCGGTGCTGGTCATCCGCAGAAGACGCTTTTCCGCATTCGGGCGACCCGGGAAGGATCCCAGTTGGGCAATGTACGAGCCGCTCGCGATTGAAGGTGAGCTTCCGCTCGTCGTCGTTGTGGCCGCAGATTCGGCTGCGGCCGCAGCGGCCTGAACTTCGGCGCTGGCTTTCGCAAACTGAGCATCGGAAACGTTCAGCTGGCCCTGGAGGTCGGTGTTCTGTGACCTGAGTTCCTTGACTGTTGCGCCAAGGGCGGCGATCTTCGCCCCCGAACCCACCTGTTCATTCTGAGCTTTTTCGTTGGCCGTCTGACTCGCTGCCAGCTGGTCCTGCAGGTCGCTCTTGTCGTTCAGGAAGTAGGTCAGACCACCGCCGATCAGCGCACCGGCCAGGACTCCACCGATAGCGGCCAAAGCGATCTTGCTGCGGATCCCGTCCGATCCGGAAGAACCTGCTGGTGAGCGCGTGGCATCGGGCCTCACCGGTGGTGGCGGATTCTGTCGTGATGGCGACGTCGGCATCGGAGGCATGACCCTGGTCCGGGCGGAGTCGCCGGCATGCCCTCCGCCACAACCAACGACCGCGCAGCCACCGCCGTCATTCCAGCAGTCCTCATGGTGAATCGCGCCACAGTCGTCGCACCTTTCGGCGGCGATTCCCTGCTTCAACGGAAACCCGCAGTACGGACAGGTCCTGCCGGTTTCTTCGGCGGTAACCGAGATCTGACTCACTTTTGTCCTCTTCCGTTCAGTGTTTCGTACACATCGTCCATCACTTTCTGGATCGCGTAGGTCTCCTGGCTGAGGCCGATCGTGTCGTCCACTGGCTGGTACTCGGGCTCAAATGTGACCGCGACCCCGACCGGTATTCCTTCTGCATCAAGTGCTGCCATCTGGCTCGCTTTGTACCTCTCGCCGTTTCGAATTCCACCCCAACCCGATTTGAACGCGGGAGTCCAGGACTTTGGAAATGCCAGACCGGCACCCCAGTTGTAGTCCCAGCCTGGTGATTCCGGTGGGAGCGTGGATCCGTCTTCGCGCCCGTCCCTGCTTGGACCCTTTGGCTGACGCATCGCCTCAAGGACAACCTCGGCTGTTTCTCCAAACGGGCCGTCTGATCCTTCAGCCATTGCCAGTGCGAAGCGGGAAGCATCAACTATGTCCCATTCGAACGTCCCGAATTGGGGAATCTTCGCTTTGGCGGATGATTCGATCTCTGCCGGATCAAATTCGGTTGCGTTGCAAGTGGGATCGGTTGGGTCGAGGCTATCCGGCTCCAGCGAATTCGGCACCAGGCGATCTACCCCTGCCTTCTTCAAGTAAGCATTGAAATTGTCGACAACCGCCTCGGAAGAGCCAAGCTTGTCCTGAGTCCTTTTGACAGTGATGCGCTGTCCACAGTTGCTGGAACCAGTCAGCGCCAGCATCGTCGGCTTGGGCAGCTGGTCGGCTCCGGATGCATCGAGACATTCCATCGCTGAAACTGGCTTGGCCATCGAGTAGATGGCGTGCGGAACGTCAGCGTTCACCGCTGCCGGTTCCGGCCAGCCATTGACTGTGACCGCGACTTCCACATCTCCCGGGTAGAGCGCCGCAGTTTGCCTGGCCGAATTCATCAAGGCCGCCATGACTTCGTCCCGGCGCCAGGGAGATTCGATCTTTGCCGCAGATTCCTGTCCGGTTTCGACGGTCCGCGCGGTTTCGCCCGTTGTCTTGGTCGGCTCGGAAGAGTCAGCAACATCGATGACCACCGCCAGAATCACCCCGAGCAGCAGCCCGGCTGCCAGAGCGACAGCACACGCCACGATCTTCGCGCGGACAGAACTCATCCGTTCAGGCAGACGTAGCCAAGGGTTTCGTCAACGCGGGGCTTCCATCTGGCGTAACGATCGTCGTCAACTGCATACCCGCCCTGATAGACCCATCGTCCGGCCTCAAATTTAACCCAGGTAACCCCGTCAAAATATCCGTTGCAGCCCGCGTTGTCCGCGCCCGGACCGTCGTATCCAATGCCGGTCAATTGGACCGTCGCAACGTTCGATTTACGGTCTTCGCCAAGGATTGCGACTCGCACCCCTGATGGGTCCAGGTAGGCGGCATTATTCGATTGATCGACTTCCCCTGGTGGCGGGGGCGGCATCGAAGGCTGGGAAGGTGGCGCCGGGATCGGCACCTGGTGAGCGGTTCCACCGGGACCGCCGGCGCAGGCAACCACTGCGCAGCCCTGGTTGTCGTTCCAGCAGTCGCGGTGATGGGCCGACCCACAGACACCGCAGGTCGTTATTTCATCCTGCTCTTTGAGGGGGAAACGGCAATAGGGGCAGGAGCGCCCGGTGTCGTTGGGGCCGGCGAAACCTTCGCGTGGTCTGCTCATCGCGGGGGTTCCGGAACGGCTGGCGTCGTCACGCCTCCCTCGTTAGATCCAGCCACGCCGGTAACTGACTGCGCCTGAGACTGATCTTCAGGTTTCGTGGCAGGGGCTTCGGCGTCGGTCCGGGTGATTGCCTCTGGCTTGTCGTCGCCGGACAGCACCTGGTACCCGCCGAAGCCAATTCCGAGTCCGACGATCGCGGCGACCACCATCCAGACGATCAATCCCGTGGCGAAGCCTCTTTCGGTGCGAGTCGGCTGGACCGTCTCTTCGACCGCGGCGACCGAAGACCGCTCGGATCCACGCCGGTGGGGATCCTGCCCCTGGAACGGCTTGGGGGTGCCACGGTTGAAGTGCTCGACGACCTTGCCACCCTCCCAGACGAAAACTCCTTCGGTGCCGGCGAGCGGATCAACGACCAGGGCGATCTGCGACGGGCCATTGAAGAAGTTCTCCTGGATGAACATGTCGTGATCCGAAAGAAAGATTCCGAACCCGGGATGGCTGTGGTACCAGCCGACGATCTGGCTCTCGGGGTATTCCTCATCGATCACCTTGTGGATGTATTCCCAGGAGTCCTGCGTAAAGGTCAGGGTTGCCCGCTGCTCATCGGCGCTGATCGCCGCAATGGCCGCTTCGACCACCGGCAGTTTGTTTCCCTCCTGGCTCCACCCGACCAGGACGCCGCCGACTTCACGGTCGCTGTTACCGAAGATGTGCGGATAAACCGTGTCAAAACAGGCCTTGCGAATCCCGATGATGTAGTTCTCGTCGGGAGGCGTCTGCTTCGGCTTACGTTTGCGTCCAGGTGTCGCCATCAGTGAACCTCCACTCCGGTCAGCGGCCTTGAAGCATTGACTTCCAGGCCGACCAGTTCATCCAGATCTATGCCCGGCTCGATCTTTTCGCGAAGAACCCAGTCCGCAGCCTCAAGGTCTAGTGCATCCCCGGTGTTGAAGGAGCGCCAGGCGATCATGTCTTTGAGCCTTCGTACCAGGTCGGGCAGGCTTTCCGACGCGCTCCAGGTGCCGATGCAGACGCCGCCGTTTCGCTCCGGGCTGAGCAGGTTCGGATGGAACACCGGCGTTGTCCAGACCACGACCGGAGGGCGCCGGGGATAGTCACGGTGAAGGTAGACCTCGCAGCGGTGGACCCGTCGCTTCACCAGTGATCCGTCAATCAACGCCAGGCCAGGGGAGTCAAGCATCAACTGATACCGCTCTGGCGGATTCCCTTCGCTGTGAAAGCCGAGCAGACCCTGCTGTTCTGCCTCTTCCATCTGGCGAAGGTCGCTGATCAGACGTCGCGAGCGTGGAGTCAATTCGACCTCTTGCCGAGCGATCCGATGATCGTGCCGGCCGGGGCGGTGCGGATGAACGCTCGTTCCATGCCGTGACGGGCAACCAGCACGTCGCCTTCCGGGATTCCGAGCTGGACCGGGGTCATCTCCAATACCGGTGATTCACGATCGACCGAGTGGGTGAAACTGAGCCGCCATGTTTCTCCGCACTCGGTGCAGTAGCCAGCGTCGGAATTCAGGGAGTCGACCAGTTTGCCGATGGATTCTTCGTGACCGCAGGTGCCACAAACCGCGTTCAGTGCAACTTCGTGCTCGAACTCAACGATCGCCCCTTCACCGAGCTCGGACTCGGCGATCGTCAGGGCATCGGCCAGGATGGTTTCGGAACCGGAGATCGTTTTCGCATCGCTGAGGTCGTAACTGTCGTGGCTCATGCAGTCCTCGCGGGGCTGATAGCGGACCACATACGAATCGTGGGTGAGTCCGACGAAATGAAAGCCGGCGCCGGCCAGTTCGGGTTCGCCGAGCCGATCACGATGAAGGAGCTTGACTGCCTCCTGCGCTTCCATCGCTCCAATGACGCTGGCCGAAGTGGCGGTGGTCGGCACCTTGCCTTCAGCCATCTGTTCCTTGCTGAGCAGCGCACAGGACCGGCGGGCGGCGATCAGTTCATGGTCCCGCTCGCTCATGGTGCACTCGTAGCAGGCGGTTTCCGGTGGGATGAAAACCCGGACCACACCCATCAGGCCTGCGATGGCCCCGTCGATCCAGGGGGTCCCCGTCTTCCAGCAGGCCTGGTTCACAAAGAGCCTGGCCTCCCGATTGTCAAGACCACCGATGACCAGGTCGACCTCATCGATCAGGCCGAGTCCGACGGTCAGCCGAACGTCACCGTCGATTCCGATGACGTCGACGTCACTGTTGAGCGCAGCGGCCCTCTCCGCCAGGACCTCGGCTTTGGACCTTCCTTCATCTTCCGGACGGAAGAAGACACAGCGGGCCAGGTTGGAGTACTCGATGTGATCGAAGTCCGTGATGATGATCTGCCCGACGCCGGTCAGGACCAGGTTCTTGACGATCTCGTTGCCGAGTGCACCGGCCCCGACGACCAGGACCTTCGCGTTCGCAAGGTGGTCCTGGTCCCACCAGCTGATCAAGTTCTGGCGGTGATACCGGTCGACCCCGTCGTCCGGCTGGACTTCAATCCGGTTCTTGAGGTCGGCAGGCTCCATTGGGTTCAGCCCGCGGTGATCTCCGCCACGAGTCGCAGCACGTCGTTCTCGGCCACACCGGCATCGGCCAGAGTCTCGTTGTCGTTGATCTGACGGCCCGACTGCTTGTGGTGAAACTTGTATGAGAGCGGCTGCCCGTCGGGTCCCGTTACTGGCAGCTGGAGCAGTTCAACGAGCTTGCCAACTATCCGGCCGGTAGCAACATCACCGGGGACGGTGACCTCTTCGGTCTTGTTCCCCGTTGCATCAACGATCGTCAGGTCCATTGTTTTCTTTCCGTCGCTTTCTTCATTTCCCGGGTTTTCGGCTGCTACCGCAGGCCAATTGCAAAGTCATCGTCTTCGTCAGCGGGCGAAACGCTGCTTGTCGGCAGCGGCTGCCCGGTTGGCGGAGGCGGCAAAGGTGGAGGCGGCATGACCGCTGAAGGTATCCCGGCGTTCGGGGCCGTTTCGACCGAGGGAGGCTTTTCGTCGGGTAGTGCCGACTCGGTTGGCGGAGCGACCGGCTTTCTCAGGCTGATGTCGACCTCTTTGACGCCGAACTCAACATTTCCCACGGGGAAGATCCCCGAGTCTTCATTCTCCGATGCCCAGCGGGCGGCGATGCCGTCCAGAGGGCTGGCCACGTTGTAGATCCGCCACTGGATCATGTCGCCCATCTTCGAGATCACATCAACGAGGGTGGTTCCGGCTGCCCAGTAATCGGCGATGCAGTAGTACTCGCGGATGTTCGGGTGGAATATCGGTGTCAGCGGAACGGCATATGGTTTCTCTGCCGGATAACGCCTCGGCAGCATCAGCTCGACCTTGTGAACCTCACGAAAGTTGGGCTGCGACCCGTCCAGGAAAAGTCCCTTGACCCGATATTCGATGTTGTAAGTCTCCGGCGGCAGCCGGCTTCCTACCGGTTCAACAGTTATGTGCGGATGGCCCGACAGCGAATCGCGCACCAGTTCGAAGTCGGCCTGGAGCCGTCTCAGTCTTGGATTCATCCTTGAATTCCTTGGTCACGCTGCACGATTTGGACCGTCTCCCCGACGTCACTGGACGATTTAGTTGAAGCGAGCGTGGAATATTACCGCGATCCGCCGATAACGAAAGCTGCTGTGTCAGTTCATTCGATGCGGTTGTCGGGATCGGGACCTGCCGGAGGCTGCTTGTCCTTGATCACGATGTCGATGTCATCCTCAGGCGCAACCGGCGGCGTGGTGCCAGCGGCTGGGGCCTGTGGTGCGACAGGCGCAACTGGCAACGCGGGCTGCTGTGCCTCGACCCACTGGGTGCCGTCCCACCAGTACCGGCCATCGTCACTCCATTGGGTAACGGGGTTATCGACCCGGATCTCGACCAGCTTGTCGGAATCAGCCGCATAGACGATCAGATAGACCAGAAGGGGGATGAAGCAGATGACCAGGCCGATTACTGCCCAGAGAATACTGAACTCCTTCTTCTTGAAGAGCACCACCGCGTCCGGGGTCCGGTTCTGGATGACGTATCCCTCGGCTATGTAACCGGTGATCGTCTGCTCCAGAGCCTGTTCACTCGAGACACTGACCATCTGATGTTTTGTCGCCATTGATCTTTCCCCTTGGTACTCGAGTGAAGTGTTATCGAACAGTTGTCAAACTACGCCGGACGGGCTTGCCAGCTCAGATGCTGGTCCGACCAACCCTCCGGGAAATTCATCTGCCGATCAGGCGCTGGCTGCCAAGGCGATCAGGTAGACCAGGAGGCTGATGCCCCAAACGGCGCAACCAACGATTCCAAGAATGAACCCGGCCTGTGCCATTCCGGCACCTTCCATGCCCGGGTTCGCGGCGATCTCATCCTTGGCCTGCTTGCCGAAGATGATCGCGAGAATCGCGCAGATTCCGCAGCAAAGGATTCCAACGATGCCGAGCACCAGAGATGGGGTCGCCTTGCTGCTGGATCCCACCGGCTGCACATAAGCCTGGGCGGGGGCGGGCTGCATGGGCGGGGGCTGCTGGGGCGGCGGCGGCGGGGCGGGTTGATCGGTCACTGGACGAGCCTTTCAGAGTGGTTTGGGTCAGGTACTGAATAGTTGCGGAAGCATGTATGAATAAGAGTCGTAGTTGTAGTCGTCACCATAGGAGTAGTCATCGGTGGCGCTGACGGCGACGATGATGATTGCGATGTAGGCGATGATTGCGATGGTCCACAGGGCCAGGCCGACGATCCCGAGAATCACTCCAGCCTGCGCCTGCCCCCGCCCTTCCATACCGGGGTTTTCATCGATCTCGCGCTTGGCCATGATGCCGAAGATGATCGCCAGGACGCCCGGAATGATCGGACACACGGCGATGCTGCAGATCCCAAGTACCATCGATGCCGTGGCTTTGCCGCTGGTGCCCTGGGTAACCGGTGGATATGGGCTTTGGGCGGGCTGGACATGGGTCGGAGGACCCGGTGGCGGGGGGGGCGGGGGGGG
>Ga0105048_10001531_pt1 | contig 37429 bp, 28 predicted proteins | sample MAT05_FD_78382 | JGI IMG/M metagenome (GOLD analysis project Ga0105048, IMG submission 78382) | Freshwater microbial communities from Lake Fryxell liftoff mats and glacier meltwater in Antarctica - MAT-05 | ecosystem: Environmental > Aquatic > Freshwater > Ice > Liftoff microbial mat | place... | reverse complement strand
CGAGCAGGCGGGCGAACTCGCCCCGGTCGTCGAGTTCCGCGCGGGCCAGCGCGACCGTGGCCGGCACCAGCGTCAGGCGGTCTGTCACAATCATGATTCGCGATTCCTCCGACGCTGGACGACCAGGCGGAACCGCAACAGCGAGACACCGAGGCGCTTGAAATCTCCAACAAAGAATCATGGTTTGCCGTCTGCTGTAGCCCCAGGTTTGGCCTGATTTGCACGCCGCCCGGAATGCCACCACCGCGGTTTAGCCTGAACCGAATGCTGCTTCAGAACTGCCTCCACAAGCTCCCCAAGCTTCCTCTCGAAGGCGATGACATCCGCCTTGTACGTATCGAATCGCTGGCTGTAGCTTCCTTCCCTCCATTGGGGTGGGAAGGGAAAAACCATGAACGGTTGCGAACGGGCGAAGTCCTCGACACGCTTGGCCAATTCGGGATCTGGCTCGAAAAGCCGAATCTGCAATGAAACACGGAGCAAGTCGAGTCGGAGATGAGGTCTTTTCGCCTCAACCTCAACCAGCAGGGTGAAGTCGTTACCTGGAGCACCGATCGCCATCCCAGACTCTACGGTTTTGGCGCGTTCGAGTTCTGCGGCCCCAAGGGCCACCAACTCCCCGTACCGTTCTAGGAGCCTCTCGCGGAAGTACTTCGCACGCTCATTGTCTCTCTGCAAGTAAGCGACCAGCATGTGCCCCAGCCAAGCCAGAAAGGCACTACAGACCCCGACGAGGATTGCCTGTTCGAGCGACATCACCTCTCCAACTCTGCCGTCGAGCGAGTGATTCGACAGCCTAGCGGCGTGGGCGATTGCGGTGCTTGCGCGGCATTCGCAGCACGGCAGCCCTTATCTGAACAGGCTAACACGTCAGTCAGCCGCCTGCAACCGGCCAGTGTCCAGCCGGTTGGAAACCGGCTGCACGGAACTCCCCTGCCAAAACCGATCCTCTCCGCGGCGGCGGTCGCTGCCACAATGGCATCAACGGTGGCCACCGCTTCACAGCGCTCCGTCGCAATCCCTTCCCGAAAAACACCTTGCGCCGCCTATCGCGGCGCGGCATCAGCTTTGCTGTGCGGCGGGGCACCGATTCCCTTACGTTCCCACTACTGGGCGGATCGAACCGATGGCAGCCAAGCAAGTCTCGTACGCCGACGACGCCCGGCAGAAGCTCCTCGCCGGGGCCAGCAAGCTCGCCCGCGCCGTCCGCAGCACCCTCGGGCCGCGCGGCCGCAACGCCATCCTCGACAAGGGCTGGGGCGCCCCCACCGTCACCAAGGACGGCGTCACCGTCGCCGAGGACATCGAGCTCAACGACCCGTTCGAGAACATGGGCGCGCAGCTGGTGAAGGAGGCCGCCAGCAAGACCTCCGACATCGCCGGCGACGGCACCACCACCGCCACCGTCCTCGCCGAGTTCATCTTCCGCGAGGGGCTCAAGTCCGTCGCCGGCGGGCACGACCCGATGGCCCTCGTCCGCGGCATCCAGAAGGGCGTGGAGAAGGTCGTCGAGGAGCTCCACAAGATCGCCGAGGAGATCGACCCGAAGGACTCCAAGAGCATCACCGAAGTCGCCACCATCTCGGCCAACAACGACCGCGACATCGGCGCCAAGCTGTCCGAGGCCATGAAGAAGGTCGGCGCCACCAACGGCGTCATCACCGTCGAGGAAGGCAAGACGGCCGAGACGGTCGTGAACGTCGTCCAGGGGATGCAGTTCGACCGCGGCTACCTGTCGCCGCACTTCGTCAACAACGCCGAGTCGGTCACCTGCGAGTTCGACAACCCGTACGTGCTGATCTTCGAGGAGAAGGTCGCCACGGTGAAGAGCCTGATCCCGCTGCTGGAGTGGGCCAGCAAGCAGAAGGAGCCGCTGGTCCTCATCGCCGAGGACTTCGAGGGCGAGGCGCTGGCCACGCTCGTGCTCAACAAGCTCAAGGGCATCCTCCAGGTGTGCGCCGTCAAGGCGCCCGGGTACGGCGACCGCCGCAAGGCCATGCTCGAGGACATCGCCGTGTTGACCGGCGGCAAGGCCATCTTCAAGGACCTGGGCGTACAGCTCGACGCGATCAGCGACGGGGCTAAGGGCGAGAAGAAGCCGACCGTCGTGGACTACCTCGGCCGGTGCAAGCGCATCCGCATCGACGCCGAGAACTCGACCATCACCGAGGGTAAGGGGAAGCAGAAGGACATCGACGGCCGGGCCGAGCTGATCCGCAAGGAGATCGAGAAGACGGACAGCGAGTACGACCGCGAGAAGCTGCAGGAGCGGCTCGCCAAGCTGGCCGGCGGCGTGGCCGTCATCAAGGTCGGCGGCGCCACCGAGACGGCGATGAAGGAGCGGAAGGCGCTGTACGAGGACGCTCTGGCCGCGACCAAGGCCGCCATCGAGGAGGGCATCGTGCCCGGCGGCGGCGTGGCCCTGCTGAACGCCCGCAAGGGGCTCGACAAGCTGAAGCTGGAGGGCGACGAGGCCGAGGGCGCCCGGGTGCTCTACCGCGCCCTGGAGATGCCGTGCCGGCTGATCGCCGAGAACGCCGGCAAGGACGGCACCGTCGTCGTCTCGAAGATCCTCAAGGTGAAGGACAAGAACCACGGCTACAACGCCGACACCGACGAGTACACCGACCTGCGCAAGGCCGGCGTGGTGGACCCGGTGAAGGTGACGCGCAGCGCCCTGCAGAACGGGGCGAGCGTGGCCGGTCTGCTGTTGACGACCGAGGCCATGATCGCCGACATCCCCGAGCCGAAGAAGGCCGGCGGCGGCGACCACCACCACGACGACCACGGCATGGGCGGCGGCATGGGCGGCATGGGCGGCATGGGCGGCATGATGTAACGCGGTCACCGCCCACCCGCCGCCGCGGGTGGGCTTTCTTCACAGACACTCACTCACTCACTCACAGATACGTGGAGCCCCCGATGGCCAAGAAGGACGCCCCCCTGAGCCTCCGCCCGCTCGACGACCGCGTCGTGGTGGAGCCGACCGACGCCGAGGAGAAGACCGCCGGCGGCATCCTGCTGCCGGACACCGCCAAGCAGAAGCCGCAGCAGGGCAAGGTCGTGGCCGTCGGCCCCGGCAAGCTCTCCGACAAGGGCGTGCGCACCGCCGTCGGCGTGAAGATCGGCGACCTCGTGATCTACGGCAAGTACAGCGGCTCCGACGTGGAGGTCAGCAACAAGGAGCTGAAGATCCTCCGCGAGAGCGACATCCTCGCCAAGCTGGTGAAGTAACCACACGAACCCATCATTAACCACAGAGTCACAGAGGACACAGAGGGAAGACAGAAGATCGAGATCAATCATGATCTCTCTCCGGTTCGGTCTCTGTGTTCTCTGTGACTCTGTGGTTAATCCTCCTTCATAACCGGAACCACACTCATGGCGAAGCAACTGCTCTACACCGACGACGCCCGCAAGAAGCTCCTCCAGGGCGCCGAGAAGCTGGCCCGCGCCGTCGGCATCACCCTCGGGCCGACCGGCCGGAACGTCATCATCGACAAGTCGTTCGGCGGCCCCACCGTCACCAAGGACGGTGTCACCGTCTCGAAGGAAATCGACCTGCCGGACGCCTTCGAGAACATGGGCGCCAAGCTGGTCAACGCCGTCGCCCAGAAGACGTCCGACAACGCCGGCGACGGCACCACCACCGCCACCGTGCTGGCCCTGGCCATCTACCAGGAAGGCCTCCGCTACACGTCGATCGGCGGCAACCCGATGGCCGTGAAGCGCGGCATCGACAAGGCCGTGGCGAAGGCCGTCGAGCACCTGGAAGGGACGCTCACCAAGCGGCTGACGAAGAAGGAGGAGATGCAGCACGTCGCCAGCATCTCCGCCAACAACGACCCGAAGATCGGCGCCCTGATGGCCGACGCCTTCGAGAAGGTCGGCAAGGACGGCGTCATCACCGTCGAGGAGGGGAAGACCTCCGACACCGTGCTCGACTTCGTCGAGGGGATGCAGTTCGACAAGGGGTACATCTCGCCGTACTTCGCCGCCAACAGCCCCGAGCTGCGGTGGGAGCCGGAGAACGTGCTGGTTCTCCTCTACGAGAAGAAGCTGTCGAACGTCCGCGAGTTCCTGCCGCTGCTGGAGAAGGTGGCGCAGGCCCGCCGGCCGCTCCTCATCGTCGCCGAGGACGTGGAGAGCGAGGCGCTGGCGATGCTCGTCGTTAACAAGCTCCGCGGGCTGGTCGAGGTGTGCGCCGTGAAGGCGCCCGGGTTCGGCGACCGCCGCAAGTCGATGATGGAGGACATGGCCGTCCTCACCGGCGGCACGTTCGTGTCCGAGGACCGCGGCATCAAGCTGGAGAACGTCGGGCTGGACATGCTCGGCACCGCCGACCGGGTGAGCGTGGAGAAGGAGAACTGCACGATCATCGTCGAGAAGCTCGACAAGACCCGCAAGGGGGCGATCGAGGCCCGCGTGCAGACGATCCGCACCCAGATGGACCAGACCGAGAGCGAGTACGACAAGGAGAAGTTCAGCGAGCGGCTGGCCAAGCTGGTCGGCGGCGTGGCGATCATCAAGGTCGGGGCCGCGACCGAGGCCGAGATGAAGCAGACGAAGGGCCGCGTCGAGGACGCCCTGCACGCCACCCGCGCGGCCGTGGCCGAGGGGATCGTCGCCGGCGGCGGCACCGCCCTGCTCCGCTGCATCCCGGTCGTGGAGGCGCTGGCCGAGAAGCTCAAGGGCGACGAGCGGAACGGGGCCGAGATCGTGGCCCGGGCGCTGCAGAAGCCGGTCCGCATCATCGCCGAGAACTGCGGCAAGGACGGCGCCGTGGTGGCCGACGAGGTGGCGAACCAGAAGAACGCGACCTACGGGTACGACGCCAACACCGACGACTACGTGGACATGTTCAAGGCCGGCATCGTGGACCCGCTGCGGGTGACGCGCAACGCCCTGCAGAACGCCGCCAGCATCGCCGGGCTGATGCTCACCACCGAGGTAATGGTGACCAAGATCGACGAGGACGACAAGAAGTCGAAGGTGGCCGGCGCCGTCGCCTGACGTGATTCGAGAAGCTGTCAGCTTTCAGCCGTCAGCCAACCCGGGGCCGGGGCGTGTTTCCAACCGCGTCCCGGCCCTATGATTTCTCTGGCTGACAGCTGACGGCTGATAGCTCCCGGCTGAGATCACATGGCGAAGCGCGACTACTACGAGGTGCTGAGCGTCACCCGGACGGCGACCGAGGTGGAGGTCACCAAGGCGTACCGGAAGTTGGCGATGCAGCACCACCCCGACCGGAACGTCGGGGACGCCGACGCCGAGGTCCGGTTCAAGGAAGTGACCGAGGCCTACGAGGTGCTGCGCGACCCGCAGAAGCGCGCCGTATACGACCGCCACGGCCACGCCGGTTTGTCCGGCGGCGCCGGCCCGGGCGTGGATCTCGGCGACCTGTTCGGCGACCTCCTCGGCAACTTCTTCGGCGGCGGCGGCGGGGGGGGGCGGCGCCAGCGCGGCGGGCCGCGCCCCGGCCGCGACATCCAGGCCGTCATCGACATCGACCTCGTCGAGGCCGCGACCGGCGTCAAGAAGTCGCAGACGGTGCCGCGCGAGGAGTTCTGCACCACCTGCAACGGCACCGGGGCGAAGCCGGGCACGAAGCCGGTGACGTGCAAGCGCTGCGGCGGCCAGGGGGCGGTACTGCTGAACCAGGGGTTCATCTCCGTCCAGCAGACGTGCCGGGCGTGCGAGGGCCGCGGCCAAATCATCACCGACCCGTGCGGCGGCTGCCGCGGCCACGGCCGTGTCGATGCCCGGCGCACGCTGGAGGTCGAGATTCCCGCGGGCGTCGATACCGGCAACCGCATCCGCTACGCCGGCGAGGGCGACGCCGGCGACCCCGGCGCCCCGCGCGGCGACCTGGAGTTCGTCATCCGGGTGCGCGACCACAAGTTCTTCCACCGCGACGGGCACAACCTCGTGTGCCAGTGGCCGGTGTCGTTCCCGCAGGCGGCGCTCGGCGGGCCGATCGAGATAACCACGCTGACCGGCCAGAAGGTCGTCCACGACCTGTCGCGCGGCACGCAGACGCACGAGGTGTTCCGCGTGTTCGGCCACGGCATGCCGAACCCGCGCGGCGGCCGCAAGGGCGACCTCCTCGTGCAGGTGGTGGTCGAGACGCCGACCAACCTCTCGCCCGAGCAGGAGGAGCTGCTGCGGAAGCTGGCCGAGACGACGAAGACGAGCGTGAGCGGCCCGCGGAAGGGGTTCTTCGGCAAACTGAAGGACCTCCTCGGCGGCGACGCCCCTCCAACCACGGACGAGAAGAAGTAACAGGACCCCGCCGATGGCCGACCCTACCGACGACCGCATCCCCGTGGACGCCGTCCCCTTCGCCGAGTTCGACGCGGTGCGGGCCAGGCTCGCCGCGGCCGAGGACGAGGTGGCGAACTACAAGCTGCGGCTGGCCGACTTCGAGAACGCCCGCAAGCGGATGCTCCGCGACGCCGACGCCCAGCGGAAGTTCGCCGCCGAGGGGCTGATCCGCGACCTGCTCGGGGCGCTGGACAACCTGGAGCGCGCGCTGGCCGCCGCGAAGGCCGCCGGCGACACCGGCCCCCTTGCGGTCGGCGTGTCGGCGACGGCCAGCCAGTTCCTCGACGTGCTGAAGCGGTACGGCGTGGCGAAGATCGAGGCGGCCGCGGGCACGGCGTTCGACCCGAACGTCCACCAGGCGGTGTCGCAGCAGCCGACGAACGACTACGAGCCCGGGGCGGTCACGCAGGTGGTCGGCACCGGCTTCACCCTCCACGACAAGGTGCTCCGCCCGGCGATGGTGGTCGTGGCCGCCGCGCCGCCCGCCGGCGGGAGCCGCGAGTAACCCGACATGCCGACCTACGACTACAAGTGCAACGGCTGCGGCCACACGTTCGAGGAGCTGCAGTCGTTCAGCGCGCCGGTGCTGACGAAGTGCCCGGCGTGCAAGAAGAACAAGCTCGAGCGGCTGTTCGGCGGCGGCGGGGCCATCATCTTCAAGGGCTCCGGCTTCTACGAGACCGACTACCGGCGCAGCGGCGAGAAGAAGGCCGACGAGGCGCCCGCGGCCGAGGCGAAGCCCGAAGCGAAGTCCGAAGCGAAACCGGAAGCGAAGGTCGAGAGCACGCCGAAGGCGGAGCCGGCGAAGAAGGGCGGCGCGGCGAAGAAGGCGGAGTGACTGATGCAACAGGCGCGGTGTCCGATCTGCGACGCGGCCATGCCGGGGAACCGCAAGGACTACCCCGACTACCCGTTCTGCTCGCGCCGCTGCCGGCTCGTCGACCTCGGCCGCTGGCTCGGCGAAGGCTACCGCGTCGCCGCGCCGGACGCCGACGACCGCTCCACCCCCGCCGACGCCGACGACCCCGGCTGACCCGGCCGCCCACGCGAACCAACAGAAAAGCCCGGGGACGGCCGTCCCCGGGCTTTCTGCTTCGAGCAACGGTCTCAGCGGAACAGGCCGATGTCCAGCGCGTTCGCCAGCGTCTGCCCGACCCACCACGAGGCGCTGCGCCACTTCGCGTGAACCTTCACCGACGCCAGCTGGCCCGGCTTCAGCGCCTCGTCCGGGTCGGTCAGCTCGACCTCCACCAGGTACGTCTGAGCCAGCGGCGCCAGCACGTTCGGGTCGGCGTCCGGCCTTACCGCCAGCGGGCCGCCGCCGCGCTGCGTCAGCTGCACCGGCACCGTCGCCGCGTTCTGCTCCGGCAGCCGCTTCACCTTGCCGTGGAACTCGCGGTCGCTCCGCCCCTTCACGTACAGCGACACGTCCAGCTCGTTCCGCAGCGGCAGGTCTTCCTTCAGGATGCGGTACTGCTGCGGCGTCACCGGCACCCGCACCACGATCTTCGACGGGTCGCCGACCAGGAACGCCGGCTGGTTCTCGTTGTACCCGCGGTCGAACAGCTTGCCGGCGTCGTCGGACCGCGGGGCGGCGGCGACCATGCCGGCGCGCGGGGCGCGGACCTCGGCCAGCCGCTGCTGCCGGCGGGTCAGCAGCGCCACCCGCTCGCCGGCCGTGCGCGCCTTCTCCTCGGCGTCACGGGCCTGCTGCTCGGCCGCCTTCAGGGCGTCGTCCTCGATCCGCCCGCGGTGCTCCGAAATCTCCCGGGTCAGGTCCTCGAACGCCCGCCGGTGCTCCGTCTGGTCGAGGAGCGCGGCCGTCAGCTCGACTTCGAGTTGCCCGCTCCGGAACACGGCCAGCAACTCGCCCGCGCGGACCTGCCGGCCGGGCTTCGCGCCGGGCTCGGCGCGGACCAGCCGCGCGGGTTCGGGCAACAACACGGCCTCGGCGTGGGCCGGGTCGATGCCCAGGAGGCCGGTCTCGTGGACCCGGCTGACCGGCAGCGGGACGAAGAAGAACGCGGCGAGCAGGGCGCTGAACACGGCGATCGTGACGTAGACGCGTGGCGCTTTCATGTCCGGCAGTCGCCCCCGTTGGCTGATGTTTTTGACGATGCGGTAGGTCGGCCAGACGAAGATGGACATCAACGACATGACCGCCAGCATCTGGCTGAGGATTTTGAGCTTCGGCCCCAGGATGTCGGCCAGGAACCACAGGATGCTGAACGTCACCACCCAGCGGTACACCCAGCTCACGACGGCGTAGGAGACGAACAGCACCTTCCGGCTCGGGGCCATGTACGCCTCCGGCGGCACTTCCACCCCGAGGCACTTCTCCAGGAACAGGTTGTTGAGGTAGCGGTTGGCCTTCTCGCGGAGGTTGGGAATCTCCAGCCAGTCGGCGAGGATGTAGTACCCGTCGAACCGCATCAGCGGGTTGGCGTTGAACACCACCGTGGACACGGAACATAACACCATCAGCGCCAGCGCCACGTTGTTCACGAACGGGTAGGCGGGCGTGTACCACCACACGAACGTCGCGGCCGCCGCGATGACCAGTTCCACGTAGATGCCGGCGAAACTGATGATGATGCGCTTCCACTTGTCGGCGAGCGTCCAGGCGTCGGTGACGTTGCAGTACAGCGCCGGGCTGAGGCACATGAGCAAGACGCCCATCTCGTGGCTCTCGCCGCCGAAGGCTTTACACGACAGGCCGTGCCCGAACTCGTGGATGACCTTCACGACGCCGAGCGACAGCCACATGTAGAGGACGGAGTTCCAGCTGAAGAACTCCTGGTACGCCGGGAGCTTGGCGTAGAACGTGTTGAAGTGCAGCGCCACGTGGAACACCGCCGAGAGCATGAACAGCACGCTCACGACGAAGAACGCGGTGGTAAATATCCACCACAGGTACTTGAACATCCAGTCCAGGATGCGGTCCGGGTCGAAGACCGGGATCTTCAGGTACAGGATGTTGGTGACCGTCGCCAGCCGCTTGAGGCGGCGCTGCTTGGCGCGGCGCTGGAACAGGTGCTTGCCGGCCCCGGCCTGCTCGTGCTGCACCAGCCCGGCGGTCACCAGCTGGCGGGCGAAGCTCTCCAGGTCCTGCTGTTCCAGGCGCTGCGGGGTGAACTCCTCCTCGAACCGGTCGCGCACCTGTTCCATGGTGTGCTGGCCGTCGAACAGGCTGAAGACGAAGTACTCCTGCTTGTTGAACCGGTAGTAGCGGAGGCACACCGGGTCCTTGACGACGTGGTAGCCCTTCCCCTCGTACTTCTGCTCGAACACCTGCAGGTCCGGCCGGACCTTGAGCCGGACCTGCTTCCGCCGCTCGGCGGGGTTGTTGAGGTTGGTGGTCAGGTCCATGCGCGGGTCCGCGTTCGGGGTGCGTCAGGGATCCGGAGCCCCGAAGGGGCGGCAGTCAACGCACCCAGGGCGTCAGCCCTGGGTGCGTTGACGGTGGCCGGTGGTATCATGCGGCGCGAACTCCGCCGCTGGCGACCCAGGGCTTACGCCCTGGGCTATTAACTGCCGCCCCTTCGGGGCTCCGGGCACTCGTCACTGACCGGGGTTAATCACCACCGTCGCCGCGGAGCGGTCGAGCAGCCCCAGCTGGCGGTTGTCCATGATGACGCGGACCGTCACCTGGCGGTTGTCCGAAGCGTCCACGTACTCCACCGTGCCGGTGTACGCCTTCCGCGTCGCGGGGGCGGTCCACAGGTGAACGGTGCCGCGCTCGGTGCCGACCGCCAGGAACTTGTGCTCCGCCGTCGGGGTGAACGCGGCCGCCGTCACGCCGATGCGGCCGGGGGTGAACAGCCGCGCGGCCTCGGCGGCGCGGCCGCCGGCCGGCGGCACCGTCCACACCTGGATGCCGCCCTTCAGCTCCCCCTCGCCGCCGGCCGTCAGCAGCAGCGTGTCGTCGCGGTTGAACACCGCCAGCGCCGCGAACGTCGCCGTCGGGCCGACGTTCTGCACCGTGCCGGCGGTCTGCCGGTCGGCCAGGCACAACAGGTCGAGACGGTTCTTCTCGTGGTCGAACACGACCCGGCTGCCGTCGGACGACACGCCGAGCACGTCCACGGCGCCGCTGCGGTGGTCGATGGTGCGGGCCACGCCGGCCTTCTCGGCACCCAGCCGCCACACCTTCAGGCTGCGGTCCCGCGACGCGGTCACGAGCGTGCCCTGCGGGGTGAACTGGAGGCTCGTCACCGCGTCGCGGTGCTCGGTGGCGGGGAGGGTGTACTTCTGCTCCCACGCGACCGCGTCCCAGATGAACACGTCGCGGCCGGCGGCGGTGGCCATGAACTTCCCGTCCGGGCTGAACGCGATCGCCCCGACCGCGGCGGCGTGGGCCTTCTCCAGCACCTTCCCCTCGGTCGGGATGGCGTCCGCCTTCGACACGTCGAAGACGCGGAGCTTGCCGTCGTCGGCGCCGGTGACGGCCACGGCCGGGACGCCGGCCGGGCTGCACGCCACGGCGCGGACCGCGACCGGGTGCGTCAGGCTGACCGCGGCCCCGTTCGGGGTAGTGGCGTCCCACGCCCGGCCGGTGCCGTCGGCGCTGACCGACACCACGATCGGCCGCTTCAGGTCGGCGGACACGGCCAGCCCGGTGACGGCGGCGCGGTGCAGCGGCAGCGTCTTGGTCGGGGCGCTGGGGATGGCCGGCTCGACCGTCACCTGCATGCCGCGGCGGACGAGGCCGGCGTACTGCACGTCGAGGAACCCTTCGAGCCGCACCTGGTCGGTCCCCTGGATCTCGAGGATCTTCTCGCCGGCCTTGACGAACTCGCCGGAGTGCTTGCTCTTGGACCGCACGGTGCCGTTGATCTTGCTGTAGACGTGGTGCTTGAGGATCATCACGTTGGCCTCCTCCAGTTCGGAGCCGGCCTTGGCGACCGCCGCCGCGGCCTGGGCCAGGTTCTCCTCGAAGCGCGTCAGCGTGATCTGGTCCTGAAGGATGTCCCCCTTCGAGCTGCCGGCGGCCGCGTCCAGGGTCAGCTTCAGCTTCGCGGTCGTGTACTCTACGCCCTTGGCGGCGGCCTCGATGACCTTGGCGGCGGACTCCTTCGACGACGCCGCGGCCTTCCGACGGGCCTGGAAGAGTTGGTCGTCGAGCATGCAGATCAGCTGCCCGGACTTGACGACGTACCCCTCCTTCAGGTGGCGGTACTTCGGCAGCTTGGCGATCTCCTCCGGGTCGTACACGACCTCGTCCTTGCCGTCCTTCCCCTTCACCGTCCGCTTCGCCCGGACCAGGTCGCGCGGGTGGTAGACGAGGTTCACGTCGTTGGCGGCGATGCCGTCGTCGCGGAGGGCGAGCAGCTCGATGACCCCGTCCACCTCGGCCGACACCACCTGCCGGTCCTCGTACTGAACGGTGCAGTTGGGGACGATCAGCGGCTCGCGGCCGGTGAACGGCGCCAGCGCCATCTTCACGTCCGCCTTCGGGGCGTAAAGCGGGGCGCCGACATCCACGTTCGGGTTGTCGACCGGCTGGGCGGCGCCGGGGGCTTTCGCGTCGGGGTTGCCGTTCTTGCCGCATCCGACGGCGAGAAGGGCGGCGAACAGAAGTGCAGAGGCTCGCATGGCGGTTCCCTCGGGGAACGGGGTACGGGGTTGTGTCCTGGGTGCCCCCGGCGCCGGCCGCTCGGCCGGGGGACGCGGGGCGGGTTGGCAGAGGACAGAGGACAGAAGTCAGAGGACAGAAGTCAGAGGACAGATTCAGATGGGCACAGTGGCCGGGTCTGGCCTCTGCCCTCTGTCCTCTGTCCTCTGCTTCTAGAACCAGAAGACGACCTTCTCGTAGAACCACTCCCAGACGCCGTGGAACATCGAGTAGCCGAGGGCGTGGTTGCCGCAGCGGACGCGGGTGCGCACCTCCAGGCCGGTCACGAACTGCATCTCCGGGATGCGCACGTCCGCGGGCATGTCGTCCAGGTTCAGCTTCACGTAGGCCGTCACCACCGGCTCGTTCTCGTCGTGCTCGTCTTTCACCGGCACGGCCTCGGCGGCCACGTCGTCCTGGTACAGCCAGCCCATGAACCGGCTGTCCGGCATGCTCGCCAGCAGCACGTCCACCTCCAGGTAGCGGCGCCCGCCCTTGTCCGTCTTGTGGTACTGCGGGTCGGTGAACGCCCGCATCACCTGGCCGATGTTCCGCTGAGGAATCTTCAGCTCGATCTGCCAGGCGCCTTCGAGGTTGCCGACGCGGAGGATCTCCTCGCTCGGGCGGATCGTCCGGCCGACCAGGTTCTCGCGGCGGTCGTCGTTCAGGACCGTCCACTTGCTGGCGCCGACGGGGCGCTTCAGCCGGCGGTCGAAGTCGTCGGTCTTGGCGTAGAACCAGCCGGGCCGGGCCTGGGTGGCGTTGAACGCCACGTCCAGCGAGATCATGTTCTTCCGCGAGCTGTCGATGGCGAGCTGGGCCAGCCCCTCCTCCGACCCGACGCGCAGCTTCTCGGTCAGCGACAGCCGCGGCTCGTTGAGCGTCCGCGCCGCGAAGACGCGCTTGGCCTCCGCCTCGTTCACCTTCGACATCAGGTTGCGGTACTCCCCCTCCAGCTGCGCGTCGTGCAGCTCGGCGACGGCGTCGCCGGGGAGGATCTTGTCACCGGGGCGGACCAGCACCTTGCGGATCTGCCCCTCGCGCGGGGCGTACACCTTGGCGATCTCGACCGGCTGCATGTGCCCCTTGGCCTCCATCCGCAGCGGGTACGGGTAGAAGATCATCAGCCCCGTCAGCAGGGCGAGGGCGACGGCCCCGGCGGCGATGTAGAACCGCCCCTTGCCGCCGACGCCCTCCTGCACCTTGGCGATCGGCCACCACAGGAACTTCAGCGGCACCCGCTTCAGCTCGGCCGCGTTGTACAGGGCGGGGGCGGCGTGCTTCGCCACCAGTTCCAGCCGCTGCACCATCGGGGCGGCGTCCTCCGGCGGGTTGAAGCTCTCCAGCACCAGCACCGACCGGGCCGGCTTCGACTGGTCCTTCTCCCGCTCGTCGCGGATCGGCTGCACCACCAGGAGCTTCGGCTGGCTCTCGTTGAGGTACTCGTCGAGCGAGTGCGACACGTCCGGCGGCAGGCCGGCGTCCTTGATCCCCTTGAACGTCAGCGTCTCGCCCCAGGTAACGACCGCTTCCATCAGCTTCCGCAGCCGGCGGACGTGGGTGCTCGCCTTCTCCACCACGTCGGCCCCGCTGACGGCCTCGACCGTCACCTTCTTGCGGGCGTGGCGGACGCCGACGCAGAGCCGATCGCACTCGATCAGCTTCCGCCCCTCGTTGGCGACGTGGTACGCCACTTCCGTCGGGTTCAGCGTGCCGTGGACGAGCCGGGCGAAGCCTTCGACCTGCGTGAACGTGCGCTCGATGCCGGTGGCGCTGCGGGCGTTCGAGAACTGGTGGTACTGGCTGGCGTACCCGGCCATCTGGAACGTGTAGTTCAGGAAGGTCGGGTAGAGCTTCGGGTCGAGGGTCGGGTCCTGGAAGACTTCCAGCACGCCGAGCGCGGTCTTGTCCGGGGTGACGATCGGGGCGAACAGCGCGAAGTAGTCGGTGAGGTTGGCGGCGGGGATGCTGGGGTCGCCGGCGGCGGCCGCGGGGGCGGACTGGTTGGGGGCGACCCGGCCGTTGGGTTCCAGCATGATCGGCCGCGGCGGGGCGGCCTGGAACACCTGGCGCAGGACTTCGTTGTGGCACTGCCGGCCGCCGCGGCGGTTCTCCAGGCCGACCGACTCCAGGTTGACCTGGCAGGCGATCTGGAGGAAGCCTTGCGGGGTGCGGAGCCACACGGCGCCGGCGGGGGCGTCGATGGCGGCGAGGGTGCGGTTGAGGAACTGTTGGTAGAAGTCGGCGGGGGCGAGGGCGGAGCCGGCGAGGCGCGACGCGGCCTCGAAGGCTTCTTCGATCTGACGCCCGTACCGGTTCTGGCCGGGGTTCTGGCCGCCGGAACTGCTGCTGCCGCCGGCGGGCGTCTGGGTCGGCGTCACGTGGGCTCCTCGCGTGGCGGCGGTAGAATCGGCAAATCCACTACTAGCATAACGCCGCCCCCCCCGGGAGCAAGCGAACCCGGCAGGAGCGGACGGCGTTCGGCACGCCCCCGCGCGAAGGTGTGCCGCCTGGGCGAACGTCGCGCTCCCCGCTTGGAGGGGGCGTTCCCTCCCGACGATTCACGGTCGCGGCGGGATTGCGGGACGCCGCGGGCGAGAATTCTAACCCCCAATGGCGCAACGTGGGCGGAACGCTACCGGAATTCCGAGAAACCCGGGCGAGCGGCCGGCGTGAGCCGGCTGTTTCGGGGGCAATGTGAGGCCCCGAAACAGCCGGCTCACGCCGGCCGCTCGCCTGTTCCCCTCACCGCTCGGGATTCTGGTTCTCCCACGTCAGGATGTGGTGCATGAGGTCCGGCGCCTCCAGGTCGCTCGGCGGCAGCGGCCACGCGAACCGCTCGGCGGCGGCCAGCTGCGACGCCGCCCCACGCCCCTGCGGCTCGTTCCACAGCTGCACGAACCGGCGGATCGCCCGGCCGCGGCGGCACAGCCGGTGGACGCACGACCAGGCGTCGTCCGCCGTCCGCGACGCCTCGGCCAGCAGTTCGGTCCAGTCGGTCAGCCACTCGACGAGCATCTTGGCCTCGATGTCCCCGAGCCCCCGGGTCAGCGCCTCGTCGCGGAGGACGTGGCGGAGCATCGGGTCACACGGCGTCGGCATGAACGGCCCCCCGGCCGCGGGCACTCGGTGCCCGGCGGCGTGATCGGCCCCGCGGGCGGAGCGGCGGTTCCCCGCCGTTCCCCCCCCGCCCGCGGGCGCCCCTGTCCCCGTCCTTCGTCATGATCGTGCGAACCGGGGCGCGTATAACGGCCGGGTGCGGCGGTCGCAAGCGGACATGCCGCCCGAAAGCCCGGGGACGGCCGTCCCCGGGCTTTTCCTACCCTCCCGAACCCCGTTATGTTGTCATTCCTCGCCGGGCTGGTCGTGCGGCTGCTCGTCCGGTTCCGGGTTTACGCCCGCGACCGGGTGCCGCGCGCCGGCGGATGCCTGCTCGTCGCCAACCGCGTCGGCCCGCTCGATCGACTGATGTTCCGCGCCGCCTCGCCGCGCGGCATGCGCATACTCCCCGACCGCGGCTACGACGCGGCCGAAGTCGCCGCGGCGCTCGACGGCGGCGCCTGCGTCCTGATGTTCCCCGAAGGTGCCGTGACAGGCAGCGGCCACCTCCGGGCGTTCGGCCCCGAACTCGACGCGATTCTTGCCGCAACGAAAACGAACGTCGTGGTGGTGCCGGCGTGCTCGGGCGGCCTCTGGGGCGGCCGGTGGAGCCGGTCTCCGGTGCAGCGCACCGACGCCGCCGGGGTGATGTTCGGCGAGGCGCTCCCGAAGACGACCCCGAGCCCCGAGGTCCGGCTCGCGGTCGAGGAGCTGCGCGCCGACCTGGCCATCAAGTTGAGCGACGACACGCCGCTGGTCCACCGGGCGTTCGTGCGGCGCGCGGTGTCGTTCCGCGGCCTGTTCCGGCCGGCCGTCATCGACTACGCGGCGGGCGAAAAGACACTCACCGGCGGCAAGGTGTTCGTCGGCGCGATGTGCGTGACGAACTACCTCCGCGGCCGGGTCGGCGGCGGGAGGAACGTCGGCGTGTGGCTCCCGACGTCGCTCGGGGGGGCGCTGGCGAACCTGGCGATTGCCTTCCTCGGCCGCACGTCGGTGAACCTGAACTACACCTCCGGCCCCGGCGCCGTCGCGTCCGCGGCCCGGCAGGCGGGGCTGAAGATGATCGTCACGTCGAAGCGGTTCCTGCTGCGCGTCCCGCTGGAGTTGCCGGACGACGTCGAGCGCGTCTTCCTGGAGGACGTGCTGGCCGCGGTCACGAAGGGGCAGCGGATCCGCACCTTTTTGATGGCACTGCTCCTACCCGCGTGGTTCATCGAACGGTTCGTGCTGGGCCTTCACCGGCACCGCCCGGACGACGTGCTCACCATCGTGTTCAGCAGCGGCAGCACCGGCGAGCCGAAGGGCGTACTCCTGACGCACCGCAACATCGCGTCGAACGTGGACGCCGCGGTCCGCACCATCCGGATCACCCCGACGGACACGCTCATGGGGGTGCTGCCGTTCTTCCACAGCTTCGGCTACACGGTGTGCCTGTGGGCGCCGCTGGGGGCCGGGGCCACCGTGGTGTACTACCCGGACCCGCGGGCGGCGAAGGAGGTGGGCACGATCGTGAAGGCGCGCGGGATCACCATCCTGCTCAGCACGGCGACGTTCCTGCGGCTGTACCTCCGGCGCTGCGAGCCGGACGACTTCCGCACGGTCCGCATCCTGGTCTGCGGCGCGGAGAAGCTGCCGGTGAAGCTGCAGGACGAGTTCCGCGACCGGCTCGGCATCCTGCCGCTGGAGGGTTACGGCTGCACCGAGTTGTCGCCGGTGGTGTCCGCGAACCTGCACGCGGTCGCGGTCGACGGCGAGGTTCAGGAGTGCAACGTGCGCGGCACCGTGGGCCGGCCGATCGTCGGCGTCGCGGTGCGGGCGTTCACCCAGGAGGAGCGGGCGCCGCTGCCGCCGGGCGCGGAGGGCGTGCTGTGCGCGAAGGGGCCGAACGTGATGGCCGGCTACCTGCACCAGCCGGAGAAGACGGCGGAGGCCGTGCGCGACGGCTGGTACTTCACCGGCGACGTGGGTCTGGTGCGGCCGGACGGCTTCATCCAGATCACGGGGCGGGTGAGCCGGTTCGCCAAGATCGCCGGCGAGATGGTGCCGTTGGAGCGGCTCGAGAACGAGCTACACGACCTGTACGGCGGCTCCGACCGGGTGCTGGCGGTGGCCGCGGTGCCGGACGAGAAGCGCGGCGAGCGGCTGGTGGTGCTGGTGCTGCCGGAGGTGGCCGACGGCATCGGGGCGCTGCTGGGCAAGCTCGGGGGGCGCGGGCTGCCGAACCTGTGGGTGCCGGACGCCCGCGACTGCTACCCGGTGAAGGAGTTGCCGGCGCTCGGGAGCGGCAAACTCGACCTGAAGCGCGTCGGGGAGCTGGCGCGGGAACTGTCAGAGTCCCGGCGCTGAAAGCCCGGGGACGGCCGTCCCCGGGCTTTGCAGGATCCGTCAGAACTGCACCGCCATCTGCACGAACAGCCCCTCCAGCGACAGGTTCGCGGGCGTCGGCACGAACCGCCCGCGGCCGACGTCGTCGGTGAACCGCGGCTGGTCGATCAGCCCGAACCAGTGCGTGATCTCGTACCCGGCCCGGAACGTGAACGTCCGGTACTGCCAGCCGCCGCCGACGCCGACCGTCGTGAACGGCACCACCTTCTGGATGTCGTACCGCGTGTTGGCGAAGAGCGCCCGGCCGTTCGCGTTCCCCTCCAGCAGCGGGTTCTCGGAGTTCCCCGTCAGGAGGCCGCCGTTGACCCGGCCGTACAGGTGGAGGCCGTTCCACCCGGCCCACACCGCCTCGCCGCCGACCACCGGGCCGAACCCCTGGAACTGCGACTCCGCCCGCACCTGCGCCTGCCGGGCGTCGATGCCGTCGTAGTAGGCGTTGAAGCTCTGCTGGATGTTGGCGAACCGCATGCCGCCGATCATCCGCAGCGCGACGTGCTCGCCGACGATGAACCGGCGGGCGACCAGCGCGTCGTAGACGTTGTAAACGAGGTTGGCGTCGGCCGCGGCGAACGACACCGTGTCGGTCAGGCCCGGCCGCGTCAGCGTCGGCAGCAGCACCTGCCCGGGGCCGGCGGTGATGGCGTCGAACGCGCTGGTGCGGAAGTACGTGTACCCGGCCAACACCTCCCAATGGGAGTGCCCGAGGCGGTAGCCGAGCTCGGCGCGGACGCCGGTGCGCAGCTCGTAGTTGAGGCTCTGCACCGGGCCGTTGGTGACGAGCCCGCCGGCGGTGCTGGGGATGGCGAAGTCGAACGCCCCGCGCCGCGGCCGCAGCAGGAGGAAGTCGGCGCTGGTGAACCAGCCGCCCTCCTCCGGGTACGACGGCAGCAGGTTCCCCGGCACCTCGTGGTGCCCGCCGTGACCGCCGCCGTGGCCGTTCGCGGCGTGGCCGTTCGCGGCGTGGCCGGGTTCGTGGTGGTCGAAGCCGGGCGGCGTCAGGTCTTTGACGCCCGACAGGTTCGGTTCCGCGTGCGCCGGCGGTGCGGGCGGGGCCGCGGGCAGCGCCTTGGGCGCAACCGGAGCGACCGGAGCGACCGGGGTAAGCTTGAGCGGCGCCGGCGGGATGGCCGGCAGTTCCGTCGGCGGGTCGGCCCTCGCCGACGCGGGCATGATGGGCGGCCGCGGCGGCTCGACCGGCCCGCCGATCCGCGCCGCACCCGGCGGGAAGGCTCCGGGCGCGAGCGGCGCCTGCGCGTGGGCGTTCCCGCCGGCCCACAGCAGCCCCGCCGCGACGACCAGCACCCGACCGTTCCCCCACGGCATGGGCCGCCCTCCGTCCAGGCACTTGATTGGACACAAGAAACCCGGCCATACCGGGTGGCGGGCACGAATCAACCCCAACCCCGATGCGATACCTGACCGGCCCCGCGAAGATTTTTGCCGCACGATGAACGCGGGAAACGCACGATCCGAACCATGATTTGTTCGGATCGTGCGTTTCCCGCGTTCATCGTGCGGCCCCTCTGTGCGTTCGCGCCACCGCTGATTCTTCCCCCGCCGCAGCCGCGACGCGAATTCGCCCGAATCCGCGCCCTGGCGTGGAACCCGGCCGGTTCCGCTCCCACAATCGAGGTGCCGTCCGCGCCAGGATGCCGCCATGTCCGCCAGTGCCCCGAAGAGATCGGGCCGGTCGCCGACGCCCACGCGCACCGACCCCGAACGGACCGTCCGCCGCCCCGGGAACGACACCCCGAGCCCGTTCCCGGGCCTCGGCGGGTTCGTCGTGCCCGGGTTCGAGGTGCTCGGCGAGATCGCCCGCGGCGGCATGGGCGTCGTGTTCGCCGCCCGCGAACTGGCCCTCGGCCGCGAGGTCGCCATCAAGACGCTGCTGCCCGAATTCGCCGGCGACGCGCTGGCCGCGGCCCGGTTCGCCGGCGAGGTGCGCACCACCGCCCGGCTGCCGCACCCGGGCGTGCCGCCGGTGTACCGCCTGGGCATGCTCGCCGACGGCCGGCCGTTCATGGCGATGAAGCTGATCCGCGGCCGCACCCTCGCGGCGGTCCTGGCGGCGCGGTGGCAGCGGCCGGCGTCGCGCTCCACCGACGACCTCGACCTGACGGCGCAGGACTCGCCCGGCGCCCTGCAGATCGTGGAGCAGGTGTGCCAGGCGGTCGGGTTCGCGCACGCCCGCGGCGTCGTCCACCGCGACCTGAAGCCGGCGAACGTCATGGTCGGCCCGTTCGGCGAGGTGCAGGTCATGGACTGGGGGCTGGCGCTCGACACGAAGGGCCGCCACGCCGACGACCTCGACCCCGTCCCCGGCGCCGCCACCGGCCCGGACCAGGTCATCGTCGTTCACCGCACGATGTTCGTGGCGGAGGGCACACCGGCGTACATGGCCCCCGAGCAGGCCCGCGGCGAACCGGTGGACGCGCGGGCCGACGTGTTCGCCCTCGGCGGCGTCCTCTGCGCCGTCCTCACGGGTCGGCCGCCGTTCACCGGCCGCGACGCCGACGACGTGCTCCGCCGCGCCCGCCTCGCCGACCTCGACGACGCCCACGACCGCCTCGACCGCTCCGACGCCGCCCCGGAACTGGTCGCGCTGGCGAAGTCGTGCCTCGCCGCCGACCCCGACGACCGCCCGCCCGACGCCGGCGTCGTGACCGGCATCCTGGTCGCGCACCGCGCCGGGCTGGAGGTGCGGCTGCGCGAGTTCGACTGCGAGCAGGCTGCGGCCGTGGCCCGCAGCGGCGAGGCGCGTAAGGCGGCGTGGGTCGCCGAGCGCGCCGGCCACGAACTCGCCCGGCATGCCGCCGCGCGCGGCCGGCTGTGGCGGGCCGTGTTGGTCCTCGTGGTGCTGAGTGCGGTTCTGGCCGCGGTGTTAACCCTGACGCTATTCGCACCCGTAAAGCCCACCCGTTGCAACGGGTGGGCTTCGCCATGCCCCTCACCTTCGCCTTGACGCCCCCGCACGGAACGGTATAGCCGCCGGGTTCCGCGGGCACTTGCCGCGGTTCTGGGGGTGCCGCATGGACGCGGGCGACAAGTCGGTTTCGCTCCGCTCGGCCGTCGCCGGGCTGGCCGTGTTCACCGCCCTCGTCGGCGCGCCGCTCGGCGTCTCGCTGTACGTCGCCGCCGCCGACGCGCCCCCACCCGGCACCGCGCGCGTCACGCCGGATCAACCCGTCACGCCGGCCGCCGCGAACGTGCCGCGCCCGGTCGTGCCGCGGAACGTCCTCCTGCCGCACGGCGACGGCACCCGCGACCTGCAGAACCCGAACTGGTCCACCGACCCGACCGACCCGTTCCCGATGCCGCCCGAGTGGGCCAACGTCCGCCTCATGGAGCAGACGGCCGAGCAGGCCGCCGCCAAGTCCGGCAGCTGCGTCGCGTGTCACCAGACGGTCGGCGACCCGCACTGCAAGCCGACGCTCCGCATCGGCTGCACCGACTGCCACGGCGGCAACGCCGGCTGCGCCACGAAGGAGCAGGCCCACGTCGCCCCGCGGAACCCGCACCTGTGGCCGGCCGGCGGCGCCAACCCGGTGCGGTCGTACACGCTGCTCAATCACGAATCGCCCGACTTCATCCGCTTCATCAACCCCGGCGACTTCCGCGTCGCGCACATCGGCTGCGGCACGTCCGGCTGCCACCCGAAGGAGGTGCAGACGAACCGTAAGTCGATCATGGCCACCGGCTGCATGCTGTGGGGCGCCGCGGCGTACAACAACGGCTCCCTCCCCTCCAAGCCCGCGCTGCTCGGCGAGGCCTACGGCATGACCGGGGCGCCGCTGATGCTCAAGAGCTACCCCGCGCCGACGGAAGAAGAGATGAAGCGCGGCGTCGTCGCGGCGCTGTACCCGCTGCCGCGGTTCGAGATGAGCCAGCCGGGGAACATCTTCCGCATCTTCGAGGCGGGCGGCCGCTTCCTCCCCGAGATCGGCAACCCCGAGCGAATGGAAGAGCCCGGCCGGCCGCGCACGCGCCTCAGCCTCCGCGGCCTCGGCACCAGCAACCGCACCGACCCCGTGCTGGTGAGCGCGAACAAGACGCGCCTGTTCGACCCGACGCTGAACATGCTCGGCACGAACGACAACCCCGGCGACTACCGCTCCAGCGGCTGCTCGGCGTGCCACGTCGTCTACGCCAACGACCGCTCGCCGGTCCACTCCGGGCCGTTCGCCAAGTACGGCAACCGCGGCATGAGCGCCGGCACCGACCCGATGATCCCGAAGAACCAGCCGGGCCACCCGATCGAGCACAAGTTCACGAACAGCATCCCGGTGAGTCAGTGCATGGTGTGCCACACGCACCCCGGCACCACGGTCATGAACACCTACATCGGCTACATGTGGTGGGACGAGGAGAGCGACGCCCACCTGATGTACCCCACCAAGCAGAAGAACCCGACCGGCGAGGAGCTGATCCGCTCCATGCTGCGGAACCCGAACGAGTCCGCGGCCCGCGGCAACCTGTCGGACCCCGAGTTCACGGCGGAACTGTCGAAGCTGAACAAGCACACCGGCCGTCAATACTTCGGCGACTTCCACAGCCACGGCTGGGCGTACCGCGCTGTCTTCAAGCGCGACCGGCACGGCAACCTCCTCGACCACGCGGGCGCGTTCGTCGGCCCGCCGTCGCCCGAGCTGTTGGCGGCGGCGGTGGACTGGCCGAACAAGGCCCGCGAGTTCCACAAGGAAACGAAACAGAAGGAGTTCGCCGACCCCGTCACCGGGCCGAAGGCGGCGGTGAAGGCCGAGGCGGCGCACAACGACTGCCGCGGCGGCGTGCCCGTTCACCTCATGGACATCCACATGGAGAAGGGGATGCACTGCGTGGACTGCCACTTCTCCCAGGACATGCACGGCAACAACCGCCTCCACTCCGAGGTCCGCGCGGCCACCGAGATCGCCTGCATCGACTGCCACGGCACCGTCGGCGCGCACGCGACGCTCAAGACGAGCGGCCCGGCGTCGTACACGTCGGCGCCGGACGGGGGCGGGCGGAACCTGCTGGCGATGAAGACGCCGTTCGGCAAGCCGCGGTTCGAGGTGCAAGACCTGCCCGGCGGCGGGAAGCGCTACTTCCAGAACTCGTGCGTCGAGCCCGGCCTCCGCTGGGAGGTGGTGCAGACGCGCGACGTGATCGACCCCACGCACGCGCGCTACAACAAGAAGGCGGCGCTGGCGAAGACCGTGCGCTTTAACGCGAAGACCGGCCAGATGGAGTGGGGCGACCCGGACGTGCTCGAGGGCGGGGCCGAATGCTCCGCCCACGGCAACGGCAACATGAGCTGCGTCGCCTGCCACTCGGCGTGGAACCCGAGCTGCTTCGGCTGCCACCTGCCGCAGCGGGCCAACATCAAGGCGCCGAACCTCCACGCCGAGGGCGACGTGGGGCGGAACTACACCGCCTACAACTTCCAGACCCTCCGCGACGACGTGTACATGCTCGCCCGCGACGGCACCGCCACCGGCAAGAAGATCAACCCGAGCCGGTCCAGCTGCGCGATCCACGTCACGTCGCAGAACGGCAACCGCGAGACGATCTACACCCAGCAGCAGACCGTGTCCGCCGAGGGTTTTAGCGGCCAGGCGTTCAGCACGAACGTGCCGCACACCGTGCGCGGCAAGGGCGCCCGCGAGACGAAGCAGTGCACGGACTGCCACCTGTCACAGCGGAACGACAACAACGCCTCGATGGCCCAGCTGCTGATGCACGGCACCGGGTTCGTGAACTTCGTCGGCAGGTACGCCTGGGCCGCGGCCGGCGAGGAAGGTTTGTTCGGCGTGAACGTGGCCGAGTCGAGCGAGCCGCAGGCGGTGTACGGCACCGACCTGCACCGCCTCGCCTTCCCGGACCACTACCGCAAGCACGTGGACCGCGGCGGGCTGCTGGAGTTCTCGCACGAGCACCCGGGCCGCGACGTGCTCACCGGGTTCGTCCGGCCGTTCAAGAAGTCCGAGGTGCTGATGGTGCAGAACCGCGGCGAATTCCTCTACGCCGCGTGCGGCGAGGCCGGGGTGCGGCTGTTCGACATCGCGTTCATCGACCACAAGGGCTTCGCCGAGCGGATCACCACCGCCCCGGTGTCGCCCGCGGGCCAGCGGTTCTACCTGCCGACCCGGTACGCGACCTACGTCGCGGCGCCGTGTACGCCGATCGTGGAGCCGGGCCGGAAGCGCGACCCGGGGAACCAGGAAGGCCCGATCCACCCGCTGTTCGGGTACGTGTACATCTGCGACAAGTACGAGGGGCTGATCGTCACCGGGGCGACCCGGAGCATGGACGGCAACCCGGTGAACAACTTCCTCAAGCGCGACGTGACGTTCAACCCGAACGGCCTGCTGTGCGGCGCCCGCCACGCCCACGTCCACGGCACCTACCTGTACGTGTCGTGCGACGCCGGGCTGGTCGTCATCGACATCGACAAGCCGACGGAGCCGCGGGTGGTGAACGTGGTGGGCGAGCCGTTCCTGAAGAAGCCGCGGATGAGCGCCACGCAGTTGCGCTACTGCTACGTGTGCGACGAGGAGGGCGTGAAGGTGCTGGACATCACCGACCCGGCGAACCCTCAGCCGAAGTCGCTGATCCGCATGGGCGGCGACGCCCATAGCGTGTACCTGGCGCGCACCTATGCCTACGTCGCCGCCGGGCCGCGCGGGGTAGTGGTCCTGGACATCGGGAACGCGGCCGAGCCGAAGGTGGACCAGGTGTTCAACGCCGGCGGCTGCATGAACGACGTGCGCGACATCAAGCTCGGCATCACGTACACGAGCCTGATCGGCTACGTGGCCGACGGCAAGAACGGCATGCGGGTGGTGCAGCTGACCTCGCCGGAGACGCCGGGCTACGAGGGTTTCAGCCCGCGGCCGACGCCGCGCCTGGTGGCGACGTTCAAGCCCCACGAGGGGAAGATTCTGTCGATCGCCCGCGGCCTGGACCGCGACCGCGCCGTGGACGAGGCCGGCAACCAGATCGGCGTATTCGGGCGGGTGGGTGCGCGGCCGCTGAACGGCGAGGAACAGCGGCGGATGTACCTGCGCAACGGCGTGCCGTGGTTCGTGAGCGACGAGCCGACGGAGCCGGGGGTGTACCAGGAGCGGCGGCGGGCGCGGTAGCGGCATCGTGAGAAGCGACTTAACCACAGAGTCACAGAGGGCACAGAGAGAAGACAAGAAGCAGAGAGAGAACTTGGTTTCAAACCCTGTTCCGTCTCGGTCTTCTGTCTTCTCTCTGTGCCCTCTGTGACTCTGTGGTTAATCCTGCTTGATGCCCTACCGCGGCCGCATCGGGCTCACCGTCACCGGGTTCAGCCCCGGGTCGGCACCCAACGGCACCACCGGCTTCACCTGCGCCGCCAGCTCGAACGGGTCCGGCAGCACCACCCGCCAGAACTCCGCGACGCCGACCGCCGGGTTCACCACGCGGTTGACGATCACGGCCCCGGCCGGCTCCGCCGCGGGGTCTTCGAGGCTCGCCCGGTCGGGCACCTGCCGCGCCAGCGACGCCAGCGGCGGCGGCTGGGTCACGTCCGGCGCCCGCACCGGCTCGGCCTTCTGCACGGCGAACGTCGGCCGCGCCGGCACCGCGGCGGCCCCCACCCCCAGGTCGAACGGGACGTGCTCCGCGGGGGCGTGCGGCGCGAACCCGGCCGGCCGCTTCGGCAGCACCGGCGGCGGCGTGTAGGCCAGCTTCCCGAGCGAATCCGCGCTCACGGCGGCCGACGGGGCGCGTTCCTTCGGCGCCGTCCCCAATCGCTCGACCGGCAGCGGCGCCGGCGCCCGCGGCGCGACGACCTTGGGCAACTCTTTCCCCGCGGCGTCGGGCGGGAACGGGAACACCGGCGGCGGTGCAGGCGGAGCGGGCGGTTGCAGCGCGAGTTGCTCGAGCGCCACGGGCGCCGGCGCGGGCGTCGGCTCCGCGGCCGCCACCGTGGCGGGCGGCGCCGGTTGCTCGCGGTGACACCCGACTGCGACCGCACCGGCAGCAACCGCCACCCAGGCACGCGAACGGATCGAACGCATTAAGCTTCCCCCGGACCACACGACCGTCACATCTTACCGGCCGGGGGTGGGGAGGTGCCACTATCTTCCGCCGCTCGCGGCGGTGCAACCTACGGAATCCCCCTCACGATCGCCGGCCCGAGCAGCTTCGTCACCCCCACGGGCAACCTCTGCCACAGCCGAATCGCCCGCTGGTAGCGGGGGTTGTCCGGTCGGAGGTCGCGCCCCTCGGCGGCGTGGCCCGCGTACTGCCACACCGCCGGCCGCGGCTCGGCGCCCCACTGCTTCTTGAACCGGAACGTCGGCCCGTCGGCGGTCGAGCGGCCGAAGTCGAACTCCGCCTGCCCGCGCTCCACGGCCCGCTTCAGCAGCTGCCAGTACATCAGCATGTTCACGCAGGTCGGGTTCAGCTCCTTCAGCGCGGACGCGGTCGGAACTTCGGTCGTGCCCCAGCCGTGGAGCAGCAGCGCCGCCGCGGCCGGCTTCCCGCCGGTGCTCAGGACGCACAGCTCGGCGGCGTCGGGGAACGCGACGAGGATTTCGCGGAACAGGCCGAGGCCGTACACCGGCGTGCCGAGGTCGCGCATGTTCTCCGTCAGCACGGCGTAGAACGGGGCCAGCAGCTCGGCCCCGCCCCACGCCACGGCGAAGCCGTGCTTCTCGCCCTTGCGGACCTGGTTGCGCACCTTCGGGTCGAACCGCTTCCACAGGTCGTCGGCCGACGCCGGCAGCGGCAGCCGCATGTGAACCTTGCTCGTCACGTCCACCGTCAGGTCGGGGTGATCGACGCGGGCTTCCTGGCGCAGCTCCAGGTAGCGGACGTTCAACTCGTCGGCGAGGGTGGCGGCGCGCGACACCAGCCGCGCCTGCACGTCGGCGGACGCGGCGACGACGCCGTTCGAGTTGAGGTACGGCAGGCTGACGAGGAAGCGGCCGAACAGCGGCCCACTGACGTGCGCCAGCGGCAGGAACCCGTGCGTCCGCCCGTCGGATGTCGCTTCGAGTGCGAACACCTCGTGGCCGAGCGCCGCGTTCAGCACGCCGAGCCACGCCGGGTGCTTCCCCAGCGGCACGACCGGGGCCGACGCGCGCACGAACTCGGCGAGCGCCGGCAGCCGGGCCGCGAGGGCGGACCGGGGGTGAACGACGACGGCGAGTTCCGCGGCGGGCGGCGACATCAGGCGGATCATCGGGACGGGGCTCCGGCGGCCGGATCACACGCTACTGTAGCACCCGCCGCGGGCCGGCGGCCGAGGAGTTCGTCGTACACCGCCGCCAGCTTCCGCATCCGCCCCGCGAAGCTGAACCGCCCCTTCACGGTCTCGCGCCCCGCGGCGCGGAAGCGCGATTGCAACGCCGCGTCGCCGAGCAGACGCGCCAGCGCCGCGGAGAGCGCGCCGGCGTCGCCGCTGTCGATGAGAAGGCCGTTCACGCCGTCCTGCACGAGCCGCGGCACGCCGTTCACGCGCGTGGCGACGACCGGCACCTCGAGCGCCATCGCCTCCAGCACCACGTTCGGTAGCCCCTCGCGGAGGCTGCTCAGGGCGAACACGTCCATCGCCTCGAAGTAGCCGCGCACGTCCGCCTGCCAGCCGGCGAGCGTCACCCGGTCCGCGACGTTCAGCTCGGCAATGAGCCGTTCCAACGCCGGGCGCTCGCCGCCCTCGCCCACGATGACGAGGCGCACGCCCGGCAGCGCGGCGACGGCACGGATGAGCACGTCGAACGCCTTCTCGCCGGACAGCCGACCGACGGCGCCGACCAGCGGCACGTCCGTCGGGAAGCCCAACAATCCCTTCGCTTCTCGAACCGTGCGGCGGCGGGCGTAGTCGGTCGCGTCGATACCGTTATCCAGCAGCATCAGCCTCTTCTCGGGAACGCCGGCGGCGCGGCACGCCTCCACGAGGTCGGTCGAGACGCAGATCACCCGCTCGTAGCGTCTCAGGCACCACTTGTCGATGCCGTAGTACAGCGGCGTGCGGCTCGTCTGCTGCACCCAGCCGTGGGCCGTCGTCACCAGCCGCATCGGGTGGAAGCGCGTCAGCAACAAACCCAGCGCGTTCGTCTTGTAGTCGTGGCCGTGCCACACGGTGACCTTGTGCTCGCGGCACGCCTTCAGGAGTTGCCGCACGGCGCGCCAGTCCCAGAAGCCGCGGTCGGGGATCGACACCAGCGGCGCCTTCGCCTGCTCGGCCTTGGCGCGGATCACGCCGTAGCCGGGGTCGCCGGGCGGGTGGAGGTAGCCGCACAGCATCCGGTAGCCGAGCGGCTCCAGGAACCGCGGCGAGTTGAGAATCGTCTTCTCCGGCCCGCCGCCGGCCCCGGTCACGACCCGGGTGTCGAAGACGACCGGGGCGTCAGGCGCCATGCAGCACGACCTGCGAAAGGAACGGGGCGAGGCACGTTTCCCAGCGGTGATGCTCCTCGACGAAGCGCCGGCCGGCGGCGCCGAGGGCGTTGCCGAGGGCGTGGTCGGTCAGCAGCCGCTCACACGCGGCGACCCACTCGGCGGGCGTTTCGGCGCGCAGCAGATGCTCGCCGGGAATGGTGCCGAGCGCCGCGAGCGCCGGCGGGGCGGCGACCACCGGGCGGGCCAGTGCCAGCGCTTCGAGCACCTTGTTCTGGATGCCGCGGGCCAGCCGCAGCGGGATCACCGCCGCCGCCGCCGAAGCCACGAACGGCCGCACGTCCGGCACGGTACCCAATACCTTCACGCCCGGCAGCTCCGCGAGCCGCCGCACCTCGGGCGCCGGCGACCGACCCACGATTCGGAACTCGGCCTGCGGGTGTTTCGCCCGGATCGACGGCCACACCTCGCGCGCGAACCACACGGCCCCGTCCACGTTCGGCAGGTAGTCCATCGCCCCGACGAACGCCAGCGCCGGCTCGATCGGCACCGACTGCGGCGCGAAGTACTCCAGGTCCACGCCGTTCGCCGCGACGGTGGCGGCGCCCGGCGACGTGAACGAGTCGTACACGTCGGCCTCCGCGCGGCTGACGACCGCCCGCCCCGCGGTCCACGCCGGCAGCGAGCGTTCGAGTTTGCGCACGCGGCGGGCTTCGAAGCGGTACACCCAGCGCTTCGGGCCGCGCACGGCTGCCGCGAAGTCGAGCCACTTCTGGCTGTCCACGTCCATCAGGTCCACGAACCGCGGCACGTCCGACAGCTCCGCGAGGTATGGCGCCATACTCGACGCCGACACCACGGCCGCAGTGAAATGCGATTCCTTCGCCCACTCGCGGACCACGTCGAACAGCGCCGGCTCGCGGAAGATGCCTTCGGAGATGCTGCCGCCGGTGAGGACGCTCCAGCCGGCGCGGAGCCACTTCCGCTTCCCGCCCGCCGGCACGAGCGCGACGCGCTCGCACAGCCGATCCAGCTCGGCCCGCGACTCGGCGCTGACGGGTTCGTCGGCGAGGCACCCGAGCCACACCCGGCCGCGCGCCGCCAGGCCGCGGAGGAGGTGGTAGTTGCGGATGCGGTCGCCCTTGTCCGGCGGGAACGGGACGCGGTGCGTCAGATAGAGGACGCGGGGAAGGCTCATGCCTGCTGGAACTGCCGCGCGGCGGCGGCGATGGCGGCAGGGGATAGGGTGCGGGTGAACTCGGCGGCCACCTTGTCGCGGCCCGGCAGGAGGAACGCCGTGCGGATCACCCGCGGCTTCACCCCCATCGCCTTCAGGGCCGTCGCCAGCACCAGCCGCAGGTCGAACCACAAGCCCTGCTTGCGGACGTAGTACAGGTCGTACACCACCTTGTGCCGCACGCTCGTCACGTCGGCGTCGGCCGGCAGCTGCACCTGCGCGAAGCCGGTCACGCCGGGCTTCACCAGCAGCCGCGAGCCGTAGCCGGGAACGAGCCGGTCCAGCCCCTTCGCGGCAATCACCTCCGGCCGCTCCGGCCGCGGGCCGACCAGGCTCATCTGCCCGAGCAGCACGTTGAACAGCTGCGGCAGTTCGTCGACGTGCGTCTGGCGGAGCCACTTCCCCACGCGGAACACGCGGTCGTCGTCGGACTTCGCCCACACGATGCCGGACTTCAGCTCGGCGTTGTGGTGCATCGTCCGCAGCTTCACGATCCGGTAGCGGCGGCCGCCGAGGCCGAGCCGCGTCTGCGAGTAGAAGACCGGCCCCGGTGAGGTCACCTTCACCGCGGCGGAGGCGAGCCCGATCAGCAGGAGTGCGGGGAGCAGGGCCGCGAGCGCCACGGCGTAGTCGAACACCACCTTGCCGGCGTTGTACCACGTCGGGCAAAGTGCCACGTCCACGCCGATATCGCCGGCGAGCCGGTCGATCTCGGGCCACGGGTCGCGGGCGGCGGGCGGCGGTGTGGGCGTCAGGCTCATAGTCGTCCGTAAAACCAGGGCGGAACGCCCGGGGACGGCCGTCCCCGGGCTTTGCCCGTTCCTAACCAGCGTCCAGCGCCGCGCGCAGGACCGGCAGGAACTCGGTCAGGAAGTCGTGGACCGGGTCGGCGTCCGCGGTGCGAGTCGAGTCGGCGGCGCGGACGGCGCGGGTCGCGTAAATCTTGTACAGGATGCCGTGGCTCGCGAAGTCCAGCCGCGGGCTCGACGCTGCAACCCAGGTGCCGTCGGCGCCCCACGCCCAGTTCACTTCCAGCCCCGCGTCGGCGTCCCCCTTGTCGAACCGCGCCGACCAGTACGACGCGGCGCCGGCCGGCGTGGTCAGCGTCTTCTTCAGCGCGCCGCCGTCCATCTTGTAGCCGAGGCCGGCGTAACAGATGTCGGGCGTGTGCGACGCGATCGGCCCGGACCGGCCGCACAGTACCATCACCGATACGACCGACCCCGTCTTCGGGTTCCGGTACTCCCGCGACAGCGAACCGACGGCCTCGGCCCGCTCCAGGATTTTCCGATCGACCGGAACCTCAACGCTCGTCCAGTCGCCGAACGCCGCCGGCACGCGATCGACGAGGGCGGCGGCGGCCTTCAGGTCGTCGGGGACGCCCCAGCGGTTCGAGCGGATGCCCTCGAACACGGCCGCGGCGACGAGGACGCCGAGGCCGAGCACCACCAGCACGGCGCGGCCGGCGACGGCGCCGCGCGACAGCGGCGGGGCGACGGGCGGCGTGGTCGAGGGGCGCGGGGGCATGGGCGGGTGTGAGTAAGGGTGTCGGCAAAGCCCGGGGACGGCCGTCCCCGGGCTTTCGGCTCGTGTCACGCCGGCAGCTGCTTCACGTAGTTGTACCCGTAGGCGTAGTACGCGCTCCCCATGTGGACGCCGTTCACCACCGCCCCCAGCAGGTTGATGCTCAGCTGGTGCAGCTTCTCCGACGCCACCATCACCTTCGGCAGCTGGCTGATGTCCTGCATGATCGAGAAGACCACGCCGTCCACGTGCTGCCCGATCAGCAGGGCGTCGGCCACCGGCAGCACCGGGCAGCTGTCCACCACCACGAAGTCGAACTGGCCGCGGAGGCGGTTGAACAGCGTCTCCAGCGGGTGCCCCTGGGCCAGCGCCGCGATCACCCGCGTGCTGCACTGCCCGGCCGGGATCACCCACAGGTTCGGCACCGCCGTCGGCTGCACCGCGTCGCTCGGGTCGCAATCCTGGCACAGCACCTCGCTCACCCCCGGCGTCAGCGGCAGGTCGAACAGCTTGTGGATCGACGGGTTCCGCAGGTCGCAGTCCACGATCAGCGTCCGCATCCCGGCCGTCGCCATGCTGCTCCCCAGCTGGCTCGCCAGCGAGGTCTTCCCCTCGCCCTGCGTCGCGCTCGTCACCATCACCACCTGCATCGACTGGCTGCGGGCCGCGTGCAGCAGCATCGTGCGCGTTGAGTTGATCGACTCGTTCAGGATGAACCGCCAGTTGGCGTTGCCGGCGGCCTCCGCGGCCTTGAGGCTGGCGCGGTTCGGGAATGCCGGCACGGTGCCGATGACGCGCATCCCCAGTTCGGTCACCACCTGGTCCACGCCGTCCACCCGGCGGTTCCGCCACTCCACCAGGGCGATCAGCGCCAGGATGCCGAGGAACCCGGCCGTGCCGACGGCCCCGGCCAGCATGATCTTCTGCTTGAGGTTGTGGTTGAGGATGAGGACCGCGGCCTCGCGGATGGTCACCCGGGAGTCCATCCCCTTCTCGACCTGGATCTGCCCCCGCTGCGACTCCACCTGGGCGATCAGCGCCCGCTTCGGCTCGAGCGCCCGCCGCATGGAGTCGATGTCGAACCCGGTCTTGGCGATGTTCCCGGAGTTCTTGATGAGGTCGTCGAGCATGGCCTGCTTCGACGCCACGGTGTTCCGGTCGTACACCAGCCGCTCGTCCAGCTCGGCCTTCTGGATCATCAGCAGCTGTTCGCCGTCGTCCTGGAGGAGCGCCCGGATTTCGGGGCCCACGTCCTCCTGGGCCTTCTTGATGTCCTTCTGGAACTGCGCCACCTCGGCCTCGAGCGCCAGCACGACCACCGACCCCTTACTCCCGGCGGCGGTGGTGCGGGCGGACTGCAGGTCGATCTCCCGGGCCAGCTTCTTCGACATCAGCGTCTGCACCCGCGGGTGCCGGTTCACCAGGTCGCGGAGGAGCAGCAGGTCGGTCACCAGCTTCGTCTTGTCCGTCTTGGCGACCTCCAGCTTCCCCTTCACCAGCTCGATGTCCAGCTCCAGCTGCTTGTTCTTCACCTTGAGGTTGCCGACCTCCTGGGAGAGCTGCGTCTCCATCACCTTGAGGCTGGCGAGCTGCTTGTTCGTCTCGTCGGTGCCGATGGTGCCGTTGAACTCGGCCTTGCGGCGGACCGCGGCCTCGTCCAGTTCGACCTTGTTTTGCAGGTCGATGACCAGCTTCTCCAGCCGCTCGTCGCGCTCCATCAGGACGCGGCGGACGGACGCGTTGGCGTCGTCCACGTACTTGCCGGCCAGGCCGTCGACGATCTTGACGATGTCGCCCTGGTTGTCCCCGTTGAACAGGATGTGGAAGTGGTCCGGGGCCACCGACCCGTCGACGCGGATGCCGGTCTCGATCAACTGCACGGGGTCTTCGGCCTCGCGCACGGTTTGCAGACTGGCGATCTTCGGCTCGGCGAGGGTGCGGTTGACCAGGTCGCGCGACTTCACGAGGAACATCTGCGAGCGGCGGAACGACTCGAAGTCCTCGGCCTGCCCCTTGCCGGTCTCGACGGTGGACGGGCGGAGCTGGATGGTAGCGCGGGCGGTGTGCTTGCCGGCCGGCAGGATGAACCACATGCCGGTGCCGAGGGCCGACCCGACCAGGAGGCCGAGGAACGTGGCCATCACCCAGCGGCGGCGGAGGGCGTTGAGGAGCCCGAGCGGGGTGGGTGCGGTCTTGGCGGGCGGGTAGCCGCCGGGGATGGTGACGGAGGGGCCGTAGGGGCCGCCGGGCGGGGCGAGCATGCCGCCGGGTGGGGTTTGGTACGGCTGCATCGGCCCGGTCGGGGGGTTGTCACCGTTATTCGGGCGGGCCATTCGTGAGCTCCCGGCGGGGTCGGCGGTGCGGTTGGGTCGGCGGTCCGGCCCACGGTTCCGGCCCCGGGGCAGTCGGGGGAAGGTCGCGCTGGGTGGCGGGGAGACTTTCCCCGTAATCTAGCACCCGGAATGCCGGACCGGCGGGGCGGTCGTCGGGCGCGTCGGCGGAAGCGGTGACTCCGGCGGGTGTTGCGCCGCCGGAATTCGGCCGGCGATTCGCGCCCGGCCGTGTCCGTTCCCGTGCGAACCGAAACGAGCGTGTGGCCCGTTGGTAACCCCGGTTAACGCCCCGTGCTCCAACCGCTACGTCCCCACCAATCCGGCTTACTGTACTAGATCAACCACAGGATACGAAAGGGCACCTGTCAAGCGGAAGGCCGATCTGCGGCCCCCGGCCGGGGGAAGTTGTGCGGGTGGCGCCTGTTGTGCTGCGGCAACAGGGTTGAGGCTCCGTCTCACACTCTTTCGTCTGGCCGACTCAATGCGTCTGGGGAACCCCCGGGGGGGGAGGCCAGACACAACCGGAACGACCGCAGGAGCTGGGAGAACTGGGATTAGGGGCGTGTCAACCGCTGTCGGGAAGATTCCCGGCATTCGGGTGGTTCGGGAGCGACGGGGGGTTTTGGTTGCAGCGGGAATCCGGGTGGGCCGATGAAGAGGGCTAGTCCGGGAGGTACGGCCGTGCCGGTTGCGCGGCGTGCCCCCTGTGAGTTGATCCCGATCCGTCCCGGAGGAGAGAGCGATGATCCGCATGAGCGTCAACCGGAGGCTGGCGGCCGCGGCGTTGGTCGCCGTGCTGGCGGCGGTCGGGGGCGGGTGCCACAGCCTGCCGAGCGGCCACAAGTGCTGTAAGCCTCCGAAGTTCGACCCGTGCTGCATCCCCGAGCTGCCGGTGCCGCGGGAGCTCAACAAGGTGACGCTGCCGCCGTACGTCATTGAGACGCCCGACATCCTCATCATCGAGGCGACGCGGCTGATCCCGCTGCCGCCGTACCGGGTCGAGCCGCTGGACGTGCTGTACGTCAGCGCCCGCGGCGTGTTCGACACCGACCCGATCAACGGGTTGTACCCGGTGGACCCGGACGGCACGATCAACCTCGGCCCGGCCTACGGCGGCACGGTGCGGGTGGCGGAACTGACCACCGAGCAGATTCAGGCGGCGGTGACGGCGAAGGTGAAGGCGGCGGCGCCGAACGCGACGGTGACGGTGTCGCTGGCGCAGAGCCGCGGGGCGCAGGCGGTGAGCGGCCAGCACATCGTCCGCCCGGACGGCACGGTCGGCCTCGGCAGCTACGGCAGCGTGTACGTCGCCGGCATGACCATCGCCCAGGCCAAGACGGCGATCGAGGCGCACCTGGCCCGCTACCTGTACCGGCCGGAGGTGAACGTGGACGTGTACGCGTTCAACAGCAAGTTCTACTACGTGATCACCGACTTCGCCGGGGCCGGCGAGCAGGTGGTGCGGCTGCCGCACGTCGGCAACGAGACGGTGCTGGACGCGGTGGCCAACATCGGCGGCCTGTCGGCGGTGTCGAGTCGGAAGCTGTGGGTGGCCCGGCCGGCCCCGACGGACTGTGCGGCGGACCAGATTCTGCCGGTGGACTGGTGCGGGATCGTCATGCGGGGGCAGGTGAAGACGAACTACCAGCTGCTGCCGGGCGACCGGGTCTACATCCAGAGCCAGCCGCTGACGAAGCTCGACACGTACCTGGCCCGCGTGCTCGCCCCGGTCAACCGGGTGATGGGCGCGACGATCCTCGGGGCGAGCACGTACAGCACGGTCCGCAACGCCAACCAGAACAACGGGAACAACAACAACGTGCAGCCGTTCATCCCGCTCGGGTTCTGACCGTAGCGGTCCTGCCCGGGGTGCGGCCGACGCGCCCCGGGAATCCACTCCCGGCGGCGGCGGGCTTGCGGAAGCAGGCCCGCCGCCGCCGATGTCGTTGGCGGGCGGAATAGCATGGGGGTGTCCCCGTCGCCCCACCCCCCTGAGCCGCACCCATGCGCGTCCGCACCCCCGCCGCCGTCCTCGTGCTGGCCGCCTGCGCCGGCGAGGCCGCGGCCCAGCCGGTGGCCCCGCCCCGCCGGCCGACGTTCAGTTCGTTCTCGAACATGTACTCGCCCGGCGGCGGGTACTACGGCTACGGCTACGGCGGCCCCGGCGCCGGCTTCAACCCCTACGGGTTCGGCGGCGCCGGCGGCGCCCAGCAGGCGCTGGTGCTCCAGCAGCTGAACCAGACGAACAGCGCCGTCGCCAACCTCCAGCAGTTCCTGGCCTACGGCATGAACCCGGTGCTGGCCCCGACCGGCCGGGGGGCGACGTTCAACAACCTGAGCCACTACTACCCGACGTACCGCGGCGGGGGCGTGCCGTTCGGCTCGAGTGGCGGCGGGTTCGGCCCAGGCGCGATGCCGTCCCGCGGCGGGCTGATGAACACCGCCCTGACGGGCGCGGCGGCGGTGAATGCGGTCGGCGCGGCGGCCGCCCCGCGGACGTCCGGCAACGGCATCCCGGTCGGGCCGAAGCAGTAGCGAGTTCCCGGGTCGAGGACCGACCCGCACCCCGGAAAGGAGTTGGGCGATGAACGTCGGACGTGTGCTCGGCCGGTTCGCGGTCGTCGGACTGGCGGCAGGCTATGTCGGACTGGCGACGGCGGCCGACGAGCCGATCGTGGTAGCCCCCGCGGCCCCGGTCGCGGACGTGTGCCTGACTTGCACCGCCGGCCCCGGAGGCGCCTCGTGCAACCTGGGCGGCTGCAAGACCTGCAACGGCTGCAACCCGAAGAAGCCGGTGGTCGGCCAGCTGCGGGCGGGCGCCTGCTACGGCTACTTCCAGACGCAGTGGCACCGCTGGGAGGACGTGTGTCCGCTCCCGTACCAGGGCGTCGGGCTGAACGACGCCCCGCTGCGGGCGGCGATCCCCGCCCCGCCGGCCGTGCCCCGCAGCGACGCCCCGCCGAAGGCCGGCCCGGCGCCGATGCCGATGATCAACCCGGTGCCGATGCCGAAGACCGGGCTGCCCGGCGTCCCGCCGCCGGACGGCAAGCTCGCGAAGTGACCGCGAGCCGTACAACAGCCGAGCCCCGGGTCCGCCCGGGGCTCGGCGTCGTTTCGGGGGGTGTATGGCCGGCGTGCATCTGGTGACGGGCGGGGCGGGGTTCATCGGGTCGCACCTCGTCGAGGCGCTGCTCGCCGCCGGCCGGCCGGTCCGCGTCTTCGACGACCTCAGCAGCGGCCTCCGCGCCAACGTCCCGGCCGGCGTCGAGTTCGTGGAAGGATGCCTCACCGACGCTGCTGCGGTGGCACAGGCCGTTGATGGCTGCGAGATCGTGTTCCACCTCGCGGCGCTGGCTTCGGTGGCGAAGAGCGTCGAAGACCCGGTCCTGAACCACGCCGTCAACGAGACCGGCACCCTGCACGTCCTCGACGCCGCGAGACGGGCGGGGGTGCGGCGCGTCGTCTACGCCGGCAGTGCCAGCGCCTACGGCGGCGCCGACGACCCCGCCGGCCAGGACGAGGACACGCCGCTGTGTGCCCTGTCGCCCTACGCCGCGGCGAAGCTCGCCGGTGAGTTCTACTGCCAGGCGTTCACCGCGAGCTACGGCCTCGAAACGGTGCGGCTGCGCTTCTTCAACGTGTTCGGCCCGCGCCAGCGGCCGGACAGCCCGTACAGCGGCGTCATCGCCATCTTCAGCACGATGCTGGCCGCGGGGCGCGTTCCCACGATTCACGGCGACGGGTTGCAGTCGCGCGACTTCGTGGCGGTCGCCGACGTGGCCCGCGCCCTCCTCCTCGCCGCGGACACGCCGGGGGTGTCGGGCCGCGTCTACAACGTCGGCACCGGCCGCAGCGTGACGCTCCTCCAACTGCTCGACGCTCTGAACTCGCAGCTGGGGACGAACGTGGTTCCGTCGCACGCCCCCCCCCGCGCCGGTGACGTGCGGCACTCACGTGCGAAGATCGATCGCATCACCGCGGAGCTGGGATTCGCGCCGAAGGTGAGCTTCGAGGAGGGGTTGCGGCGGACGCTCGCCTGGTCCCGCGGCTGACAGGAAAGTGAAAATAATTGTTTCCCTCGCGCCTCCCACCGGGTCGCGGAAACATGTCACGCGGTCGAAGTGACGATTATACGCGATTGCGGCCCTCGACGTGTCGGGCGAAGCGGTCCAGGATCGCCTGCCAGCCCGCGCGCTGCTGCTCGACCGTGTGCGTCTCCTCGCCGTCGAACGTCTCCCGCACGACGACGCCACCGGCCGCGTTCTGGTGGAACTCCACGCGCAGGGTGCGCTCGCCGAAGGCGCACTCGATCAGTTCGAGCGGGATGACCATCGTGTACGTCCCGGCGAAGTCGAAGCCGGCGCTGCCGTCCTTCGCTTCCATCCGCGACACGAACCGGCCGCCGACGCGGAGGTCTACCTCGGCGGCGGTGGTGTGCCAGTCGTCGGACGCGGCGTTCCACTGCCTGATGTCGTCAGGCGTCGTCCACGCCCGCCACACCTCCTCGACCGGCGCCGCGACCGTCGCCTCGACCGTGATCTTCATGGGGTTCCTCAT